>Ga0105054_10005684_pt1 | contig 17798 bp, 15 predicted proteins | sample BON02_FD_78091 | JGI IMG/M metagenome (GOLD analysis project Ga0105054, IMG submission 78091) | Freshwater microbial communities from Lake Bonney liftoff mats and glacier meltwater in Antarctica - BON-02 (megahit assembly) | ecosystem: Environmental > Aquatic > Freshwater > Ice > Glacier...
ATCATAGAGTTTTACCTTTCCGTTAAGGATGTCGTTTGCCCAATTTCCCTCATATTTAGTTCCATCTGGCATGTATTGCGTGCCGGGGCCATTTCTTAGGTCATTGACCCATTGGCCTTCAAACACCTGTTTGTTGGGCCACGTAAATTTGCCAAAACCGCTGCGTTTATTCTGCTTCCATTGGCCTTCGTAGCTCATTCCGTTTTCCCAACGGAACGCGCCTTGTCCTTCTTTCATGTCATTTTTCCATTCACCCGTGTAGTCAAGACTGGCGTCAAACTTCATAATGTACGTATCTGGATCTTTCAACTGATAAATCACCTTGAACTTTCCGGGATATTTCTTGATGGCAGGGTAGAGGTAACGCGAGGTTGATGAGTAGCCTAATTGGTCAAGCACAACATGTGTTACTTCATTCTTTTTCAGTCCTTCAATCAACTCCTCCTGATTAAGGGTGCTCTCGAAACCAGAAACCCATCTGTTGGCATAGAGGTAAAAAAGTTGCCCTTTTCGTGTTGACACCACAGCGTCTTTGGGTAGGTTATTGTTGCTCCACGTAGCAATGTCAAAATAGTTCTTGAATTTATTGATGTAGACACCCTTGGCGCGATTTTCAAGTTCAACCACTCGTTTTTCAAGGTCGCCCTTCATGTAAAAGAAGACCACAAATGGAATGATGATGGCAAGAATCCAAGGCTCTTTTCGTTTCAGTTTTTCAGCAATCAGCATGGGAACTTCGGTTAGCCCATACAGAGTTAACATAATCAGAACGGGTACTAATGGAAGCATAAACCGAATGCCGAACCAAGCCTCTGGCCAAAGAAATAGGATGCCGAAAGTTCCAGCCAAGTACAGGGCAAGTAGCAAGCGGTGGTCTTTCATTCTGGCCAGTCCAATGGCAATCAAGAGCATGAGAAGAATAGAAATGATGTAATCGGTGGTTGTGATTTCCACTTTTGAACCCGGTATTCCGCGAGTTGCGGCATCTTTTTGCTTTTCCTCTAAGGACATCTCCTTTTCGGGAGCCTTGGTTTGGGTCGTATCGGTTTCCAGTTCTCCAGCCTCGGCCTTCAGTTGCTTCACACATTGCTTGTAATCAATGGTCTCAAACGGCATCACGCCATTGGGCACTTCTAGTGTAAAATACCGCTTCACGTTTCTAGTAAAACGCTTAGGCCAATCAGAAGCTTCCATCGGTCCCATTTCTGGCCGATACGGATTCTTCATAAAGAGCTGATTTACATACGAGTTTCCACCTAACGAATGACTACGAATCTGCCACGGTGAGATTAACATAAAGAACGAAACGAAAAGGAATCCGGCATATTTCCACCGCTTTTGAGCGAGCAGAATAAGCATGAATGAGATGAAAAGTGCAACACCGAGTGTGCGGATGTAAAATGCAAAGACCAGCGTAATAACAAACAGAATAAATTTCCAATTCTTGTAGATTGGCTTCTCAAAATCTGTCAACACAAAGAGAAGGAGCGTGATGGCAGAAAATAGCACGAACGGAATCTCACTCATCATGATAGTGCTGTATTCGAGCAAGTGAAAATTGTATGCAGCCAGTAAACACGCTACAAACGAAAGATGGATGTTTCGCGTAAGCGCTCTAAAAAGGAAGAACAACACCATGAGGGCAGCCCACATGTAAAAACCATTGGCGGCTTTAATGGTGGTAATCTTGCCAGAGAAAACCTTCATTACGGCTGCAATCATTACAGGATAACCAGGAGGAAAATGATTACCCGGAATCTGTTCTTTAGAATGGATGGAAGTGTAGCCTTTTCCATCGGCCAACGATTTTCCTAGAATATAATATCCCGCATTGTCGCCTCCCAAATGCACTTTCTTGTCAAAAATGCGGTCGTATGTTCCATGAAAAACAATGGAAATAATAAGCAGATAAAGAACCACCGCAGCGCGGTGATTGGCATATTTCTTCAGTTTTTCCATAATGGGCTAAATTAAGACCTCGGTGCTGATGTTGCTGGAACGGACTGTTTATCTCGTTTATAATTACCTGTGGTCATATTCAATCATTGAAACAATTGGTTCTTTCTTCAACATGAAATAGCCACAGATGCACGGATTCTCACAGATTTTTCATAGAAAGAAAAACAATCAAAGTGATCCGTGAAAATCTGTGAATCTGTGGCAAAAAACATGTCCCTGCAACTGATAGACTTTACTTGCTGAAATAAGCCGAGACTTTTTTCTCTTTGGAAGCGGCATCATACGTATAGAATCCACTGCCAGATTTTACGCCTAAGTTGCCACTTGCAACCATATTTACCAGCAACGGGCACGGAGCGTATTTCGGATTTCCGAGGCCATCGTGCAGCACGCGCATAATGCTCAAACAGATGTCTAGGCCAATAAAATCGGCCAAATGCAACGGTCCCATTGGATGCGCCATTCCTAGTTTCATTACGGTGTCAATCTCCTCAACTCCAGCAACTCCGTGATAAAGCGTTTCAATCGCTTCGTTTATCATTGGCATCAGAATACGATTGGCTACAAAACCCGGGTAATCGTTCACTTCAGTAGGAACTTTTCCAAGTTTCTTGCTCATCTCCACAATCTTGCCTGTGGTATCATCAGAGGTGGAATAACCACGGATAATCTCCACCAATTTCATAATCGGAACCGGATTCATGAAGTGCATACCGATTACTTTATCTGCCCGCTTGGTAACGGCAGCAATCTGTGTAATGGAAATGGACGAAGTATTGCTGGCAAGAATTGTCTTGGCTGGGCAAAGGTTTTCGAGTTCAGCGAAGATTGACAATTTCAGAGCTTGATTTTCTGTTGCAGCTTCAACAACCAAATCAGCATCTGAAACCCCTTTCTCTAAGCTGGTAAATATGTTCAGATTTTGAAGCGTTTTTAGCTTCTGATCTTCGGTTAAAAGTCCTTTTACAATCTGTCGCTCCAAGTTTTTGGCAATGGTGTTTTGTGCTTTTTCCAATGCGGGCTTGCTTACGTCTACCAACGAAACTTTGAAACCGCTTTGTGCAAACACGTGCGCAATTCCGTTTCCCATTGTTCCTGCTCCAATAACTGTAATGTTCTTCATGCCTTGTGATGTTTTCCGCGAATATAATAACGACAAGGCACGGGACGGAAATATGGAAGCATGAGGTTCAGTGCAAACGTTTCCAAATATTTAAAAAGGACTCTCCGCTTGTTAGCTGAACAGCGAAATGACTAATCTTAATCTGACATACAATTGCCACAGAAACACAGAAGGCACCGAGGGGTTCACAGAAAAAAGACACTTACTTTTTTCTGTGCCTTCTGTGCCTTCTGTGTTTCTGTGGCTAAAAACATGTTTTCTTCTCGAATTAGGATACATTTTCCATGGTGTGGAATCACTTTCCTCTCCCTAAAAGGACTGTCTGAACGGTGTAAATCAAAATTTTGACATCCACCATCAGGTTCATATTCTCAATATAGAGGAGGTCAAACTTCATGCGCCTAATCATCTGTTCCACATTTTCGGCATAACCATATTTCACCATTCCCCACGATGTGATGCCGGGTTTTACCTTGTGCAGATGGCGGTAGTGCGGAGCCAATTTTACAATTTGGTCAATGAAGAATTGACGTTCTGGACGTGGGCCAACGAGGCTCATATCACCTTTTAATACATTATAGAATTGAGGAATCTCATCTAGTCGCACTTTGCGCATAAACCGCCCAAAAGGCGTGATGCGTGGGTCGTGGTCGCTTGATAGTGCAGGGCCTAGTTTTTCTGCATCTGTAACCATCGAACGGAACTTGTAAATGAAGAAGGGCTTTCCACCTTTTCCGATTCGCTCCTGGGCGTAAAAAACAGGCCCCTGACTGCCCATTTTCACTAGAATGGAAGTAACGAGATAAACAGGACTAAGGATAACTAAGGAGAGTAATGACACCACAATATCACCGGCTCGTTTGGTTACTTGCTGCCACGGAGCCATAATGTCTTGAGTAACTTGAATAAGCGGTGTTCCGAAGATGGAATCCATCCTAACCGAACCAGAAAGGATGTCGTACATATCTGGAATGACCTTCACTATCAAGTCTCTGTCTTCCAGTTGATTCAGAATATTCTCAAGGCTTTTGTGTTCGCTCGATTCTAGGGCGATAATTACCTCTTCTATAGAATTCCGTTCAATTACATCCGTTAATTTCTCCAGATTTCCCAAAAAAGGTATTCGGTTTTCCAACGGGTAGCTTTCGCGTTCCCTTACGCGGATAAATCCTTTGAAAAGGTTTCCCGAAGCTTGGCGCTGACCTTCCAATTCATCATAAAGCTCCAAGGCATTGGCATCGCTTCCAATCATCAACGTAGGAAAACCGATTTGCCGGGTGTGAATTTTGTGTGCAGTAATAGAAGACAAAACGAATCGGACTACGAAAGTAAAACCGAAATGCAACCCGAATAGCACCGCAAACGATTGGTAATAGGTTTTGTGAGTCAAGACTTCATCATCAAGAATGATTGCAAAAAAGAGCGCAGTAACTCCGATAAGTGTTGTAAGAAACGTTTGAAAAAACTCTTTGAGCCGCGACTTGCGGAACACTTTTCTGTAGGTTCCCAAAACCATGTAGAAAATGAGCCAAAACAATGGAATAAGCACCAGACCCTGAATAAACCGTTCATCCAAATCTACCATAACCTGATAGCCAAATTTGTGACTTTCTACATAGGTTTTTCGATAGTAAAAGAAGATACTCCAAGCACCTGTGGCCGCCAAAAGGTCAAATAGAACGTATTTGAAAGTTTGGAGTCTTCTGTTCATCAGTGCAACAAGCGGATATTATCCAGATAAACGAAAGATTCTCCAGCAATATCTTCATCCTTTATGAATCCGAAAAATGGAAGATGGCCAGTGAAATTAGGGTTTGAAGAAACCACATCCGTTAGATTAACATAGATGTGATTCCAATCTGCCGAAGGTTTGAGCACGATGATGGATTTTTGTATGGTTCCTCCTGGAATATTGCTAAAAAGGCCAAAAACAAATTCATTGTTGCATCTGTAAGTGAATTCTATCATCACAGGTATTCCTTCTCCAGGAAGGACAATCGGGTCTCCCACTTTTTTACACTCAAAAAGGAGTTCGCCTGCATTAATTGAAAGCTTCAACGATTGCCCGTCAAACGCTTCCGTTCCACTCTTCCTTTCAAGAACGCCTTCGCTGGCCGAGGTTTGGGAAAGTGAGATTCCAGAACCATCAAAATCTTCTAACCATTTGAACGAGACATCGGTTTTGAACGGAAGTACCGGATTTACGTGCAATTGGCTGTCTGAAAAAAGCTCTAGCGTGGCCTGAAAGTCTTTGGTAAACAGGTTCGGAATCCTTGATCCGACCTGCCCATTTAGTTTGATGCCTCCTCTGATTCGGATGTTGGCATCGCCACTCCTCAGAATTGGCACTATGGCAGGAAGTTCATAGATTCCAAGTAGCCTCTCATTATCGTACACCCAAGCATCTGTAAATTGATGTACTGGATGCCCTTCGGTTAGAACAGTTGTTGAGAGCGAAAAGGAATCAATTCGAAGGAAAGATGGAATTTGTTCCTCTGGATTGATTAGCTCGCACGAAGTGTAGGAACTTGCAAGTAGAACAAGAACAAATAGAAATATGGTTGGTCTTAGGTGTTTACTCATTGCGTGAATTCACTGCGAGAACGTACGCGAAAGTAAATTTATTATATCTCAGTTGTAAGTAAGTCGGAACCGAGGTGAAGTTTAGCCACAATCTCGTGTGCCACTTGAAGCGCATTGTATCCATCCTGAATGGTAACGGCAGGTTCGGTTCCGTGCTCAATACACTTTCTAAAAGACTTTAATTCTTCTTGAATGGCGTTTGTCTCAGGAATATGCGGAAACTCGAAGTTTATCTTCTTTTTGGTATTGTCTGGTAGTTCGATATACATGGCATTGGCATCTGCATCGGCTTCACCATCTCCCAACCGAACCACTTCGGTTTTCTTTTTTAGAAAGTCGATGGCGATGTAAGCATCGCGCTGAAAGAGCCGCGTTTTGCGCATGTTCTTCAACGAAATTCTACTTGCGGTTATGTTTGCTACACATCCATTTGCGAACTCGATGCGCGCGTTGGCAATATCTGGCGTGTTGCTCACAACAGACACGCCACTGGCACTGATGCGTTTTATGTTTGATTTAACAATGCTGAGAATAATGTCGAGGTCATGGATCATCAAATCCATTACCACAGGCACATCTGTTCCTCTTGGGTTGAACTGCGCCAAACGATGGCATTCAATAAACATTGGATTCTGAATGTATGGCTGCGCTGCAATGAATGCGGGGTTAAACCGCTCCACATGGCCTATTTGCACCTTCACGTTGGCTTCGATGGCTAGCTTCATCAACGCATCTGCTTCTTCTAGCGTATTTGTAACAGGCTTCTCAATAAAAACGTGTTTTGAATTTCGGATTGCAAACGAAGCGCACTCAAAATGCGAAAGGGTGGGTGTTACCACATTTACCACATCAACTGCGGCAATCAAATCTTCTATTGATGTAAAAGCCTTAATTCCGAAGGTTTGCTTGGCGTATTCAGACTTTGATTGGTCAGGGTCAAAAACTCCTACAAGCTCATATCCTTCCGTTTCGGCAAGTAGCTTGAGATGGATTTTTCCAAGATGTCCTGCACCCAGCACACCGACCTTGAGGTTTTTCATTGATAATGGTTATTAATTACTGAGTTATCGGTTATTCCCCGTTTGTCACCCCGAGGAACGAGGGGTCTCTCGATAATTGCTCGATTGCTGGTCATGTATCACAGTTTCTCTGTGAGACCCTTCCTTCGTCAGGGTGACAGGCAGAGGGAACAGGTTTGTTGGGTTAATGGTTATTAGTTAAATGGTTAGAAGTAATCGTACTTCGTACTTCGTCAATCCACCCCTTTTCTTCGCTCTGCAAATTATTACATTTGGCAGCCCCATTCTCCGAACGGGAATTCTCTTTTCAACATTCAAAATTTAACATCTCCCATTGATCCGCGATTCGCACAAACAGCAAGGAAACAGGAAGAAGTTGGTGGCTCATCTCCGCGAAAAAGGAATAATTGACGAGCAGGTTTTGAAGGCAATAGGAAAGGTGCCGCGCCATCTGTTTCTGAATAGTGCTTTTGATAAGTATGCCTACGAAGACAGGCCCTTTAGTATCGGTGCCGGACAAACCATTTCCCAACCTTATACTGTAGCAGTTCAAAGCGAATTGTTGCAAATAAAGCGTGGAATGAAGGTGCTTGAGATTGGTACCGGTTCTGGTTATCAGGCTTCTGTACTGCACGAAATGGGAGCAAAGGTCTTTTCGGTTGAACGTATCAAAGAACTCTACGACCGTACAAGTAAGTTGCTTCCGAAACTCGGTTATAACGTAAAGACATTTTTCGGTGATGGAAACCTTGGCGTACCAGTTTGGGCTCCTTATGACCGCATTATCATCACCGCAGGAGCTCCAATTGTTCCCGAGGGATTGATTGATCAACTCAATCCAGGCGGAATTATGGTCATTCCTGTTTCAAATGGAGATGAGGAAATCATGAAATCCATTACCAAACTCGAAAATGGTGAACTAGTGACCAAGGAGCACGGGAGTTTCCGGTTTGTGCCCATGTTGGAGGATAAGGATCATTAAAGTGATATGCGATTTTAGATTTACAATCTCCGCTTTTGTCCCATGCTGCACGTTCCCGTCCCTTTTGCAGAATGTCCGCTCAGCGTGTCATCCTGACGTAGGAAGGATTTTACGAAGGATTTGCGATTTGCGATTGATGATATTTACAGATGCTGAGATCTTGTTCAATAACCCATTAACCAACAACCAATTACCCCCTTCGACTGTGCTCATCTTTTCATAGCACGGTCAATTTCCCGTTTCACATCGCGGTCCTGAATAGTATCGCGCTTGTCGTGTAGTTTTTTTCCTTTTGCTAAAGCGATATTCAGCTTTGCGTGCCCCTTATCAGAAATGAAAAGGCGGGTAGGGATGATGGTCAAACCTTTGTCCTTCAATTTGCCACTTAGTTTCTTCAATTCCTGCTTTTTTAGCAAGAGTTTGCGCTGGCGCTTGGGCTCGTGGTTGTTGTAGCTTCCCTGTTCATAATGCCCAATGTGCATATTGAGAATGTACAGCTCGTCATTAATAAACGTACAATAACCTTCGGCAATGCTCACATCCTTGTTGCGGATGCTTTTTATCTCTGTTCCGAATAATTGCAGACCAGCTGTGAACTCTTCCAAAAAGGCGAATTCATACTTGGCATTTCTATTTGAGGCAATTACTTCCATTAGTTGTCCAGTTCGTCCTCACGTACAATCTTCTTAATGCCGTTTACCTTCTTTAGGTTGGAAATGAGATTGTCGAGATGATGTGTTCCTTCTACCAATACTTTGATATGACCTTCAAATATCCCATCATGACTTTCAAACGCAATGCTTTTCATGTTTACGTTGAGGTCTTTTGAAATCACGGTTGTAATGGAATTCACCAGACCCACATCGTCTATTCCGGTAATAAGGATGCCTGTAACAAACGACTTATGATCTTCTTTGCTTGCCCAACTTGCTGGCACAACCCGATAGGCATAATTACTACGGATATTAATGGCGTTTGGGCAGTTGGAGCGATGGATTTTGATTCCTTCCCCAATCGTTACAAAACCAAAAATGTTATCGCCAGGAATAGGGCTGCAGCATTTTGCCATCACGTAGTCCATTTTCTGACTGGCATCTCCAATCACAATGGTGTCGCCTTTTTCAGATCCGTTTTGCTTTGGTTTTGGAGATTCAGTTTTGGCCGGACTTTCGCCAGTCCCAGTTATCCGGCTTCTAAGGACATTGTACCATTTAGAAGCGTTTTTTGTGCTTTCCAAGTACTCCTTAATTTCCTTGAAATCGATGCTCTTTTTGGCAACTTTAATAAAAAGGTCTTGGCTTGTCTGCAAGCGGAAATGCTTCTGTAGCTTATCAGTTGTTTCGCGGTCAAGTGTAACTTTCCATTGCTTGAATTTCCGTTCCAGAATCTCCTTTCCGTCTGTGGCAATTGTTCTGCTTTCTTCTTTTAATGCCTGCTTTATCTTGGATTTGGCCTTGGCCGTTACCACAAACGCCAACCAATCCTCTTTCGGTTTTTGCTTGTTGCTTGTAAGCACCTCTACCTGATCGCCACTCTTGAGATTGTGGCTCAGTGGATAAAGCTTACCATTCACTTTGGCGCCAATGCAGCGCATACCCACTTCGGTATGTATCTCAAAGGCAAAATCGAGCGAAGTGGCATCGGCAGGAAGTGTTCTTACTTCGCCAGTTGGCGTGAAAACGAAAATTTCTTCCGCAAAAAGATTCAGTTTGAAATCATCAATAAAGTCGATGGCATCTGGGTCGGGGCTTTCCAACAGGTCACGGATCTGGTTGAGCCAATCGTCAAAACTATTCTCTGTTGTTTGTGTCTGCGCTTCGCCTTTGTTCGTTTCCTTGTATTTCCAGTGTGCGGCCAAACCTTTCTCGGCCACATCATCCATTCTTCTTGTGCGTATCTGCACCTCCACCCACTTACCCGTTTCGCTCATTACAGTGGTGTGCAACGATTCGTAACCATTTGATTTTGGCTTACTTACCCAATCGCGAAAGCGTCCTGGGTTGGGAACATAATGATCGGTAACGATGGAATAGGCTTTCCAAGTATCCGATTTTTCATGGTCCATTTTGCTGTTCAGAATCAGGCGGATGGCAAAAATGTCGTACACTTCTTCAAACGGCACTCCCTGCGATTTCATTTTCCGTGCAACGGAATAAACCGATTTAGTTCTTCCTTTAATTTCGTAGTCGATGCCCGATTCGTTCAATGAATTGATAATGGGAAAACTAAACTTGTTGATGAACCGGTTACGTTGCCTAGATGTGTCGCGAAGTTTATTCACGATTTCTTTGTACAACTCTGGCTCAATGTACTTGAACGAGAGGTCTTCCAACTCAGTTTTAATGGCATAAAGCCCCAATCTGTGCGCCAGCGGAGCGTAGATGTACATCGTTTCGGATGCAATCTTCAACTGCTTGTCTCTCCGCATGCTATCCATCGTTCGCATATTGTGCAAACGGTCGGCAAGTTTGATGAGGATAACACGGATATCGCTGCTCATCGTAAGCAGCATTTTCCGGAAATTCTCGGCCTGCATGCTCTTATCTTCCTGAATGTCGAGTACCGTGGAAAGTTTGGTCAGACCATCAATAATCTGTGCCACCTTGTCGCCAAACATTCTGCGCATGTCTTCAACCGTCAGGTCGGTGTCTTCAACGGTATCGTGCAAAAGGGCACAAACAATTGATTTGGCGCCAAGCCCAATCTCAGACGTGACAATTTCTGCAACCGCAAGCGGATGATAGATATACGGTTCGCCCGATTTTCTGCGCATATCCTTGTGCGCATCCAAGGCCACATCAAATGCCTTGCGTATCATTTTCAGATCGCCTTTGGCCTCGTGCCGCTTGGTAGAGCGTAAAAGTTTCTTGTAAGCTTTGAGAATATCCTGTTTTTCCTTCTCTGGGTCTATTTCTGGCATCTTATCGGACATGGATTCAAAGGTACTCCGAAACTTGAAATGCAAAATCTGAAAGTTGAAATGGGAGAAAGGAAAAAGGAAAAAAACGATGATATGGAAAAAGGTAGGCCAAACCCTGCGCTCACACGGAACATGAGTACAAGGTTAACAGATGGTTAATTCCAATAGCCATTTTCAGTCATTTTGATGGTTGGGTATTGTGATTGTGTCGATGAATTGGTACTATTGATGGATAAACCAATAAAACCTTTAAGTCATGAAAAAGTTTCTTCTTCCAATTCTTCTGCTTTCACTTTTAGTGAGTTGTAGCAATCCCGTTAAGCTTGCTGATATTGAAGGTGCCTGTAAATCGGGTCTAACAATAGATTTGTCCAAGTCAGGAACATCTTTGCATATTGACAAGGCCACCATATCTGTGAAAGATGAAAAAGGCGTTATCTGCATTTGTGATTTGAAAGCAGGTGTTTCCTTTCTAATGAGTGGTGATAAAGTGACAATATCCGAGTACAAAGAATTGGGAAAAGCAGAATGGGTTGACATTGACCAGAAAGAAGGTGTTTTTATCGCTGGTATGGTAAAAGGTGTTGGAGGTGGTACACTTCAATTTATCGGAATTGATGATGTGCGGGGGAGTGGTAAAAAGTCTTCCGCGTCTACTGCCCTGGAAACAGATTCCGTTGTTAAAGTAGTTGATTATACCCCATTTGGAGAGTTATTTACTATTAAAGATAAATTGGTGAGTTTCAAATTTGATGGTGTCGCACGATATACTGCAAAATCAGCGGTAGGAGGCGTGATGAAACCGTATGCTCACGCTGGAAACCCAAGTAAATTTCAGTCGCCCTCAGACGCTGAGAGCCACTACAATAAGAATGTGTTTTATTGATACCTTTTGATTGTGAATACCATCCATTCGTTTTTGAATAAATCGACAATCGGTGCTGTCTATTAATTGGCTTTCAGTAATTGCAGCGTTAACTTTTTTAGTTGGTTGCAAAAGTGACGAGTCTTTCTCAGGACTTCTGAAAATCTCTGACTCAGAAGGAGAAATTGAAGCAGTACTGATTAATCTTACCGACCCGACTATCACGGCTCCAGCGCATTATGGACAACTACTGGACATGGTGGGACCGCTGACAGATTCAATGAAGGTTGTTTTGCATTCTTATGTGGACCTAAGCCCCGCATTTTATCATAGTTACGCTCAGTTCTGGTTCAATAATCAGGACATATGTCCTGAAAATCCGGCCGATGATAATTTGTTCCAAGGTTATCTGAACTGGTTGGCATCAGTTAGTGATGATTCAATCTATGCAGATAAAATTCGAGGCCTGATAAATTCGTTCATAGAACCAGATGTGTCTTGGAGGCATTTCTCTACACACTATGATGAAGTGATGGCCGACAAGTCGCACCAGCGGGTAATGCCAAATGTTAAGTCTAAGACCTTCCTTGAAATAATTGCTCTGAATGAAACAGTTGTTCAAGAACAACTGGCAGAGGTGGATTCCTTTTATGCCCACGTGAAGAGAGTGCTTACAGAACGGCAATTGGCAAACCTTACTTTACTGAGGTCTGAGAAAAAAGAAGCCTTTGAAATTCTAAAGGACGTTTGTCCGGATGCTTGCAATCCATGTGATAGTTGTCAAAACACTTTGTCGTCAAAAAATCCATGTGTAGGGTGTGGGAATTGTAGATTCCGGGAAATAGAATGGGTGCAGGATAGGATATTGGTCGGTCATGAAAATGGAGTGTTGAAGTCTTGCATTAATTGTAGAAATGAATTTTCATTAGAAGCAGCATTAATTTCCAGTAAGCTTCAAGCCAATGGCTTCATAGATTCAATAGTTGGTTTAGAACTCTGCTTTGAAGGAGGGAATGTGTTCCGTGCTAAGGGTCTCATTATAGCTAAGGACGAGATAGCATTCAGCGCCAAGACCTGCGAGGAGAATGGCGTTTCTACAAGAATCTTAAATGAAAAATTCAAGAATCTTTTCAACAATCAACCTTTGCATTGGCTTCAAATATCACCGGGCAAGGGGCCAGTTGGTAGATTTAATTGCCGAATCAATCCGCTAACCAAAGAACTAGGGTTGCCGCTTCATCACATGGACCTCTTCCTGAACTTTGGACTAAATAATGACGGGGAATGGACAGCGTTTCTTGGAAAGGTGGACACGGCTTATTATACCAACAATTTTGTCGTAACAGTTCTAAATAAGGCGGATAAGACCTATATGAATACTCTTGAAAATAGGCTTAAAGAAGTCGGACGAGTTATGGACTCGCTCAACTATAAAATAGTAAGAGTTCCTTTGGTGCTAGTTTACGGTCGGGGAGACAAGGCATCTAAGCAACCGCACGAAATTTTAGCGGTACTGTCCTATAATAACGCGTTGATGGAATGCTACAAAAAAGGAGATAACACGTGGGTCAGAAACGCGTATTTAACCAAGTACGACTTTAGTAATGAGGTAAATGTATCAGATTCAGGATTAGATACTGCGCAAATATTTTCAGATGTTAGACTAGCCTACGCTGGCTATAATATTTCTTGGATTGGTGGAAGATACAGACTAAAAACCATGTCAGGAATAAGATGCTACAGTAAAGTATTATCACGCTTAAACTAATAAGCGAGTCAATCTTATTACCTAAAAATTCACAGGTCGCTTACAGGCTCATGTCTTCCATTTCAACATTTTCCAGCAGAACTAGCAGCTAGGTTGTTCAGCGGAATTAGCGAGGATTTTTTAATTGCTCGTGCATTGGAGTTCCCGTCACATGACTTTTTGCCCATAGGCTCATCTCTTCCATTCCGAGTGTGGAATTTATCTGCGAATCGTTCATTAAGGTTTCCAATTCACTGTGAAATTCCATCACTTTCTGTTTAAACTCCGCTCGGTCTGAACTCAACGGCATTCCATTGAGGTATTTGATTACCAATCGTTCAAAATCGTGCAACCGCTTTTTGCTTTGCAATAGTCTATAGGCCGATCGAGCATAAGACTCTACAAGTTCTTCATGTCCTAACTCAAAATGGATGAAAGGAAGAAGCAGCACAGTGACAAACTTTTGATGTTGTTTAATCTCGCTGTTGTCGGCCATCAGCGGTTCTGTCCATTTTAGGGCACTTTTAAAATCATGCATAAGGAAATACATAACCATAATATTGAACTGAAATGCCAGTTTTCGCGCAAGATTGATTTTCACTTCGTACTTAATCAATCCATCCACAATGATGGGAACTAATGCTTCGGCCTTTTCAAAATCACCATTATTAATGTGGAAAAGGTGCTCTGTGAAGTAAACGTTCTGAAAAACTTCTCCTTCATCGTTAAAGGAATCGCATGGCAGTTCCTTCAGTTCCTTTAATGCTTTCAAAAACCACTCGTTGTTTCCTGCAGATTGAGCCCGAGACATGAGGTTGGCAAGACAAATTCTGTAATCCTTTGAGATTTCGGTTTTGAAATGTGGGAATTGCTGAAATAGTTGATATTCCTGCTGCGTACTTATCAGACTTGAATTCCAATCTCTCAACAACTGATAATAGTTACTATTCGCCCTTGAGAAGTGTATGCCTAGGGTAAATGAATTGCCTACGCGCATTCGGTGGCGCTCCACCTCATTTATGAGCATATCCACTCTATTTCTCACATGTTGATCAGAAATATCTGCCCCAGAGCGGTAGATACTGAAGAGTTCTCTGTTCTTGGTTTCAAGCTCCAAATCAGTTTCCTGCACAATGGCTAATTGCTTTTGTTCGTTAATCAAAGCAATGACAGGTTCGGTTATCTTCTTCTTTTCAAATTCGATGGTAAAGGCTGTAAGTCTTTTTAGTATTAATTTGAGAAGGTGGTAACGTTCGTATCTCACCGCCAGTTCCTTGGCCTTAAGTAGTGACTTTTCGTTCAGGCTTACCAACCCTTTATTGTTCTGAAAGTTTGCGTCCTGTATCAACTCATTGATCTTGTTGTCAATGGAGTCATCCACATGATAAGCTCTCATCTGCTTCATCACCTGCTCTCGCAGATACTTCTTCTCCGCAGATAAGTATTTGATAAACGGTTTTTTCGCGTGCTTCTTTTTCAGAAGTTCCTCATCGTATTCTTCTGCTTGACAGTCGATGGCATCAAACAGTTGCACATAGTTGCTTTTGTCATCACCACCTTTTGAAGCGTTGGTTTTGAAGTACCTCTTTTCTGAAGGGGTAAGGCATTTTATCAATTGAAATAGCTCGTCTTGGGCCGACATCAACAAAGAATTTGGACTAAAATACGGCTTTCAAATCTATTCTCAATTCCTACGAACGACTAGCCTTTTATAGTCATTGAATTGCGTGTAACTATTTGATTTTCAATAGTAAAATTAAATAGCCATTTATGGCTACTCGGCAGAAAAAGCACCTCAGGATTCCTAGAATCGCAAAAAAGTTGGTTAGGACTGGGGTAGGGCACCCCGGTATGTTTGCTAGCGAATTCAAACAACAGGTGCCTATAATCAAAAACAGTCAAAAACAGTCAAACAACTAAAAACTCTTTATCATGAAAACCTCAAACAACAATCAGAACTTGAGCATGAGCTTGAAGCCTACTCAAACTTTTAATCAAGAAATGCCTCGTCCAAAAATTGGAGACGATGATGGCATCTCTAACCGGGCAATGAATGCACTCATTGTGCTATTCACGCTTATTACGCTCGGGGCTTCTATCCTTAGTGCAAATGCGCAGGATAATGTGAAATACCGCATCATACTCCGACAAGCCATGCTAGATATGGACAGACTTGAGTACGACAAGGCACTTATCAAATTACTAGAAGTACGTGCCAACACGGATGAGAACGCCAATGTGAATCACATGCTTGGTATGTGCTACCTCTATGGACAGGAAGCTCCAACTAAGGCAGCATTCTACCTCAACCAAGCAGTAAAAACTGTTTCAAGGTATTACCAAGAATGGGATTTGGACGAAACGAACGCTCCTGCCGAAACTGCCTACCATCTGGCCATTGCCTATGAGAAATTGGAAGATTTTGGCAAAGCAGCTGGGTTCTATCAGCAATATCTGGCATCGGTAAGCAATCCTGAAAAGCCAAACACCAGCCGCACGTTTGCCATTATCAGCCGCAATGCAGACAGATGCCAATTGGCTGCCGAAAAGCAGATGGCAGATGAAGAACTAGAAAACATGGTGATAAATAAATAAGGAATTACGATTGACGATTGAAGAAGTACGATTGACGCTTTAGACGGATAACTCTTGCCTCTCATCTCTTATCTCTCGTCCCTCACTCAAATAACCAAATAATCCTAGAAAACATGAAAACGATACTAAACATTACAGCAGTGGCTCTTGTATTCACAATGGGCATCATCAGAACAGAAAAAGCAGAAGCTCAGATGAGCAACTACAAATACGCACAACTTTTCGACCAAGCATTTGAGCTGGTTGTGGAAGGAAATCATAAGCAGGCTATTCCAATGCTGACCAAACTGTACGATTCGGATGGCAACCACGGGCAGGTTCAGTTCCTTCTTGGAATGTGCCGGATGAATTGCGGAATGGTTGATGCGTTCACGGTCTATGTTCTGAACAAGGCAGCCAAGAACTACAATTTTCAGCACCAAAGCGGTAGAGTAGAAGACCGTACTGCCCCTGCCAGAGTTTGGTTCTTTTTGGCCGAAGCCCGTTCCCAAATGCAGCACGAGACTGCCGCGATTGAAGCTTACAGAAACTACATGAGCTGCGTTCCGATGGCCTCAATAGATCATAAAACGATGGTTATTAACCGAATCAAGCAATTGAAAAATACTGGATCAGAAGCTAGTAACGGAGGTAATGCAATCTTCGCAAATCTGAAGCCATGAGCGCGCAGGAGGAACGCAGACAGGCTGAGAGTAGGGAACTCAGAACGCAGCGGCACGAGGAATGGTTGAGGTCTTTGAGTACGAGCGGAATGAAAGCAAAAGTATCAGTAATTATCCATATGACAGCCGTAGTTGGAAAGACGGCAGAAATCCTATCAGAGAGGGAAATCGAAGTACTTCAATTGGTTTCCTTCGGATATTCGACCAGAGAAATTGCGGAGGAACTTTTTCTCAGCGCCCATACCATCACCAATCATCGGAAGAACATGTTGGCACGATCACGGTGTGGCAACTTTGCCGAACTGGTCCGGGTGGCCATCAACGAAAACCTGCTCATTTAAGAGCAGGTTTTTTTTTCAGGTTTACCCAAACCGTAAACATTAGGAAGATGAAAATGGTGGCAACTAGATTAAAAACATCGTGATGGTCTACAAAATCTCCTCTATCAAGAATTATCCAAGAAAGAGATATGCCTACGATGCGTCCAATGTTGATGAGATGGATTCCGAGAATACCGAGAGGAATAAACCAGAGCCGATTTAGCCACTTTCCAGGATAGGAAAGCACGAGTGCAGTAAACACAAACATCATATCAATGCCCAAGCAGAAATTCTTGATGAATATGTTCATGATGGAATCGTAGAGGTCGATGTAACGCACGCTGAACACTTCAGCCTGATATTCCAATAGATTGAGAACAAAAACACTTCCTTCTGTAAGCGAAACCATGGTGTAATGCACAAAGTGACCATATAAAGTGCTGATGATGGGCAGTTGCCAGATTGCCTCAGAAAACCATAAAAAATAGAACATACAAAGAGCTCCGAGTTTAATCAGAAACAGCAGTATCTCTTTATTTCGTTGTAGAAATTTCATCAGCGTACAAAGGTAATTGCGTTACCCGAAGAACAGTTGTGAAGCTAGACGGTCGGCTACCAGTTTGCCGAAATTTGAAAGTTTGATAGACGTATCATCTATGGTAAACAAACGAGATTCATTCGGATTCAGATTGGATTTCAATTCATTCCAACGGCCACTTTTTACGGCTTCAATTTTTGCTTTTTCAATTCCCCACTTTGTTCGCAATCCAATCATAATCTGCTCGTTTAATCTGTCTGTTTCTGTCAATTCCTCTATTTCAAAAAAGGATTTTCCTTTGGAAATAGTGGAAATGTAAGCCGCATTGCTCCGCACATTCCATTGGCGCGAAACTCCGTTGAACGAATGGGCAGAAGGCCCCAATCCGAGATAAGGAATACCACGCCAGTAAGACGAATTGTGCCGAGAAATGAAGCCTTCCTTGGCAAAATTGCTAATCTCGTAATGTTCAAATCCATTCTTAG
>Ga0105054_10005685_pt1 | contig 17797 bp, 10 predicted proteins | sample BON02_FD_78091 | JGI IMG/M metagenome (GOLD analysis project Ga0105054, IMG submission 78091) | Freshwater microbial communities from Lake Bonney liftoff mats and glacier meltwater in Antarctica - BON-02 (megahit assembly) | ecosystem: Environmental > Aquatic > Freshwater > Ice > Glacier...
ATACTCTTCAAAAGTCGAGCGGCTGGACGAGGAATAGCTTTGACCTTTTGCTCTCTTGGCACCATGGTGATCCCCAATATCTCGGTGTCCAAATCCATCGGTTTTCCATCAGCAGATTCCCAGTCAAAGCAATGTAGCCAAACAGCGACCTTCAGCCAAAGAGCGATTCTTCCGAGGCCGTATCCCACACATCTTCTGCGACCTTGTCCGAAAGGGACGAATTTGTATGACTCCTTGTTGGGGAAGAACTTCTCAGGATGAAGGCAGGTGTCTAGCAAAGGTCTTTCTTCCTCGAGAAATCTCTCAGGTCGGAATTTCTCAGGTTGTTTCCAATACTCCGGGTTCATGTGAAGCGAGTAGTAGTTGAAAAATACTTGAGTTCCCTTTGGAATGTTGTATCCTAATAACGTAGTGTCATCCCCTGCTTCATGCGGCAATCCTTGAGGAGCAAAGTGCTTCCATCTGAAGATCTCATCGATGATAGCAGTGATGTATTCCAACTTTGGAATATCATCGAGACATGGCAAACGATCAGGTCCGACTACTTCGTTTAATTGAGTCTGAACTTTCTTGAGAACATCTGGATGGTTGATCAAGGCATACAAAAGCCATTCCATCGTAGTAGCTGCAGTGTCAATTCCCCCGGCCATGCTGTCCCATATAACCACCCGAATATCCACATCCGTCAGTGTATCCGAATCCGTCTTCTTTGCTTCCTGTTGCGCCAAAAACATACTATGAATAAAATCATAGTCTTTCGGATCAGTGGAAGCAAAAGTTTCACGATGTTCGGCAATTTCCCCGTCGATGAAACCTTCCATTTTCAATGCGGTTGCAAAATACTTTTGTTCCTCTGCGTTTGGGAAGTATCCTGCAATTGGCATGAAATCAGATGGTGAGCCTTGAGCGATATGTTCAAAAATGATGCGAATCCATTCTTGAGTTTCCATGTATAAATTGGATTTGCCATCTCCAAATCTGAACGAGAACAATTTCCTCATCATGACGTTGAGAGCTTCTCTTCGTGCAAGTTGCCGGAAATCAAATTCCTTTCCCAGTCCGCGATCACATTGGCCCTTCAACCAAGCAAGATTACTGCTGATTTCCTCCACAATCATTGGCTCGCTTTCCACTCCCTTTTGCTTGTTGGTCACATATGTTTGCATCACCGTTCGAATCATTCTCCAGCGAGCACCGTTATTCATAGCCACCCCTTGCCCATGCGTTATGGCTTCAAAGGACCTCAGCACGGGGCGAAAGGCATATACATCCTGCTTCTCCTTCATGGCTTCATAAAATGCTTCTCGAGAGTTTAAAACAACACCGTAGTTGTTCCCGAACCACAGACTGTAGACTGGTCCGTATTTCTTGAACAGATTGTAAAAGTCAATGTGGATTCCAGGAGGAGTATTCGGTGGTGACAAGTAAGGAAAATTTCCCTGTATGAAAATAGTATTAGAGTACGTAAAAAACAACGGAGGGACTTACGATGATAGGAAGTGGCATCGGACCTGGTGGTTGATTGAAAACCAAGTACTGCAATTTTCGACCAAGAGTAGATTTCAAAAACAATGCTGCTAAGAACGCAGCGAAGGTTTTCTTAATCCCGAAATCCGCAACATGCTGCTGTAGCTTAGTAAGTAGTGCCCCCATAAGATTGTTACAAGTTTGAATTTGACTCGCTGTTTTGAGAGATAGGACAATAAAGCCCCCCTGACTTAAAAGGATGGGTCCCCGCATGGCTATTTGTCACCACACGTGTTTTCGATCATTTCTAGCACCGGCTTCATTTGAATAGAATGCTCGCTGCTACTTTTAGAGTGTCACCGCGTTTTGGCCTACGAGCTTTTACGACAGCCTCAGACCCAACGCAGTATGTGGTAAGTTTAATGACGTAGTAGGTGTTGTGTTTGATCTGTTGTAGACTGTTCAAAAGTTTGGTGGAACCAGTCTGGGTACATCTGACCGCATGTCCAAAGTGGCGAATATCATTAAGAGCCACTACGATGAGAAGGAGAACAAGAATGTAATAGCGGTGGTTTCGGCACTTAGCAGCGACACCAAGGAAGAAGGAACAACATCTAGGCTGTTAGCAGCTGCAGCACACGCAGTGGCAGGGAAACCTTTCGTTACCTTCTTGAATAATATCGAGGATACGCACATGGATATTGTATACTCGCTTTTGAATGATCGAAAACATCGCGAGGAAGCGAAACAGTTCATTCAAACAGAGTTGGATCGAACGCGATCGTTTTGCGATTCACTTCAAGTGATCCAGGAGCTTTCCCCTCGTTCGCAGGATCAGATCATCGGCTGTGGAGAAAGACTCAGTGCCGGTCTTGTCTCTGTGGTGTTGAAAGAACATGGATTGAGGAGCGTTAATGTCGATTTGTCTCATTCTTTCCCCGAAGGTCTTGACACATCTCGACGAGGTTACCAACATACCGCCAAGCGTAAATTAGCTTCCATACTACAACCTATAGTGAAGGCGGGTGTTGTCCCGGTAGTGTCTGGATTCTTTGGCAGCGTTAAGGGAGGTATTATTAAGGGTGTTGGACGCGGGTACACCGATCTCACCTCTGCATTATGTGCTGGAGCACTACAGGCACAGTCGCTACAAGTGTGGAAGGAATCTGATGGAGTCTTTACTGGAAATCCTACCAAGATCGACGCAGCAAGATTGTTGTCCATTGTTACCCCTGAAGAAGCATCTGAATTGACCTACTTTGGTAATGAGGTTTTGCATCCGTTTACCATGGAATGTGCCATTGAGGATAAGGTTCCAATTCAAATATTGAACACATTTAAGCCTGAGAGTGGAGGAACTTCCATTGTGGAAGAAGATCACGATTCGTTGGAGAATATTAGAGGCCTCAAGTGTCAAGGAATCGCAGCAGTTTGTTCCAAAAAGGGAATTCCGGTGCTTAATATCATGAGTAACCGATTACTTAGTTCGAGTAATTTCTTAGCCACAGTTTTTGAGACGTTTGCCAAACACAATGTTAAGGCTGATTTGATATCGACATCAGTTAGTAATTTAACAATTACTCTTCACGAAACCACTGATCGATCATCTATTCAAAAGCTTATCAGGGATCTTGACGAATTTGGAAAGATTCAATATGATGAAAATCGTGCGATTGTTAGTTGCATCGGCTCCGGAATGAAAAACCAAAGAGGTCTTGCTTCAAAAGTGTTTCACGAATTGTCTGATGCAGGAATTAGTTTAGAAATGATTTCGCAAGGAGCATCGGAAATTAACATTTCGGTTGTAATCAAGGCCGAGGACATGGACAAAGCCATACATACCATACATAACAGGTTTCTATCGGAATAAAATTCTAGATTTTCTTTCAGTCATTTTAATTAATATTCTTCTGGTTGGTTGAAAATGGATTCATTGTGCCACAATGAATGACGCTCTTCGTCCCAGCGATGTGACATATCATTATTGTGGTTATATGCCTCTAATTTCAAATCCGCCTGAAATTTCAAATCCTCCAGTGTCTTTTGAGCAAGTTTCCGTGATCTCGAATCCTGCAAGTTGATACCCAAAATAGATGCAGGCACCGGTTGATAGACCAGCTTGAAATGCGACTTTGAACCATCACTCTCCGATATCGCTACCGGTACTCCAACCCAATGCAATCTTGCTGCTTCATTTTCGCCAGCCACCAGAATACCTGTCGGGTCTGTTGATGGCAACTTATGAGCCGTGTGATTGTTATAGGTTGCTTGGTATGCTTCAATCGATGCTGGCAATTCTGTTTCGTTATTTTGTTTCATTCGCAGAAAGTGCTGGGTTCCAATGGCCTGTGAGAATTCTGTTCTGGCCCAGATTCTTTGTTTGAGGTGCCTGTGTTGCTCTGTTTCCACTGCAACAATACTCATATAAGCTCGTTTCAACCGTTGCTTCCAAATAGCTAAAACATGGTCGCTTTCTAGCGCGAATAGTTTCCGTTCTTCTAGCAGATATAGTATTAGCAACTCGCGCTTTGCAATTAGTTGACGATATATACATTGGATTCGGAGAGTGGCTTCTTGCCGCTCTCCATGACGAGTGAAAACCCGATCGAGTACAAGACAATTCAGTACACCATCCTTACAAAGAACAGTAGCAAAGTGCCGGCTTCTCTTACTAGACACCAAGTATTCAAACTTGGCTACCACTCTGATGTCACGCAAACGTAAATACTCTGCATAAGCTCGTTTGCGGCACACGAGTTTCACCCCGTCATTCATTGAATAGTCATACACTTGGTCCCATAACCGAGTGGCAAGAATGTTTGAATATTTCAATCTAGCTTCTCGAGTTGCTTTCTCTTGCGCTTCTTGTTGCTCTCGCAATTCACGCATCGATTTCAAATGATCCATTCGTTCTTGAATCAATTTGTCGACCATGTGCATCGCACGAATGACACCAGCTCGAATGATGCTTCGTGCGCAATATTTAAAACTCTCTAACGAATCTCTACTCCTTAGACTTATCTCCTTTTCTCGTGCTACTTGAACCAAGTCTTTTTGCCTCCTGAACATCCCATAAGCTGCTGCCTGTAGTCCCCCGCGAGTGTTTCGCATCATGGTACTCATGCGTCTACTGAACTTTGCAGCTCCGATAGCCAATTTGTTGCTCTTTAACTTGTCTCCAATTCGATGACCAAGATTTTGAAATACTTGTGGCAGTTTTTCTCTCATCTTTTGTAGTTTGATACTGGGCAGTTTCGATTGGATAGCACGAAGCGTGGACGGCGCCTTGTACTTGTTTTTTAAGCGTCCTAATACATTTCCCTTTGGTTTCGTCTCTGGATCATTGGATATAATGGGTTTAGGTTTTGCCTCAACGTATTCGCCAACTCTACTTGAAAGGCAGCCAAATCGCCGAGACCGCATCTATAATTTCTGAACCCAGAACAAGACGGGTGAGATTCTTGGTTGGAGGTTATGCTGGATAGTTGTGCCTTGCGATAATAGATGAAATGCCTCGTTGAATCAAACAGTCTCGTCAACAGCTATTCGTACAAAAAAGGTCCGTTGAAAAAATTCTACAAACGGTAATAGGATGCTTAGTCTGCTTCAAGTGCTCGGCATTGCGGCAGCTTTAAACGTGGTTCACGGAGAAAGAGATTTTGTATTCCTGTAAGTGTTATTTTTGAACTTCTTCTGTTCCTAATGGTGACACTTTATTGTAGATTTCGATTGAACAATTGCACCGTCGGCCTTTTCGATACAGTAAACACTATGACGGACGAAACTCCATGTTATTGGAGAGATTTCTACGCGGAAGAAAGTGCAGGAACTGCTACTACAGATGTCACAGTGGATCGAGCCGCAGGGGAGCGTTATAACGCATACCTTGAAATCCAAATCGGGCCACAAGGGTCTGAAACGAGCAGGAGTTTCACTTCACAATACCAGCAACAAAAAGTCGGAGATAAATGCAGAGCAGATGTGAATGGTTATGCTACATGTGATATTCTAATGAGGAGCAGTTTTAACATATCGTACTTCACGCAATACCACAGCGAGGAGCAACTAGGAAGCACTTTAAAATTGGTGGTGTACGATTACGATTCGCAGCACATGTTTTTAAGACCAATAGGAAATGTGAACCATGCGTTGCCTACCTCAGTAGTGTGGGACGAGAGTTTTCATGGTTCATCGGATATTTGGGCATCGCATACGGTTGATATAGTGAAACCTCCGATTACTTGCTCGGAGCCCGAAGTTTACGGCACTTGCACATTTGAAACTAAATTCTTCGCGGCGAAATGCCAACCAGGGGAGTACATCGACAACCATGTTTCATCTTCTTGTATAGCTTGCACAGCAGGTTATTATTGTCCCGACGGGATACAAATGCAACCCTGTTCTGAAGGGAAATGGAGTGATGACAATGCACCGGATTGTACACCTTGTTCACCAGGCAGTTACTTGGACACATGGGGGGCAGCGGAATGCCTTCCATGCGAGCCAGGAGCCTATTCAGCAAGTAGTGGTTCCATTACCTGTCAGAAGTGTGACGCTGGGTACTTCGGAATGGGGCACAACAATTTGTCTACATGCGATGGACCATGTGAGGGAGGATACTACTGCCCAGCAGGAAGCGATAATGCGACCATGTTGAGATGTAGTGATGATATTCGAATGGTGTGTCCTCCTGGATCGTCCCATGGCGTGATCGTTCCAGACGGTTATTTTGCACTAATTGACGACGATGGCAAAAAAGCTGCCTTTTCGGAATGTTCGACTGGACATTTTTGCAAAAATGGAGTGCAAACCGAATGCATGGACATGATGTATCAAGATTTGGCGGGACAATCCTCCTGTAAAAGTTGCAGAAATTGTACCACAGACGAGTATGTCGATAGTTGCGGCGGTGTGAATGCGGGTACTTGTGTGAAGTGTCAGTATACCAGTACTAATAAGCTCAGTACATGTGGTGAGTTATCGATGATTGATGCATGCAATGGTCTTGGTGAATTGGACACCTCTGAGTGCTACGATTGTTTGGATACGCTAAATGATCCAGTAGGTGAAGTCAATGGCTCTCTCATATACGGAACTCCGTATGAGACTGCATGGCATGGAGCATGTGATAGTATGCAAGTTGGTGTGAAAAGTTGGGTGCTAGGTGTTGTGCTGGGTGTGTCCTTGGGGTTTGTTGCTCTTGCTTCTCTCCTCGTGTTCATGAGAACCAGATTGCTGAAGCGACGTGAGATGGAAGTGCAAGCAGCAGACAATGATGTGAAACATAGAGAAGTTCAAGTGGAATTGCAGAAGAAGAAACTTGAAGAGCTCGAGCTTGAGATGAACAAGAAAATGCAACAACTCGAAGAACAAGAAAAAGAGCTTCTTAACAATAAGAGAATGCTATTGGATGAACAAAGGGACTTACTTCAAGAGCAACACCAAGCAAAAGTGGAACTTGACGCATTAGAACAAGCTGAACTTCAAGAAATAGATCCTGATTTGGCGCAATCGATCTTGACCGAGTTGACTACCTTCGAAAACAATGCGATTCATCAAGCTGGGTCTGCATTAAAAGACATCACTGCGCAGTTCAAAACGCAATTGCCAGCCGAGGAATTGGAAACTCAACTGCACAGACTTCAAATGGAGTTCGATTCCAAGGTAGTATTTGCTAAACCGCCTCGGAAATGGACGACTACTGCCGCTTGGAGTGAGCAAACGAGAGCTGAAGGCGAGGTAAAAGATGCAGGTTCAGATCTATCTTCCACCCTGTTTGGTATTCGGCAAATGCTGTTCGACAATCGTGAGTCACAAAGAATTCTCATTGCTAAAAAGCGATCCAAGTTGATTGCGATGTTGGAGAAAGACGCTCAGCAAGAACAAGGACCAGTGAACGAAACACTGATGGAGGAGGTGTCCGCTACAGTAGAAGAGGCGTTTGAAAGCGATCGGATTGAACTGAAGTCCCAATTGCTTGATCAAGTAATCACGCAAGACCAATTCAACGCGGCGATAGGCAGCCTTCAGGCAACTATTCACAGTAAACGAGATGAACAACTTGCAAGGATCAAGGAGAGACGTGCAATAGTGTTGAAAAAGATGCAAGAGAAGGAAGGGAATAAAGACAAGGAAGAGTTGCAGCAAAGACAGAAATCAATCACAGATCAAGTGGAATCACTTTTTCAAAAGCAGCAAAGTATCGACGATCGAGTGGCTTCCATAAAGCAAGAACACGATTTAGCACAGAAGAAACTAGAGAACGAAAAAGCCAAACAAAAGGAAATGATGAGAGCGAAAATAGCGCAGAAGAAGAAAGCTAAGCACGCAGTTGCTCCCGGGTAAAATTCTCGCTCATGGTATAAAATTAGATAAAGCCTAGCATTTATTCAAAAAGCGCATAGTTAATTAGATATCTTCGGTTTCTTTTCGACATTTTGAACAACCGGTTGTTTCCTCTTAACAACGGTAGAGTTCACCACCACCTTCTCATCGTTCAAGCCTTGGATTTCACCCACTGGTAATTCTGCTTTTTTCCTGGCTTGAAGGAGGTTCGTAGGGCCAGTTGATTCCACGGTGGTAGGTGCATCAAAACCGCTGCTAGTATTATTGGCCTCGATCTCATCTTCAACTATGGCAGCAGCAGCACCCGTGATTGCTCGGGAAGCTTCAGGATTTTCGAGAACGAGGATCATATCGTCCACCTTGTTTTTCATTTCCTCGATTATCTCCAGGATTTCGCGAGTCTCGTCTGTTTCTGTATCATTATTTGAAACGGAAGTTTGCAGGATAGATTCAAGCGCAGCTTTCGCATTAAGAATTCGCAGTTTTTCAACCGATGTTAGTGGCGGCAAATCCTCAATTTCTTCAGCCACTTTTTTCTTTTTTCCTTTTCCTTCATCTTCATCATCATCGACTGATACCGTATCAAAGCAAGGGGCATCTTGAATATCTAGTTTCAAAATATGATTTCTATTTGAAGCCAGCGAATGAATTGCAAAAATGTAGTTTTGCATTGCGTGGATCTGGGATTCTCTCATCTCTGCTACCCCAGGTGTTTCAGTAGACGCGAACACATAAGACGTTGCTAGATGGGTGAAAACATCAGCCATATTGTTGTCCCACACTTTCGCGATCTGTTTCGTGTATGCGAGACAACAGCTGTAGTCTTCAATAGACTGCTGAAACAATCCTCGTTCCATGCCCAAATCACCCAAACGCAAATAAACTTTGCAAAACCATTCCCTCAAAGTGCGAACTTCGGTTTCAGACGAAATGGTCTCAGCAAGCTTGGCAAGAATAACACGAGCAGCTTCCAAGCACTCCCATGATATCGCCATCAATTCTTCGATATCTTCAGAGGTTAATTCGGCATTCTCTTGTACAGTTTCAGTTTCTTCGATTACTTCAGAGGCAATTTCTAGTGCCGCAGGACCATTCCCAGTACTCGCATTGGACTCTGCATGTTTCTCATCTTCATCGTTTTGTCCAATAGCACCAAGAGAAGCTTCCATAAGTGTTTCACGCCAGCTCTGAAGGACTTCATCAGTCGGATCTTTCCCTGTTTGCTTTTTAAACTCCTCGATAAGAAGTTGAAGAGCTTCTTCGGCAGTGTCATCTGCACTATCCTGAACATCCTCTTCAATAACTTCTTCTTCTTCTTGAGCATTTTTGTTCTTAACTGAAGCTCCAAATACATTAGAGGTACTTTCCGCTTGAAGCAGACAGGCCCTTCCATATTCATAGTACACAGGAACCATCGCAGGACCCAAATCACCGTGCTCTTCCACCATGTCGCCCATCAGTTGACTAAACTGTTCTATTGCTTCGTTAAATCGCTTCCCTTGCACACAGACCATGGCGCTGCAAAAGCGTTCATCTGCCAACGTCTTCTCAATGGCTATCATCTCGCAGGACATATTTTCAAAAACAACTACGGAACGGTCCCCGCGAATACACTCGATTTTGAAATTTCGAAATGAGCCATTGGAGTTTAGTTTTCAGACTAGTATTCAGAATTCGAAATAGAAACAGTTCTGAATGCTATAACATGCGAGAATACGATTGAAAAACAAAAGGAATTAGAAGACGAACCTGAGCTATTTTTAGAATATAGATTCTAAATTTTAGAGTCCCAAATGATGAGCCCTAATACCGGTATTAACCGGAAGTATTTCAATTTTCAAGTTTCGACGCACTTTGGTACGAATACTCCTTGAAGAGATGTCGAAATCCAAACTCGAATTAATCGTGGAACAACGAGTGCAAGATGTTGCTGAAAGCAAGATCGTAACCTCTCTTTCTTCGTTGATCTCCCGTTCGTTTTCGTTGTCATCGGAGCTAGGACCTCCTGCTGACTTGAGTGAACGGCTGACTGGTCACGAGTTCCCTCCCCTGTTTGTGGCTGCGGAGTTCAAGCGAGCATCTCCAAGTAAGGGTGACATTGCCCTCGACCTTGCAGTAGATGATCAAACCTTGATGTATGCGGAGGCAGGAACAGGGATGATATCTGTATTAACAGAGCCAAAATGGTTCAAAGGGTCTTTGGAAGATCTTGAAATTTCCAGACGTGTGACTAATTCAATGAACCCTCGCCCACTTATTCTTCGAAAGGATTTTATTTTTGATGAATATCAGCTTCATGAAGCTCGAGCATATGGTGCCGATACAGTGTTGCTTATGAAATCAATATTGGAAGAGCCACTATTGGATTTATTAATAAAGGCCAGCAGGGCCTTATGTATGGAACCTCTTGTAGAAGTTGTCAATGAGGAGGAGACGCTTGCTGCTCTTCGTTGTGGGGCAAAAGTCCTAGGAGTCAACAACCGCAATCTCCATACATTTGTCGTGGACATGAAAACCACAACAGCGATTGTGGATGTGTTACTTCGAGAGAATGCACCACATGTGAAATTATTGGCATTGAGTGGTGTTAAATCTAGAGAAGACGTGATCCCTTATGAGGAGTGTCACGGAATGGTGACTGGCATTCTAGTAGGTGAAGCCCTGATGCGGTCGACAAACCCTCGAGCATTTCTTCGATCTTTAGTGTATAATGATCAAATTGCAAGTGATGTTACGAGAGTAAAAGTATGTGGTATTAACACAGTGGAAGCGGCACAAGCAGCAGCACAAGCAGGAGCTGATATGATCGGACTTATCTTCGTCGCGAAATCTGTTCGCTCTGTGAACGTGGAGCAGGCTAAAACAATCATAAAGTCTATTTACCAGTTTAGAGAGCGTGAAGGCAACGTGAAGATTGAATGTCCAACTCGGGAGGAAACGTGGTTCGATGGCTGGGCCAAAAAGGTTGGTAGGTTATGTGACGGACAAGCACGACCTCTAGTGGTAGGTGTGTTTATGAATCAGCCAATTGACGAAGTGAATCGCATCGCACAAGAAACTGGAATTGATTTAATCCAATTACATGGTCATGAAACTGCAAATGATGAAGCCAAGTGTATTTTACCGGTAATTCGGGTTATTCATGTGGATTCTCAATCATCTGAACCCGTTTCTCCTAGTGACTTAAGTGCCGGTCCTGCTAGTATGCTTTTGTTGGATACTAGTGTCAAGGGCGGTGGCACCGGAGGTACGGGCGTGACATTCGATTGGGCCATAGCCAAAGACGTTCGATCAAAAGCTCCTGTGATTATGGCTGGCGGACTAGTACCTGAAAACGTGGCACAAGCAATCATCGAAGCCCGTCCTTGGGGAGTTGATGTTGCCAGTGGTGTAGAAAGTGCACCTGGTGTGAAAGATCTCGAAAAGATCCGCGCATTTGTCAAAGCAGCCAAAGCGTAATTCAAAGTATCTTAAACATAGTTATTATTATTAATAAAAACAAACATCTATCTGTACTTTTGGAAGCCAATATCGTTAGCGTACTCTCTGAAGCATTGACGACACAAGTCAAGGTGATATTTTCGGATCAATCCTGCTCGGTGACCGCATCGTCGGCATCCACGGGATCCCTTTCCGTATTTTCGAGGGTGAGAGTTCTGAAGATCAGTCATGGTTCCTATACAACAACATTAGTCAACCAGTCCAAATAATAGGGCTACACGGACAATCAAGAAAAGGCATGGGTCGTTTCACAACGTGACTACTTCATAACCTGGTTCCTCAAAGAATGAATCCTTTCACAACGTGGCTACTCGATACTATCACAATGTATGTCGATGGTACCTAGCCTGCTTGTCCGTCTCTCCTTCCACTCATCACTTACCTTGTTAATTATATACTACTACGAGTTCCTATACGTCAAATTGTGTGGTGCAGAATAAATGCTGTAAATATTAAATTCATAAGTGAAAAGATATCACATATCTAGTCGAATCACTGATACTCATAGAAGTGTATCAAGACGGGTACTATATCTTTTTGATACCATTTGTCTGTGAGTGGTGATGAGTGAACGTTTGCAGTATGTGATAATGTCAGGTGAAGTGAACCCCATGGTAGAATTCCACTTGGGACCAGTGAAAGAAAATGGTGCACTGTTACAGGAAGACGCCATGGATACCCGTTTTGGAACTGACAAGCTTCCTGCCCGTGATATGCATATATCATCCGATGGATCTGTGGTTGCCCTCATTCTAGATACTGCCATCACCATTTGTAACATGAACACTGGGGATGTGGTTACTTCAATTGAGATGCCAGGAGTCCAAAAAATTCAATTTTCACCGTTGAGTACTCATATTGAAAGCTTTTCTCGTTATGCTCCTGGCACTGACAATTTTAAAGTATGGAATATTAGTAGCGGTGAATGCGTTTTTGCTGGAGCCGAGAAACATTTGCTTAATACCACATGGCCTCTGATGAAGTGGACCTATGATGAAACTATTGCTGGATATATGACACCCAATAACGTTCGTGTTTACGTCGACAATGACTTTTCGAAATATAAAAATGTAAGTATCGGATGGAATTTGAATTATGTGTGTATTTACAATAACAGGTGCGAGATGAAGGAGTTGCACAGTTTTCAATTATGAAATCGAAGAAACCTGTTTCAGACGAACACCCTTGTAAAATCGCCACTTTCAAGCCAGAGAATAAAACCCGACCAGGTAAAGTCTCGATTTTCAATTATCCAAGTGATTCTGAAATGTCTGTGGCTGGAAAAAGTTTCCACAAAGCCCAAGAGGTTGAGTTCGATTGGTCTCCATTGGGTGACGCAGTTCTCGTAAAGACTTCGACTGATGTGGATACCACTGGTCAGTCTTATTACGGAGAGTCTCACTTGTACTTGTTGCACGCTGATGGATCGCATGATTGCCAGATCATTCCAGCACGAGCAGGAGGATTTCACGACTTTGCATGGTCACCATTGGGCAAAGTGTTTGTAGCTATCTCAGGGAAAAGCCCAGCATCATCCATCCTCTATAACATGAAAGGAAATCCGATTGTTGATTTCGGAGATGCGCATCGTAACACCGTTCGATGGTCGCCTCATGGAAGATTTCTTTGTTTAGGCGGCTTTGGCAATCTGTCGGGAGATATGGATTTTTGGGATATCAACAAGAAACTCAAAATTGGATCAACAAGATCGGACTGTGCAGTGACTCAAGAATGGTCCCCTTGTGGCCGTTTCCTAATGACCGGCACACTGTTCCCTCGCATGAGAGTAGACAATGGAATTACTTTCTACACCTACTGTGGAGAACTGCTCTACAAGGTCCCCATAGAGAAGGCTAGTAAAGTATTTTGGAGACCGGCACCCGAAGGTGTGTACCCTGATCGACCCATGAGTCCTCGTAAGAAATCACCAGAGCAAGCAGCAGTCGCGGCACCGGCACCACCCAAAAAGCAGGTGTACCGTCCACCTGGAGCTACTGGATCATTGGCTGCAATGATGAGACAGGAAAGGCAAGTTGCTGATGTGCCAAAGAAAATCGATGCCGGGCCAGCTGATCCTACCAAGAAGTCGAAGGCGGCACAACGAAGAGATAGGAAAAAGAAAGTATCAGCAGCAGCAAGCGGTAATTGAATAGAATAATTAGAAAGCATATTTGTTCAGGTAAAAATTGGGTTGCTTCGATTAAATAGTTTTCATGGCGGCTATATGCATAACTAAAAATGAAACGATGGGTTGAAACAACAAAGATTCTTTTCCATGCCAAAAGTGATCAATGTTTTCAAATACCATCAGTGATTGTTCCGTCTGCAGATTATCACAAAAAGATTTCAATCTTGTTGTGCTTGCAAATTGATCCTTCTCGCCACTAAGGAAAAGTTTCGGTTTGGTGGAATCGGCATCTTTAAATAAAGAGCCTAGCGCACACGAGGCTGCATATCCATATGGATAACTCACCGCAACATAACCGTCAAATCCCGCTTTTGATGCCAAGCCAACAGCACTTCCAAATGAATATCTAAACCAAGTCAACACATTATCCATGCTGAAAACCGACTTACCCGACGAGAAAAACCTGTTGACATTGCGGAAAAGACTTGGTGGCAAAATTAAAGGCCAATTGAACATCTTCTATCTCTGCTTTCCCGCCCCATGTGCTGTGTCCACCAGAGCCGCCAACGCCTCTGAAGTTGAAACTTAATGTGTGGAATCCGGACTCAATTAAATGCATTTGAAGTGCATTGACTACGTTGTTATGAAGATCACCCCCCAATTTAGAATGCGGATGGGTGATAATCACTAAGGCATTCTTACATGTACCTTCTGGAGTACCTGTGATCCCTTCAAGCCAAGGCTCCACCCCTTCCTCCCCAAATGTCACGCCTTGCATTCAACGCAGTTCCATTCAAAAATTCGAAATAGGTATTCAATTAGTTGTTTCAAAAATCAGAACAAGATACTCGATCTATTGTTTTAGAAGCATGTAGCTAGGATGGCATTCTCCATTAAAATGAACCAGTAGTAGTTTCGAATTGTTTGGGTCTAAAAAATGATGGTACCATTAGAATCCAGATGAGGAACGGAGACTTCGAAACTTCTCTTGTGCTTCTCTAAATTGATTTTTGTATCTCTGGGTAGCAGGACTCATTCTGGATGACCGTATCATTTCTGTTTTTTCTAATCTCCTAGTAAATCCATCGTCCCTATCATTGAAGGTTGAAACTTGTATCGATCCATTCTTCGACACTCGCACCTTGGCTGGGGACCTAGGAGCCACGACAACTCGCCGGTAAGAGGCTACTGATTGCTCTGATGAAGATGATGAAGAAGAAAACGAATCTTCCTGACGTCGCTCTAATCGCAAACGTGCTTGGTCCACGAGCCGTTGTGCTCTGTCCAATGACGAGTTCAACTTGTCAAGTTTGCGATGTCTTGGTTGCTTCTTTTTCTTCTGACGAACTCCTCCTTCTGGAGTGGTGTCGTACAATAAAACAGCGTCGAGAAGTTCGCAAATCGGAGCAACAGTCTGCTCTAAGCTAGCAGCCGCAGAAGGACGTTCTTGTTCAAGAAAGTACCTTTGAATAGCCACATGTGAATTCCTAAATCGTATCACCACACCTTTTAAAGTGCTGTGGCATAATCTTTTCGTCAGCTCCACGTCATATCTCAAGGTTGCAATCTCATCAAGAGACTCCGACAATTTGTCCTCCAGTTGCTTGGACATAGCCTCTTGCTCCTGCATTACAACACCTGCCTTCTCAAGATCAACTCTCAGCTTGGCCACTCTCTCAGATGAATCTTGTTGCTGATCCAGTCTCGTTCTGACGTCAGTGAAAGCTGCTTCCGCAAACCCTTCCACATCAGAAGTCCAGTTGTAGCTTTTGCTTTGGTTCGGCTCTCTTCTAGTGGCATTAATAAGTTCCTGGTGGACGTTCTGCAGTTTTAGAAAGTCTTCTTTTAATTCATGGTAGTTGTCGATGTGACGATTGGTATCCATCTGCACTTGCGATATTTCGTCAAGTTTTTTGCGAAGGGCGTGAATTTCGTCGTGAAGCATTTTCCTCTCCACTTTGAATCTAGTTTCATTCTCGTCTATTTCGTTTTTCAATCTTACTTCAGTAGCTTGACTCTGGGAGACTAGGGTCCTAGCGGAGAATAGAAGTGAATTCAAATTAGGAAACGATGTTTCAAGCAAATTGAGAACAGAGTCATTCTTATCACTGCCGAATGAGGAAAGATGTTGCATGATGAGATCGAGCCGCTGCATACTTTGGGATACATCTACGCCTTGGGCCCAATTCAAAGCAATGCCCTTCTCGATTTTCTGAATGTTGGCTCTTAGCATTCGCAATCCTACCACCTCAGTGCTTAAAGAATTCAATTCAGAGGTGAGTTTTCCGTCGCTTTCCACGATTTGAGAATATTTTGCATTCAGCTTGTTTAATTCTTCAGTGGCTACATTTCTTTGCTCGGCATTCTGATTTTTTTGAATGTCGCTCTTTTCCAATTGCGTCTTAAGCGACTCAAAAAGGCCCGATTGCAATACCAATTCTCTTTCCAATTCACTGCGACTTTTCTCCACTAGCACAATTTCCCTTCGCTCGCACCTTAAAGTATTCCTGGTGGTTTCCAACTCACTTTGAAGTTCGGTAAGCTGGCTCTTATCTAAATTCCATTTATCCAACTCTGCTTGGAGTACAGATATCCGTTGATTCGCAACTTCAAAATCGTGAACAGCTCGGTTTTGAACTATCTCCGATTCTCTTAATTTTGCAATCGCCTCTTCCTTTTCAAAAACAACGGTATCTCGAGCTTCCTTGGCTCCGTTCAAGTGAGTGTCCTTCTCCAACAGTCTTAGTTTCATGAGCTCCAACTCATCATGCGAGTCACTTGACGAATGTTGGGCCTCCAAAAGATCCTTACGGGACTTCTCCAAAGCATCAGAAACAGATTCGAGAGACACTTCTAGCTCCTGATTCTGTTGCTTCAACGGTTCGATTGATTCGCGGACGTAATCTACCAACGCGTTATTTTCTTTTTTCAAACGTATGTTGGTGTTTCGAAGACTGTCTTCTTCCTCTTCTTTAGATTGGCCCAAAGTGATTTCATACATTGCCAGCTTGTCTTGGCATTCCCTTTGTCGAAGAGACTCTAAACGAATTCTATCCTGGAGCGAACTGTTCTGTTCCTTCAACAGTGCATCGCTTGACTTGAGCTTTTCTATCTTAAGACGGCAAGTGGTAAGTTCTGCTTTGTCTCTTTCGTACTGGGCAACCATGTCCGCATCAAGTCCGAGGTCCACAGCTTTACTTTTCAGTGCATCTTGGAGTACTTGAAGGTAGACCCTCTGTTCTTCGTTGGCGTTGCTTTCGTTTTCTAAACATTCAACGAGACGTTTATTATCGTTCCGCACCGCATCTAGCTGCTCTCGTAGTGTAGCTACTTGCTGGGCATTTCGATCGGCGTGTTTTTGATGATGTTTCAATTCTGCCACTCTACCAAGCCTCGACTCCGCAAGTCCTCGTTTTTTATCGCTTTCTTCTAATTTGCTTTCCAGTTCATTGATATATTGAGTTTGATCTTGTAATTTACGGCATACTGCATCGTACTGTTTCGTCAATGACGCAATTGTGTGTCTTGGATGAGTTTTCTTTGGGGTGGAACCAGTAATTACGGTACTATTGCTATCATATTGTATGGCTCTTACTGCTTCGTTATCAATAGGAAGCAGTACTGACGGATCTGTGGCTACAATCCATGCTTCACATAGACCTACATACGCGCTCCTCTCGTCCAAATCACTTTGCATATCAAGCAGCTCCATCGCTTGCCTCTGCACTTTAGATGCCAGGCGTGTCATGTATGAAGGATCGTCACTTGATGATGGTGGCGGAGGAGGAGGAGATGCAGAGCGCTTCCCTTTGCTTCCCATCATAGTGGCGTATTGACGTCTCCTAAACTTAACCGCCAAATCTTATTTCGCGGGGGGCTAAATAGTGGGGGGCTTGTGACATTCGAAAATTGGAAATTAGGATTGATGGATTCCTTCCTGCAACTTGTATTTTAAAATAATTGATGTTGGGTGTGTTAAATAAATTGGATAATTGATTCATCTCTTACAATGAATTGAATTGTCGGTCCAATCAAAGGCTAAATACTTCGAATGATTCTCCACAAAACGACAAACATAGCCTTCCATATACTTCTTCGCATCGGGGTTCACACAAAAGTACAGGTCAATATCGTCCAAGAGAATGGAGCCGTTACTCTTTTCCTGGATCCATTGTGAAAAATGCTGCGCTGTATATTTTTCGAGTTCTTCCGAAAAAAAATCTAGAAGCGACTCGTTCAACACCGGGCTTGTTGTGCTGATGCATGAAATTGAGCAGGTCGTTTGGTCGTATTTCAAATACTTGGAATGACGTTCAACAAAACTCTTGAATTTGTTTCGCATATATTTTCCCGCAT
>Ga0105054_10005689_pt1 | contig 17793 bp, 13 predicted proteins | sample BON02_FD_78091 | JGI IMG/M metagenome (GOLD analysis project Ga0105054, IMG submission 78091) | Freshwater microbial communities from Lake Bonney liftoff mats and glacier meltwater in Antarctica - BON-02 (megahit assembly) | ecosystem: Environmental > Aquatic > Freshwater > Ice > Glacier...
CTTAACCGCCTTAATCGTCGTGAGGCCTTGCAACTAGGCAGCGTGGTGCTCATGTTGGGCGTGCAGCACATCGCGCGCGGCGCAACGATTGTGGCGGTGCGGGTCTGGCCATCGAAAGACTACACCCGGCTCACCATCGAGTCTGATGGCGAAATAAAAACGCGGCAACTTTTTGTTGCCGAGCCGCCGCGCCTGGCCGTCGATATTGAAGGCATTGACCTGATCCCAGCGCTGCGCGAGCTGGTGGCCAAGGTCAAGTCTGACGACCCAAATATCCAGGGTATTCGGGTTGGGCAAAACACGCCCGGCGTAGTGCGGCTGGTGATTGATTTAAAGCGGCCCATACTGCCGCAGGTGTTCACCCTGCCCCCCATTGCCGCCTACCAGTACCGGCTGGTGCTGGACTTGTACCCAGCGCAGGCGGCCGACCCGCTGGAGGCGCTGATTGCAGAAAAGCTGGCCGATAAATCTTCGCCTTCGTCGTCCATATCGTCGCCAACAACATCGCCCTCGCCCGCACCTGCAACCGCATTGTCACGTGATCTGCTCGGCGACCTGATTGCACAACAGGCGGGTCGCCCGATCAGGCCCCCGGTGGAAACGGCAACCACCCTACAGGGCAAAACAGACCGTCTGGTCATCGTCGCACTCGACCCCGGCCACGGCGGTGAAGACCCCGGCGCGATTGGCCCCGGCGGCACGCGCGAAAAAGACGTGGTGCTGCAAATTGCACAGCGCCTGCGTGACCGCATCAACCAGCAGCCGAATATGCGTGCCTACCTGACGCGCGATGCCGATTTTTTTGTGCCGCTGCACATACGCGTACAAAAGGCGCGTAAGGTGCAGGCCGATCTTTTCATCAGCATCCATGCCGATGCTTTTTTTACCGCACGGCCACAAGGTGCCAGCGTGTTTGCACTGAGCGACAAGGGTGCATCCAGCAGCGCCGCACGCTGGATGGCGAACAAAGAAAACTCGGCCGACCTGGTGGGCGGCATCAATGTCAAAGCCAAAGACGCGCAGGTGCAAAAAGCGCTGTTAGATATGAGCACCACGGCGCAGATCAGTGACAGCCTAAAGCTCGGCAGCGCCATGCTGGGCGAGATTGGCAGCGTCGGCAAGCTACACAAGGCCAGGGTTGAGCAGGCCGGCTTTGCAGTCCTGAAGGCGCCCGACATTCCGAGCGTACTGGTTGAAACCGCCTTCATCAGCAACCCTGACGAAGAGGCCAAGCTGCGCAGCGACGACTACCAGGTGCAACTGGCCGATGCACTGATGCGCGGCATCATCCGCTACTTTGCGCGCAACCCGCCGCTGGCGCGTAACAGGCAAATTTAGGCAACAAAAAGATTGCTCTTAAATAGGCCAGTCCTTTTTTTATGCGTGTTATTTACGCTGCGGGGCTATTGCCCTTGCGCCCCACCTTCCAAGCGCCATACATCACCACGACACCCGGAATCAAAATCATGGCCCAAATCACTTTTTCCATGTTCGCTTTGACTATGGCAACGTTACCAAATAAATAACCGATGGTGACGATACCCACTACCCACAAAGCTGCACCGCCGATGTTGTAGATCGTGAACTTGCGGCGCGACATTTCAGACACGCCAGCCACAAAAGGCACGAAGGTACGCAAAAATGGCATGAACCGCGCCGCAACAATCGTTACGCCACCATACTTTTCATAAAAATTATGGGCTTGGTTAAACGCGTTTTTATTGAAAAAGCGGGACTGTTCCCACTGAAATACCTTTGGACCAAAATATCGGCCCAGCGTGTAGTTGCATTGGTCACCTAACACCGCAGCAACAAACAAAAGACCTACCGCCAAGGGGTAACTCATCAAGCCCACACCGCACATGGCACCGACTACAAACAGCAATGAGTCACCGGGTAAAAACGGCATCACCACCACGCCAGTTTCGACAAAAATAATCGCAAAAAGCAGCGCATAGACCCATACGCCATAGTTGGCGACAAACACCTCCAGGTACTTGTCGATGTGGATGATGAAGTCGATAACGAAGGTGATGATTTCCATGGGCCTGATTTTGACAGGTCTTGATGAGAGAACTTCCAGCCCAAGCCCTAAAATCAAAACCAATGTCTGCCCCACTCATCCCAAACCAGCCCCGCCGCCCGATTCGCGAACTGCCCGATGAGCTCATCAGCCAGATTGCCGCTGGCGAAGTGGTGGAGCGCCCCGCCTCGGTGGTGCGTGAGCTGCTTGACAACGCACTCGATGCGGGTAGCACACAAGTCAGCGTGCGCCTGCTGGCTGGCGGTGTGCGCCTGATACTGGTGGAAGACGACGGCTGGGGTATTGCGCGCAACCAACTGGCGCTGTCGCTGCGTCGCCACGCGACCAGCAAAATCGCCTCGCTGCAAGACCTTGAATCCGTTGGCACCATGGGCTTTCGGGGTGAGGCGCTGGCTGCCATCAACTCGATTGCTGACATGAGTTTGCTGTCAGCAACTGAAGGTGATGATTCAGCCCATAAACACGCCTGGCAGCTCGATGGCCGTACTGGCGAACTTAAAGTCGCAGCCCGCGCACGCGGCACCAGTGTTGAAGTGCGCGAGCTGTTTTACGCCACCCCGGCGCGGCGCAAATTTTTAAAAACTGATGCGACTGAACTGGCGCACTGCATAGAGGCGGTGCGCCGTCATGCGCTGGTTCGGCCCGATGTGGGCTTTGCGATCTGGCATGAAGGCAAGCTGATCGAACAGTGGCGAGCGTGCGTCGGCGAGACCGCGTTTGAACAACGCCTGGCTGACGTGCTGGGCAGCGACTTTGTAGCGCAATCCGTCGCCGTGCATTACGAGAGCACGGCACGCCGCGCTGACGGCTCCCCCTTGGTTACCGTGCGTGGCCGTGCCGGCATACCCGATGCCGCCCGCTCGCGCGCCGATCAGCAGTTTTCCTACGTTAATGGCCGCTATGTGCGCGACAAGGTGCTCACCCACGCCGCGCGCAGCGCCTATGAAGACGTGCTGCACGGCCACCGCCAGCCGGTGTATGCGCTGTATGTCGAGATCGATCCGACGCGTGTCGATGTGAACGTACACCCGACCAAAATCGAAGTGCGTTTTCGGGATGGCCGCGACATTCATCAGGCGGTGCGGCATGGGGTTGAAAACGCGCTTGCTATACCAAGGGCGACCGGCTCTGAACAGTCGCCCTTCGGAAGTGGAGAAAATGGAACACCTGAGAGCCCTTCAGAAGCATTTTCAGGCCTTTTTTCAGGAATAAAAACGGCTGGAACGACCTATTCATGGGCGCAACCAGCTATTAATTTTGCAGCAAATTCAAATCGCAAGGTTTCCGATTTCGAGGCCATGTGGCCTTCCCAATCAACAAATGAAGCATCAACAAATTCAGCCGTCACAGTTGCTGCCGACTTACCCCCCAACGACTGGCCTCTAGGTCGCGCCATCGCGCAGCTACAAGGTATTTATGTGCTGGCAGAAAACACCCAGGGCCTGGTGATTGTGGACATGCACGCGGCCCACGAGCGCATCGTTTACGAACGCTTAAAAACGCAAATGGACACCGCCAGCATCGCCAGCCAACCACTGCTGATCCCCGCCACCTTCGCAGCTACCCCCCAAGAAGTCGCCACCGCCGAGGCAAGTGTCGAAGCCCTAGCCACGCTGGGTCTGGAGATCACGCCCTTCTCGCCCAAAACCCTGGCCGTACGCGCCGTGCCCACCAGTCTGGCGCAGGGCGATGCGGTAGAACTAGCACGCAGCGTACTGGCCGAGTTGGCGCAGCATGATGCAAGCAGCGTCATCCAGCGCGCGCAAAACGAGTTGCTGTCCACCATGGCGTGCCACGGCTCAGTGCGCGCCAACCGCAAACTGACCCTAGACGAGATGAACGCCCTGCTGCGTCAAATGGAGGCCACCGAGCGCTCCGACCAGTGCAACCACGGCAGGCCGACCTGGCGACAGGTCAGCATCAAAGAGTTGGATGCGCTATTTATGCGCGGGCGCTAAAAAACCCATGCACAGCGATTTGTTGCCGACCTGTATTGCCTTGGCCGGTCCAACCGCCTCTGGCAAAACGGCTGCCGCTTTGGCGATTGCCCAGCGCTGGCCGGTTGAAATCATCAGCGTTGATTCAGCCCTGGTGTACCGCGGCATGGACATTGGTAGTGCCAAACCCACGCCGGATGAACTGGCCGCCGTACGGCATCACCTGATTGATATTCGCGACCCGCTCAATGCCTACAGTGCGGCGGAGTTTGTGCTGGACGCAAAGCGTTTGATGCGGGAGATCAGCGCCAGAGGCAGGCGGCCCCTGCTGGTTGGCGGCACCATGCTGTACTTCAAAGCGCTGATGCAGGGTATCGACGACATGCCCAAGGCCGACCCCGGCGTACGCGCACAGATTGCGCTGCAAGCACAGACAAAAGGCTGGCCCGCCATGCACGCCGAGCTGGCCAAAGTAGACCCTATCACTGCCGCCCGGCTGCAGCCCCAGGACTCACAGCGCATCTCGCGTGCTTTGGAAGTTTTTAAAATTTCTGGCCAGCCGCTGTCTTTTTTCCAGACCCGCAATACTGCCAAAGATGTGGCCGATTTACACCCCAATATTGATTTCAATTTCAGGCTTATTTCACTCGAACCCCTGGAGCGTAGCTGGCTGCATGCCCGCATTGCTGCACGGTTTGATGCCATGCTGGCCACAGGCTTTATGGATGAAGTCAAAGCCCTGCGCGCGCGCGGCGACCTGCATGCCGATTTGCCGTCTATGCGCTGCGTCGGTTACCGCCAGGCTTGGGAGGCACTGGAGGGAACATCACCGATGGCGGAGCTGCACGACAAAGGCATCTTCGCCACCCGCCAGCTCGCCAAACGGCAGATCACCTGGCTGCGCTCCATGCCCGAGCGGCATCTGGTCGCCTGCGATGCGCCTGACGCGCTGGAGCAGGTGCTGGCGCTCATCGAACCGGTCTGGGTATGACGCTACAAATTGAAAACCTCTGCAAACGCTATGGCGACAGTGTAGTGTTCGGCCACGTCTCGCTGGCTGTTGCGCCTGGCGAGTTTGTCGCCATCGTCGGCGAGTCGGGTGTCGGCAAATCCACTCTGCTCAACTGCATGGCCGGGCTGGACAGCTGGGATGATGGCACGGTCACGTTGATGGGCACAGACCTTGCCACTTTGTCGGGCGACGAGCGCGCTCTCATGCGCCGCCAGCAGGTGGGCTTTGTTTTTCAGGCCTTTCATGTGCTGCCGCATCTGGACGTTGCGCAAAACGTGGCGCTGCCTTTGCTGCTGCTCGGCATCAATGACAGCGCTCGAGTAAATGCAATGCTCCAAGCCGTGGGGCTGTCAAGCTTGGGCGCGCGCCTGCCGCAGCAACTCAGCGGCGGGCAGTTGCAGCGTGTTGCCATTGCGCGGGCACTGGTACACCGGCCCGGCCTGCTTCTAGCCGATGAACCAACCGGCAATCTCGACCCGACCACGGCAGCAAAAGTCATGGATGCATTGATCGCGCAGACACATGAGCATGGTGCGTCTCTGGTACTGGTGACGCACTCTGAAGCCGCAGCGAGCAGAGCGGATCGGGTACTTTATCTGACGCCGGACGGCATTCGGTAATAGGGCACTTCGGTAATAGCTGTGTCACAAATAAGTCTGTTACCCGCATTGCTGCGAAGCTTCTCCTGGCAAGAGCTTCGCCATCACCCATGGCGCAACCTGGCCGCTGCGGTGGCTGTGATGCTGGGTGTGGCACTAGCTTTTTCGGTACACCTCATCAACGCATCAGCATTAGCCGAATTTTCGCAGGCCGTGCGTTCCGTCAATGGCCAGCCAGACCTTGAGCTGCGCGCCGTGCAGGGGACATTTGACGAAAGCATTTTTGAGCGTGTTGCCAACCACCCGCAGGTAGCCGTCGCCAGCCCGGTGCTAGAGCTTGCGACCTACGCGCTGGCTGCAAGCGGCACGGCCACTGGCAAGCGGGTGGCTATGCGCTTGCTGGGCCTGGACGCGCTGGTGGTGGCGCAGCTTGCGCCTGCGCTGATGCCAGTGCTGGATAAAAACAGCTCCCTTGATACAGACCGTTTTTCGCTGTTCACGCCCGGCACTGTTTTTATAAACGCGGCGGCCCGGAAAAGCTTGAGCGGCAACACCTTCAAGATGCAAAGCGGCCTGCAGTTGATAGACGTGACAGTTGCTGGCAGCGTGAGCGCAGGTGGTGCTGCGCTGGCTGTGATGGACATTGCAGCAGCGCAAGATTTATTTGGAAAAACGGGCGAATTGTCGCGTATTGATGTGCGGCTTAAGCCCGGCGTTGACCGCGCAGCTTTTGTGCAAGCTCTGACATTGCCACCCGGCATCACCATATCCGAGCCGGGGGATGACGTGCAGCGCGTGAGCAATCTGTCGCGCGCCTACCGCGTCAACCTCACCGTGCTGGCGCTGGTGGCACTGTTCACGGGGGCCTTCCTGGTGTTCTCTGTTCTGTCACTCAGCGTCGCCAAACGTGCGCAGCAGTTTGCCCTGCTGGGTGTACTGGGCTTAACCGGACGCGAGCGTTTGCGACTGGTACTGCTCGAGTCCGCTCTGCTGGGCACACTAGGAAGCACTGCGGGCATTGCGTTGGGCACAGTGCTCGCCGCACTGGCCTTGCGCGTGCTGGGTGGCGACCTGGGCGGTGGCTACTTTGCGGGCGTGGCACCCAGCATCCAATGGAGCACTCTAGCGGCTGTGAGCTACGCTGCGTTGGGCATAGCCGCAACACTGTTCGGCGGCTGGTGGCCCGCACGCGCGGTGCAAAAGCTGCCGCCCGCGCAAACACTTAAAGGCCTCGGTTCTGAACCCGTGGAAAACAAAAACCATTACCTAAGCCTCATGCTGATCGCTGCGGGTGGATTGCTGGCACTGATGCCGCCCGTACACGGTATCCCTCTGGCCGCATACGTCTCGGTGGCGCTGCTGCTGGTGGGTGGCATCACCGCCCTGCCTTGGCTGATTGCGCTACTGTATGACCGCCTGATTTTGCTCCCCTGGATTGCCCACAGCCTGCTGCCCATGCTGGCCGTCGAGCGCGCCCGCCGCGTACGCGCCAGCGCAGCGGTAGCCGTCAGTGGTGTGGTCGCGTCACTCAGTCTGGCGGTGGCGCTTACAGTCATGGTGGCGAGCTTTCGTGATTCAGTCACGCACTGGTTGGATGTGGTGTTGCCAGCCGATCTGTACATCCGCACGGCAGTGCCTTCGGCTAGCAGCGCTGGCGACACGGTGTACTTCACACCCGACTTTGTGCGCTCTGTTGCCGCAGTCAAAGGCGTGAGTCGGGTCAGCAGCCTGCGCAGCACTTCGGTCTTGCTAGATGCATCGCAGCCCGCCGTGGCGCTGATAGCCCGCGACATCAGCGAGCCGACCACTACCTTGCCTATGGTCGGCAACCCTTTGCCGGTGCCGCTTGGTCAGATAGCGATTTATGTCAGCGAGGCGATGGTCGATTTGTATGGCGCACACCCCGGCAGCACGTTTGAGCCATTTTCAAAGGTTTTTTCTGGTATTTTTAGATCTGCAGAGCAACAGATACGAGCGCGACAAGCTACTGATTTAATATCATCTGAAGCTCCTGACAACATGCCGAAATTTTTCGTTGCCGGCATCTGGCGCGACTATGCGCGGCAGTTTGGCGCGATTGCCATGGCCAAAAGCGACTATGAACGCCTGACTGGCGACAGCCGCGTCAACGACCTCGCCATCTGGCTGGATGCCAATGCCGTGAGCAGCGACGTAGAGCAGGCCGTGCGGCTTGAGGCCGACCGATTGACTAGCAGGGACTCCAACGCCGGTGCATTGATTGAATTCGCATCAACCCGCCAGATACGCAGCATCTCATTAAAAATATTTGACCGCAGCTTTGCCGTGACCTACTGGCTGCAAGCCGTGGCGATTGCGATTGGCCTGTTTGGCGTGGCAGCAAGCTTTAGCGCACAGGTGCTGGCGCGGCGCAAAGAGTTTGGCTTACTCGCACACCTGGGCTTCAGCCGACGGCAAATTCTGGCGGTAGTGGCGGGCGAAGGCGCGGCATGGACGCTTATGGGCGCCATTGCCGGCCTGGGGCTGGGACTGCTGGTAGCCGTGGTGCTGGTGCATGTCGTAAACCCGCAAAGCTTTCACTGGACTATGGATTTGATAACGCCATGGCTACGGCTGCTAGCCCTATGTGCTGCGGTGATTGCGGCCGGCACCGTCACCGCCTGGCTGGCGGGGCGCGCGGCAGCCGGCAAGGATGCCGTGCTAGCGGTCAAGGAAGACTGGTAGCCGCGGCGGTTCAGGCCTGGCAGAATCGGGCCTGGCCTGCGGCGCAGCCCAGGCGACTCAGTGCGTGATGACCACCAGCACGTTGCAGGGCGCGTGTTCGATCAGCGCCTTGGACACCGAGCCGCGCCACCAGCGCGCCGCCCAGCCATCGAGATGTTTGTGGCCAACCACGATCAGGTCGGCCTCGATCTTCTTGCCGTATTTGGTGATCTCATCGACGGTTTCGCCCAACAGCACTTCGCCGCAGGCCTGATGGCCTGCAGCGACCAGCTGGTGCAAACCTTCGTCAAGAATGACGGTGTACTTTTCTTTCTCGTGCTCGGCCAGGGTCCGGTCATACACGCCGCCTTCGACGCCGACGAGATCCAAGTAAAGCGGCGTCACAGCCACAAGGGTCAAGGCCGCCTGGCTCCACTGCGCGATCTCGCTACAGTCCAACAGCGCTTTTTGACCGGCTTTGGAGCCGTCATAGGCCAACAAAATTTGCTTGTACATGGTGCATCTCCTGTTTAAAGTTTTACTAATGGTTTCAAGAATGACTACAGGATAGACCTTACACCGACACCCCGCAACCATGCCATGGGGTACACCCTAAGACGCTTGCTGCGAGAATCCCCGAATGTGTCCTGCTGCCACACTGCCTTGTCCCTCCATCGGGCTGTTGCGACGCCGCCTGCTGCTGGCCTACAGCCTGGCGGGACTGGCCGCCGGCACCGGCCCGGTCCACGCCCTGCCGGCCAGGGCGCTGCAGTTTCCGCGCGACCGGGGCGCGCACCCCGACTTCAGAATCGAGTGGTGGTACATCACCGGCCATGCCGGCACTGGCACGCGCGAGTTTGGTTTTCAGTTAACTTTTTTCCGCACGCGTGTCGAAGGCACGCAGGCCATGCAGTCAAAGTTTGCTGCCAAACAACTGCTGTTTGCCCATGCGGCGATTACTGATGTCGCTGGCAAAAAGCTCTGGCATGACCAGCGCATTGCGCGCCTCGGTTTTGGTGTGGCTACTGCCAGCGAGCTAGACATGAACCTCAAGCTGCGTGATTGGAAACTAACCAGCAAAGGCGGCAGCTACAACGCCAAACTACCCGCAACAGACTTCGCCATAGACCTGCAATTTGTAGCGACGCAAGCGGTGCTGCTGCAAGGCAAACAAGGCCTGTCACGCAAAGGCCCGATGGAGTCACAGGCCAGCTACTACTACAGCCAGCCGCAACTGGCCACCAGCGGCAGCCTGCAAATCAAAGGCCAGACCTTTGAAGTCACTGGCAAGGCCTGGCTGGACCATGAATGGAGCGAAGAGTTGATGCATCCCAGCGCCATAGGCTGGGACTGGATAGGCATGAACCTGGATGACGGCAGCGCCCTGACCGCCTTCAGACTGCGCGACAAGGATGGCAACGCGGTGTGGGATGGCGGATCGTTCCGCCCTGCCAAGGGAGATCTCTACATCTTCAGCCGTGGTGAAGTGATCTTCAAGCCCACCCGCAGCTGGAAAAGCCCGCTCACCCAAACCACCTACCCAGTCGAATGGATAGTCCGAACCCCGGCAGACTTCTACACCGTGCGCGCCGTCATAGACAACCAGGAGCTCGACAGCCGACAGTCAACCGGCGCAATCTACTGGGAGGGCCTGAGCGAGCTTTGGAGTAGCAACGGCAAGCGCGTAGGCAGCGGGTATCTGGAGATGACGGGGTATGCAACGCCGCTGAGGCTATGACAACTTTGCCCGACTAAACTGGCGTCATGGCTACCTCATCACCTTCTAACGCGCCCAAAGGCTCGCCGCGCTCACTGTCTGGCCTGCTGCCTTTTCTGCGTCCCTACCGGGGCCATATCGCATTGGCTGGTTTTTTTCTGGTCATGGCCGCCCTTGCCACGCTGGTGTTTCCGCTGGCGTTGCGCAGCCTGATTGACGGCGGACTGGTCAATAGCGGCCAGGCGGCAGCGGACAAGGGTGCCATGCTGCTTGGCCTGCGCAATCACTTTTTCGAGTTGTTTGCAGTGGCTGCTGCGCTGGGGCTTTTTTCGGCCGGCCGCTTTTACATGGTGAGCTGGCTGGGCGAGCGTGTGACAGCGGATTTGCGCAACGCTGTTTATTCGCATGTGTTGCAGCAAAGCCCGGAGTTTTTTGAAACCACGCAAACCGGCGAGGTACTGAGCCGCCTGACGGGCGACACCACGCTGGTGCAAACCGTGGTCGGCTCGTCACTGAGCATGGGGCTGCGCAATGCCGTGATGGGTGTTGGCGCGCTCTTCATGCTGGTCTATACCAACCCGTATTTGATGGTTCAGGTCCTTAGCGTGCTGGTGCTGATCGTGCTGCCTGCGGTGTGGTTTGGCCGCCGCGTGCGCAAGCTGTCACGCGCCAGCCAGGACCGTGTAGCTGATTCGAGTGCGATCGCTTCGGAAGTGCTCAACGCCATCCCCGTGGTGCAAAGCTACACCGCAGAGCAGCGTGAAGCAACGCGCTTCAACCAGTCAACAACCAAGGCATTCAATACCGCCGTGCGCCGCACCAAGGCACGCTCGGTGCTGATCGCCTTCATCATCATTGCCACCTCTGGCGCGCTGCTGTGGGGCCTGTACCAAGGCACGCAAGCGGTGATGCGCGGCGACATCACGGCGGGCCACTTGGGCCAGACCGTACTCTACGTCATCCTGCTGGCAGGCGCTACGGCGGTGCTGGGCGAGGTCTATGGCGACCTGCTGCGCGCTGCCGGTGCCACCGAGCGGCTGATGGAACTGCTGGACAGCCGCTCTGTCATTGCGTCACCCGTCAATCCGGCCCCGGCACACATCACGCAGGCGGGCAGTGCTATTAAATTTGAAGCCGTCACGTTTCATTACCCGTCACGCCCGACGCAAGCTGCGCTGACGGATTTTTCTTTAAGCGTTGCATCCGGCGAAACCGTGACCATCGTCGGCCCCAGCGGCGCAGGCAAAAGCACGGTGTTTCAATTGCTGCTGCGTTTTTACGACCCGACATCAGGTCGCATGGAACTCGATGGTGTGCTGACTCGCGACATGTCACTCAGTGACTTGCGCCAGCGCATCGGCATCGTACCGCAGGATGCAGTTATTTTTTCGACCAGTGCGCTTGAAAACATTCGCTACGGCAAACCAGATGCGAGCGATGCAGACGTTAAAGCCGCCGCCAAAGCCGCGTTTGCGGACGACTTCATCAGCGCACTACCCGAAGGCTATGACACCTTTATGGGCGAGCGCGGCGTGCGGCTGTCAGGTGGCCAGCGCCAGCGCATCGCGATTGCACGCGCCGTGCTAAAAAACGCCCCGCTACTGCTGCTGGACGAAGCCACCAGCGCGCTGGATGCCGAGAGCGAACGCATGGTGCAGGCCGCGCTGGAGTCAGCCATGAAGAACCGCACCACGCTGGTCATTGCGCACCGACTGGCAACCGTGCAGCAGGCTGACCGCATACTGGTACTCGACCACGGCAGGCTGGTGGAGCAAGGCACGCACCACGAACTGGTGCAGCGCGGCGGTATGTATGCGCGGCTGGCGGCACTGCAGTTCACGACCTGAAATCCACTGGGGCATGGTGTGGCAATGAATGCACCACGCTAGCCAGCCACTCATCAATCAACGCCGGATCATTGATCGTCTTGAGTAACTGGTAGGCCACCTCGGCCTCGGGAAATCGCCGACGCAAAAAATTCAGCCACTGCTTGAGCCGCCCGGCCCTTGATCGCGCATCAAGCCGGGTGCAGACGATGTGCCAGAAGTCAGCCAGCAACGGCACCAACATGGGCCATGTGATGCCTTGTTGACCTGGCGTGCTGATGCCTTGCATAGGGACGTTAGGAGCGGCGTCCGGAGCGGCTTTCATATCCGCCTTGATGGCCAAGCCCAGCCCCGGGTCGGTCACCGCACCACGGCCAATCATCAGCATGTCGCAACCTGACACCTCGCGGCAGCGGCGTGCGTCTTGAATAGTCCATATCTCGCCGTTGGCTACTACCGGTATGGCTAGCGCCGCACGAATCTCTGCAATGCGCTCCCAGTAGGCCGGCGGGCGATAGGCCTGCGCCTTGGTGCGGGCATGTACCACCACCTCGCTGGCACCACCGTCGGCAATCGCCAACGCGCATTCCAGCGCACGGGAATCGTCCATATAGCCCAGCCGCATCTTGGCTGATACCGGCATGTGCGCGGGCACGGCGCGACGCACGGCTACAACGATGGCGTGTATGGTTTCGGGCTCATTGAGCAGCGATGCCCCACCGCCATGACGATTGACGACATTGGCCGGGCAGCCAAAATTAAGGTCAATGCCCTCAGGCCCAAGGCTAGCCAGGCGCGCCGCGTTTTCTGCCAGGCACACCGGATCAGACCCCAGTAGTTGCGCGCGCACCGGCACACCAGCAAAGGTGCGGCCACCGGTGTGCAGCTCAGGCACGATGCGGGTGAACACGCGCTCAGGCAAAAGCTGGTCGGTGATGCGGATGAACTCGGACACGCAGCGGTCAATACCACCCACCCGCGTGAGGATGTCGCGCAGAACAAAGTCCAGCAGCCCTTCCATCGGCGCTAGCAGTATGGTCATGTCAAAAACTTATTTGACGGTGAGCCGCCAGAGCGATGTCACTTCTGCCGCACGTGCTGCGTGCAGCGCGTCGCCGGCATCGCTGGCTTTGGGGTGCTGCGGCTTTGCGTCCATACGGCCGAGTACCTTCAAGCCGGCGCTTTCAATCGCTGCCAAAAGCTCTGTGCGGGTGCGTAGGCCAAGATGCTCGGCAAGATCAGACAAAATCAACCAGCCCTCACCAGCGGGCGAAAGATGCGCCGCTAGGCGGTTCAGAAAACCCAGCAGCATGCTGCTGCCTTCGTCGTATATAGCACGCTCTAACGGCGAGCCAGGGCGCGCTGGCAGCCATGGCGGGTTGCAGACGATGAGTGCTGCTTGGCCTTCGGGAAACAAGTCATGCTCGGCCAGTTTGATCTGGCTTGTCAGGCCAAGGCGCAGCAGGTTGTCACGCGCGCAAACCAGTGCCCGTGGGTCTTGATCGGTTGCCACCACGCTGGCAACGCCGCCGCGCGCCAGCACCGCTGCCAGCACGCCTGTGCCAGTGCCGATGTCGAATGCCAGCGGAATCGCTTTCTTCTGAAGCTTTTGGTTCAACGCCTCTTTGACCAGCGCTATGTATTCGCCCCGCAGCGGCGAAAACACAGCGTAATGCGGATGAATACGGTTATGCGTGACAACCGGAAACGCGCCCAGCGCTGCAATTTCTACGCCTTTTTTGCGCCACTCATGCGCGCTGATAAAGCCCAGCAGTTCGCGCAGGGAAGTCACTGATGTGCCAGCGGCCATATCAGCCGCGCCCCAGGCCTGGGTGCAGGCTTTCTTGGCATCCGGTGCGCGGCGCAGCGGTATGGCGTAGTCGGCATCAAACGGAATCAGCACCATGCCGAGCACGCGCGCACGCTGCGCTTGCGCCTGACGGTGCAGGTGAAAAGCGGCAGCCGTCATGGGCAATGCAGCTTCAGGCTGTAGCGATTGGTCTTTGGTTTTTTTAGCTTTGACTTTTGCCGGCTTGTCAGTACGGCGTGCCAAGGCTTGCACCAGTAAACGGGCATTTTGAAAATCGCCACGCCACAGCAAGCCGGTGCCTTCGCAAGCCAGGCGATAAGCGCTGTCAGCACTCAGCGTGTCGTCAGCCAGCACCACGCGCTTAGGCGGCGCACTGCCACGCTCGGAGCGCCACAGCGCAGAGCGGGCTTCGCCGCCTTCGCTCCAGGAAATAGTAGGCAATAGCACTCTGTAAAATGGATGGCTAATGCAGGTGCCGTGGCTTGCGCCCGCCACCGTGACTACCGCCTGACGAGCCGCCCAGCCCGCGCGGTGGCCGGCCAAGCTGCATGGAGTTCACAAGGGCATCAAAGCGCTGCGCAAAGAGCGTGTCGATGGCGGCGACGACTTCGCCCAGTTCGGAGCCATCAAAGTGCCGCTCCATCAGACCTATCGTGTCCTGCACCAGCAAATCGCGCTGCACCTGCATGATGGCCGCTGGCGTAGGACCGACAAAGTACATCGCGAAATCATCCCTGGCATCTTCGCCATCGCCACCTTCTTCGTCGTCATCGTCAAAGTCGGCATCGTAAAACGTCACCTCAATCGGCGCGCCGTTCTGCGCGAGCTCGTTCAGACCCATACACATCTCGTCAAGCGCCTGGCGAAAATCGTCATCGCCCGGCACCGTCCAGCACATCTGCAGCAAATGTTTTTGTGCATCGAAGCGAATGCCAGGCTCTTCCTCATAGGCGCTCTCGGCAGCGGCAGCCAGCGACTTGGCACCGGAATACTTCCACAGCGGCTTCAATGCCTCCTGCAACTGCTCAAAGGTCACATCTTCGCGCAGGGGAACTTCCCCATGCACATGGATTTCAAAAGGGGTGTGATGACTCGCCATAAAACTATCTTAACCAGTTACGGGACGATCTAAATGAACAGGAAGCTGGTGCCTGGAACGGGAATCGAACCCGTACGCCCGCTATGAACGAAGCGGCGGATTTTAAGTCCGCTGTGTCTACCTATTTCACCATCCAGGCGCAGGGCATAGAGACTGGAGGCGCGGCCCGGAGTCGAACCGGGCTAGCCGGATTTGCAATCCGGTACATAACCGCTTTGTTACCGCGCCGTATTCTCAACAAAGCAAGGCTATACCATGCTTACGTTCTTAAAAAATTCCCACTCAACACATTCAAAAGAACCAATGAAAAAGGACAGCATTTTGAAGTGCTGCCCTTTAAATTGGAGCGGGAGAAGAGTCTCGAACTCTCGACCTCAACCTTGGCAAGGTTGCGCTCTACCAACTGAGCTACTCCCGCGATAACAGCCTCAAATTATAGCGTACTTTATTGCACCTCCCGAAAGGCATGTGAAAAAGTCTTTCAGTGTTTCACTGTACCCGAAACTTCTGCTGGCACCACCACCACGCTTGCCGCTGCCGATACGGCCAGCGCGACCTCTTCATCGGTCAGTGGAACCGGTTGGCGCTCCAACGCGACCTGTAGCACTTGGTCAATCCATTTGACAGGAATGATCTCGAGTCCGTTTTTGACGTTGTCCGGAATTTCCTGCAAATCCTTGGCATTTTCTTCGGGGATCAACACTGTCTTGATGCCTCCGCGCAAAGCAGCAAGCAGTTTTTCTTTCAGCCCGCCAATAGCCGTGACCTCGCCTCGCAGCGTGATCTCGCCGGTCATGGCCACGTCACCGCGAACCGGAATGCCGGTCATGGCAGACACAAAAGCGGTCGTCATGGCAGCCCCAGCGCTAGGGCCGTCTTTAGGCGTGGCACCGTCTGGTACGTGAATGTGAATATCACGCTTTTCAAACATTTCGTCCTTGATGCCGAGCATCTTCGAACGGCTACGCACCACGGTGCGTGCGGCCTCTACTGACTCCTTCATCACGTCACCGAGTGAGCCGGTGCGCGTGATGACGCCCTTGCCGGGCATCATGGCGGCCTCAATCGTCAACAAATCACCACCCACTTCGGTCCAGGCCAGACCAACCACCTGGCCGACCTGATTTTGCTGCTCGGCACGGCCATAGTTGAATTTACGGACACCCAGAAAATCATTGAGATTGTCCGCAGTAACGATGACTTTCGGCACCATCTTTTTAAGCTGTATGCCCTTGACCACCTTGCGGCAAATCTTGGAAAGATCGCGCTCGAGCGAGCGCACACCGGCTTCGCGCGTGTAGTAACGCACGATATCGCGGACCGCCTGCTCCGTGATCTCCAGCTCGCCCACTTTCACACCATTGTTCTTGAGCTGCTTGGGCAGCAGGTAACGCATGGCGATGCCGGTTTTCTCGTCCTCCGTGTAGCCCGACAGCCGGATCACTTCCATGCGGTCTAGCAAGGCCGCGGGAATGTTCATCGAGTTCGAGGTCGCCACGAACATCACGTCGCTCAGGTCGAAATCAACCTCCACGTAATGGTCGCCAAAAGTGTGGTTTTGCTCCGGGTCAAGCACCTCCAGCAACGCACTGGAAGGGTCACCCCGAAAGTCGGTACCGAGCTTGTCGATCTCATCGAGCAGAAACAGCGGATTGCGCGTGCCAGCCTTGGCCAGGCTCTGCAAAACCTTGCCCGGCAGCGCGCCGATGTAGGTGCGGCGATGACCACGGATTTCGGCCTCATCACGCATACCGCCCAGCGCCATGCGAACATATTTGCGGCCCGTGGCTTTGGCAATCGATTGCCCCAGCGATGTCTTGCCGACGCCGGGAGGGCCAACCAGACAAAGAATCGGCCCTTTGAGCTTGTCCACACGCTGCTGTACCGCGAGATATTCGACAATCCGGTCCTTGACCTTTTCCAGGCCGTAGTGGTCTTCGTCGAGCACCTTCTCGGCGTTGGCTAGGTCATGCTTGATCTTGGTTTTTTTGCTCCACGGCAAGCTGGTCAGCACGTCAATATAGGAGCGCACCACCGTGGCTTCAGCCGACATCGGTGACATCAGTTTGAGTTTTTTAAGTTCGCTCTCGGCTTTTTTAAGCGCTTCTTTCGGCATTTTGGCCGACTTGATCTTTTTCTCGATCTCTTCGCTATCCGCGCCTTCCTCGCCTTCGCCAAGCTCTTTCTGGATCGCCTTGACCTGCTCGTTCAGATAAAAATCGCGCTGGTTTTTTTCCATCTGGCGCTTCACGCGACCACGGATTTTTTTGTCCACGTTGAGGATGTCAACTTCACGCTCAAGCTGTTCGAAAAGGTTTTCAAGACGCTCCCTGACCCCCGACAGGTCAAGAATCACCTGCTTGGCATCGAGCTTTAGCGGCAAGTGCGCCGCAATGGTATCGGCCAGGCGGCCCGGATCATCAATACTGGAAATGGACGTGAGAATTTCAGGCGGGATTTTTTTATTCAGTTTGACGTAGTGGTCAAACTGCTGCATCACAGCCCGGCGCAGCGCTTCGATTTCACTGGTCTTGTCAGCTGCAATGGCAGCCGTTTCAATCGGCGTGACGTTGGCGCTGAAGTGCTGCTCGCCGTCTTCAATCTTGTTGACCTTGGCCCGCTGCTGGCCTTCGACCAGCACCTTGACCGTGCCGTCGGGCAGCTTGAGCAATTGCAATATCGTGGCAACGCAGCCAACTTCAAACATGTCTTCAACCGAAGGCTCATCCTTGGCGGCCGCTTTTTGCGCTACCAGCATGATGCGGCGCTCGGACTCCATCGCCGACTCAAGCGCCTTGATGCTCTTGGGGCGACCGACAAACAGCGGGATCACCATATGCGGGAAGACGACCACGTCGCGCAGCGGCAGCAGCGGAAGATCGATGGGCGTGGAAGGCAGTGAAGTTTGTCCGGACATTGAGAGCCTTATAAGACCTTAAAGCATGTGCCCCGAGACCAGGCTCAGGACTTGATGGGATAGCGTAACTTCAAACGTGAAGTAACAAGACTTGGGGGGGCAAGCACAGCTTTTCAAGGATTGCGCCCAGCCATTCATGGAGATCAAGCC
>Ga0105054_10005698_pt1 | contig 17784 bp, 15 predicted proteins | sample BON02_FD_78091 | JGI IMG/M metagenome (GOLD analysis project Ga0105054, IMG submission 78091) | Freshwater microbial communities from Lake Bonney liftoff mats and glacier meltwater in Antarctica - BON-02 (megahit assembly) | ecosystem: Environmental > Aquatic > Freshwater > Ice > Glacier...
AACAGTTTTTTTCGATTACCTACCTCCTGAGACAGGTGAGAATAGGCTTGCGAATTTTTGGCTTGGAACGTATGCCGACCCTTGGGCTTACTATCAGTCTTGGACATACTTTGGCGACCAAACAGGTGACTATCCGGCCTTTTGCTTTTTAAATTTTGGTTATCCAGAGATGACGATCTACACCCGCGATCCGAATTTAAGTTCAAAGTTACGTGCCTATTGTCGCAACGAAAAAGTGATCATTAACGTTTTTAAGTAATGTTGAAAAAAGTCATGTGACTTTAACTAACGACACACCTTCTGGGTTTTTTATCACTTGATAAACATTTCCCGGCTCCACTGTTCCAGACTCAAAAATAGTTGAGAATTCTTCATTGAAACTTTCGGAATTGGCGTATAAAACTACATAGTCGTAATCGCGAAGTTCCTGTGACCACTGTGTGGCTGATATTCTGGCATCTGTCCAAATGTCAGATTCGTCGTAAGGCGTCCCAATACTCCATGCTGCGTCTCCAAATTTGAGATTTATCATCTCGTATCTCAAAACGTAGTAGTCAAATCCAGATGAATTTTGGGAGATTATCCAAACTTTTGATTGGTCTGGAATCTTTGTAGCCATTATTTTTTCTTTAATCGGTTCATAGGTCGCTCGGACGTCGTTACCCCTAAATTGATTCGACGTTAACATTTCCATGTAGGTGTATATCGAAGATAAAGATGTAAGTAACACAGTAAATACTAAAAAGCTTCCTATTTGTAATTTGAGGTTAGAAGCTACATTCGTTTCTTTTCTTTCTTCAAAGAACTCTTTTAAATTAAATTTGAATTCAGAAAGAATTAGTAAAACAATTGCAAAGAATAAACCCTGATACCAAGCTCCCACATATCTGGTGAATGAGGCGAGAGAGCGGGCCTCATTCTCACTAAACCAAGTCAAGTACAGAACTACTAAAAGAACAAGATAGATTCCGGTCGTAAAAAATAACGTGAAACCTAAACTTAGATTTCTTTTAAAATTAGTTGGACCGCTAAAGATGGCCCAAATCAGAAAAAATAATAAACAGGATATCGTCCAACGAAATCCCGTCATGCCGAGTAGGTTGTAATTAAGCGGCGATAAGTTTTGGTCAAAAAATGCCCTGTAGAATCCTTTAGTAATCTCAACATTAAAGGTCTTGTTTTCGTCATCCAATAATTGTGAAGCAATGTTTGTAGATGTGAAGTTCTGATTAGCTTTCTCATTCAGAGAGACAAATAGGCGCCAAGATAGCGTGACAGCGAAGGTAGAAGCTGTCGCTACTATGGCTGGAAAGTAACGGTTTACTAGTTTGGCTTTCTGGGACTTCGAAGTAAATCTAGTCGAGAGAATGTTTACCAGAATTGCTACTAGGGCAAAGTAAAGTCCCGTTTCTTTAATGAGTGCAAGGAATCCCACGGTTACAGCAAACAGAATTGCTGACCTATTTCCCAAAGCAGATGTTTTGACTGCGAGAAAAATGGAAAAGCCAAATGTTAGAGCCAGACTGGGATCAGCATAAATTGAAGAGAAAGGATCAAAAATAGCGGTTGCTGCGAGTAGTGCGCAAAATACTTTGAAAATTAATTCACCTGGTGCCTTAAAAGTGCAATTGGCCAAGGCGGCGATCATCATTGAAATCGCGAGTAAATGCAGGGACCAAAATAAAAGTCCTTCACTCCATTTTGGATTGATATCAATCACGAAGTATTGAAATAACGCTAGCCCAGGAGGATATTCAGCTGCCCAGAGTTCTGCTGGACTTGCGGGGCCAAGTAGATCAAAATGATGCATTGCCTTTACCGTGGTGCCCCAGTGTGAAAATTCGTCCCACTGACTAAGCATCCAATTCTTGGTTTTAAGGTAAGAAATAGTTGAGAGCACTAAGAAAGTTATGGAACTCGCTGAAATTACATTCTTTAAGACCAGTTTTTGGAACTCTCGATGCTTTACTAATAAATAGAGTAAAACTAATGAGACTGCAGTTGCCAGTGTTTCCATCGCCAAGTTTATTAGGCCCATTAAGCCAAAGACATATTCCCAGCCAACAATAAGAAACATTGCAGGAGCAAAGAGATAGGCTAAGTTGGCATTTGTTAATCTCATCAAAATTAAGGCAACAAAGTAGATGACAAGAATTACGAAAACCAAAGTCATTTGCGTTTCCTGTCTCCAAAAATAGGCGCTTAATTGAACTTAATTTTTAGGGTTACACAGTTATTTCAAAAGTACGACTTGGTTGGATTCTTAACCATTGGTGGTCTTACTTCACTCCTTAATTTAGTGATGTTCGCTTTGTCTGTAAAGATCGGATTATCCTTATATATCTCGGTAGCAATTGGCAATTTCTTTGCAACACTTGCCTATTTTTTAGGTTTATCAAAGTTATTTTCTGGGCCGGGCTCAGTGCGTTCGATAGCAAGATTTTTGTTTACAGTGGTCACTTATTACTTTGCATCAATTGCGCTTTTAGACGCACTTAACCTATTTATCGATAATGTTGTCTTGAGTAGAACTGTAGCCATTGCAGTAGTGGCACCTGTGAATTACTTTGCGCAAAAGTACTTTGTTTTTAGGAATTGACAACTTCTATTTCAATCTTAAATTTCTATTAATTGATGGTGTTTTTGATCGTGGCCCACACCTCTTATTCAAATAACTAAACCTTCAGCGGTCCCAATAGTTAATCAACTTTCGTTAGGAGAACTTTATTCTTGGATTTTATAACTTTATAGACAGAGTTTGGTTCTACAATTCCGTCTTTAAATAAAGTAGAGAACTCATTGTTGAAACTTTCTGTAGTGATATACAAAACTACATAGTCAAAATCGCGTAGCGTCTTAGACCATTTCTCCGCAGTCATAGTTGGTTCTGTCCAAATGTCACCTTCATAATTTTTAGTGCCAATACTAAAAGGCACCTGTCCAAATTGAGCACCTACCATTTCGTATCTAAGTACGTAATACTCGAATCCGATTTTATGTTGGGTAATTATGTACACTTTGGATCCCGCAGGCATCTTGGACGCTTTGATCGCTTTTATCATTGGATCAAAGGGTGCCCGCCATTCAAGACCTTTGAATTGAGGTGACCTTAGCAAGTTTACGTAATTTCCGATAGAGGATAAAGTGCTGAGCGCCATGAATGTTATTAATAAAATTCCTATTTGTTTTTTGGTTGGAGATTTGTAAATTTCTTTATCACGAAAAATAGAATCTTGACTTTTTGTTAAATCAAATTCCGACAAAATGAGCAGAACAATCGCAAAAATTACACCTTGGTACCAAGTTGCGATATATCTCGAAAATGACGCGAGCGCAGCTGCTTCACCAGGACCAAATAAAGTTAAATACGAATTAAGAATAACGTATAAATACCCAGCGCTAGTAACCAGCAAAGTTATTCCGATTGCAAGGTTTCTTAAAATCGTCCCCAAACCATTTAGGGACATCCAGATTGTGAAGAAAGCAATGCAAACAATAGTCCACTTGGAGGCAGACATGTTTGAATACGATATTGGATTTAGCCCCGTGTTGAAAAGCGCTCTAATAAATTTAGAGGTGACATCCGCAACGAATTGTTCTCTTCCAATACTGTTGGAGAGGGGGGGAACGCTGCCTATCGGAGAATAACCCGACGAATTCAAACTGGCGAGATAGTATCCCCAAGACATCCAAGCTGTACCAACCGCAATTAAGGCGGTTAGTGCTGGCCGAAGAGACAACAGTGTCCTCCGCCCGGAATTAAACTTAAGCATGAAAAGAGTAGAAATAATATTTATTAAAATCGCAGCGCATGCGAAGTAAATGCCTGTTGGCTTTATCATGGTTAAGAATCCAGCAGTGGTAGCGAAAACGAATCCCCACCCGTTATCCAAGGACGCAGTCTTTATAGCAACGAAGATCAAGAAACCGAATGTAATTGCAATCGTTGGGTCAGCGTAAATGTTGTCGAAAATGTTAACGAATGCAGACATCGCTACTAAGGAAACAAATAGTTTTAAAAGGATTTCGGGAAAATTCCTAAAGGAACACTTTGCTAGCACTGAAACTATTATCGATATTGCAATCAAATGTATCGACCAAAAAAGAAGCCCTTCTCTCCAACCCGAACTGAAATCAATTACAAAATACTGAAATAAGGCAAGTGCAGGGGGATAGGCTTCCGAGGTGTACTCTGTCGGTGTACCTGGACCAAGAGCTCCATATTCGTACATTATTCGTACAACATGACCCCAGTGAGTAAATTCATCCCATTGAAACAAGAGCCAATCTTTAGTTTTTATAAATGAGATCGCAGACAATATAAAAAATGCAAGCGAACTTGGTGAAAATAAATCTCTTGTTGTTGAACTGCGAAAGTTTTTGTACCTAATCAATAATGTAGCCGTCGTAAATGTTATCAATAGGACAAATGTTTCCATTCCAAAGTTTAAAAATCCAATGAGCCCGAAGAAATATTCCCAAAAAGTGATAACGAAAATTGCTGGTGCAAACAAATAAGCAATGTTTAGCTTTGTAGCACTCGCCAAAAGTGTCGCAGTTACGAAGACCATTAACGTTACTAACAAATATTCCATTTAAGAACCCCAAAACCGAAACCAGGAAACTGGATAATCTAGTAGGTATAAGTCTAGTAATACGAAGTTCCAGGAAGGTAAGTTGCTCGGTTGATCGTATAACACATGCTAATTGATTCAATAATCATGGTGGCCCCGGCATGATTCGAACATGCGGCACATGGTTTAGGAAACCACTGCTCTATCCCCTGAGCTACGGGGCCAATTTCTAGTACTTTAGATTTAGTGCACCTAATCCCTTAACCCTATTTTTGAATTTGAATTAGTTTTACAAATATATAGAAATTATCAGCAATAAATCAAAATGATTATTCATTTAAAGCAGTGTATCTTAGGCATATGAGCATGAGTGAAACTGAAATTAAAAAGTTAATTGACACAGTGCCCGTTTGGCACCATCGAATAGAACTTGCGCCTGGAATTTTCACTCCAGGAGTTCAACATACTAACGATCTATTAGCCACCTTAGATCTTCCTTACGATCTCACAGGATTACGTATCTTAGACTTGGGTGCACGTGATGGATTTTTTAGTTTTGAATGTGAAAAACGCGGAGCTGCCGAAGTTATTGCCGTGGACTACGCACCAATCGAATCGACAGGATTTGCCGTTGCATCAAAGATTCTCAATTCAAAAGTCAAATGGCTAACTGCAAACGTGTACAGAATCAATGAATTTGATTTAGGAAAGTTTGATTTAATTCTTTTTTTGGGCGTTATTTACCATTTGCGCAACCCATATCTTGCGATTGATCGAATTTACGATTCTCTAAGTATTGGCGGAAAAGTAATAGTTGAATCTCACATTATTGATGGAGGATTTGTAAACGAAAAAGGTGACTGGATTAATTTATCGGACATAGATAATCGTTTATCCGGATTACAAATTGCGCAATTTTATCAAGGCGGCAAGTTAGGTGGGGATCACACATCTCCTTGGGCGCCATCACTGAATACGCTGGAAGTAATGTTCCAAAATTCGGGTTTCGAGATAAACAGCTCGTGGGGCAATCAATTCCGGGGCGGACTAACTGCAACCTCCGTTCCAATTGGTGTGGATCACCCCAGATACATAGACAGTAGTTCTGAATCAAATCCAAATTCTAGTAACGGACAAATGATAATAAAAAGTGGAAACCTGTAATTTATTGGCTTTTCGTTTAAATCGCGGAAAAGTACTCACTGATTTCATTGTCAAAAGAAGTTAATGCAGAAGCGATAGCCATGTGCATGTCGAGATATTGGTAACTTCCTAATCGTCCGCCAAACCAAACATTCGTTTCACTTTTTATTAGGTTGCGATACTTGGTAAGAGCCTGACGGTCGATTTCAGTGTTTATTGGGTAATAAGGTTCATCGTCCACGGTTGCGAAGCGGGAATATTCCCGCGAAATGTAAGTAATCTCATTCTGGTAGTTTCGCTCTGGATGAAGATGTCGGTATTCGTGGATGCGGGTGTACGGGACATTGGCATCTGCATAGTTCATGACGGAAGTGCCTTGAAAATCGCCAACGCTTAAAATTTCTGACTCAAAGTCCAGAGTTCTCCAACCAAGTTCACCAAATTCAAAATCAAAGTACCTATCGATCGGACCGGTATAAACAACTGGTACTGAAATTTGATTTTCTGCTCGAAACTCAAAGTAGTCAGTGTCTAATTGCACCTCGATGTTTGGATGGTCTGCTAAATTTTCAATCCATTTCAAGTATCCGCCAGTAGGTAATCCTTCATACTTGTCTGAAAAGTATCGATTATCATCAGTAAATCGAACGGGGAGGCGACTTATTATTTCGGCAGGTAGATCTTTTGGATCAGTCTGCCATTGTTTTTCGGTGTATCCCTTAATGAATGCCTCGTATAGCGGTCGCCCAACGAGCGCAATCGCACGTTCTTCCAAATTGGTTGCATTGGTGACTGCATCTGCGTCAGTTTGCGCACGAATGAACCGTTCAGCCTGTGCTGGATCAAATTCTTTGTTAAAGAATTTATTTATAGTTGCCAAATTGATTGGCATTGAGAAAGTCTCGTCATTGTGCTTAGTCCAAACTCTGTGCTGGTAATTAGTAAATGATGTGTACTTGTTTACGTAATCCCATACTCGTTCGTTAGATGTATGAAACAGGTGAGAGCCGTATACATGAACCTCAATGCCCGTTGCTGCGTCGAATTGTGAATATGCATTTCCGCCGATGTGCGTGCGCTTATCTAAAACAAGAACTTTTAATCCAAGCTTTTCAGCCGCTTCTCGAGCAATCGTTAGCCCGTAAAATCCAGAACCTACGACGATCAAATCCGTCATAGTTGCTCCCTTTGTTCCTGTGCCATCAACATCAAGTACCTGCCTACCAACTAGGCTAACTTAAGACGTTAAGGAGCACTTACGTGGAATTAGACATTGCCTTACCGTTTTATGGGGATGTTGACTTTTTAAAGGAAGCAGTTGCCAGCATTTTGGCTCAAACTGATCCAAAATGGCGTTTGTTTGTCGCTGATGATGGTTTTCCAGACGGCGATCTACCTGATTGGTTTGCCGGTTTAAAGGATCCCCGAATCTCCTATCTCAGGAATGAAATAAATTTAGGCGCTAATGGAAACTTTCAAAAATGTTTGAGTCTGTTGTCAGCTGATTTTTGTTTAATAATGGGAGCAGATGACATTTTAGAACCAAATTTCATTGAAACTGTAAAGAACGTCGCTCTAAAATATCCAAACGTCTCAATCATTCATCCCGGCGTAAAGATTGTGGATGAGAAAAACATTCAAATTTCACCAAGATCAGATCAAATTAAGTCGAAAATTCGAAACTCTCTCGACAGCGATGAAGCGTTAACTGGTGAAGCGTTAGCATCCTCGCTAATGAAAGGTAATTGGATGTATTTTCCAGCTATAACTTGGAGAACAAAGACAATCCAAAACATTGGATTTCGAGCCGGCTTCAATGTTTGCCAAGACCTAGGACTTGCAGTTGACGTGATCATGCAGGGTGGGCAAATGGTCTTAATCGATGATGAAATATTTAGATACCGCAGGCACGTCTCAAGCGATTCATCTGTTAAAGCGATAACTGGCGAGCGCTTTATAGATGAAAGAAAATTCTTTAGAGCAATGTCTGCTGATTTATCAGAACTTGGATGGAAAAAAGCCTCACTTGCGGCAAGAATTCACCTGACATCTCGATTACACGCCGCTAGTTTGATTCCCACCTGTATTAGGCACGGCAAAAACCCTTGGAACCTTGTAAAACATACATTTGCTTGGAATTAAAAATCTTCCATGGTAATTGCGGCAGCACCGACGTTTAGAAACTTTGTGTAAGCGGCAGTAACTTCATTTGGTGAACCTCTTTGAATTAAATTTCCGTGATCAAGCCAAATAACTTCAGTGCACAATTCTTGGATAGTTGCCAAGGCGTGCGATACAACGATTAAAGTTTTCGCCTGATTGGCTAATTCAGAAATGCGAGCCGCACTCTTTTCCTTAAATGACGCATCGCCAGTAGAAAGAGCCTCATCAATCAACAGGATTTCAGGATTAATTGTTGTAGCAACAGCAAAGCCAAGTCTGCTGTACATTCCTGCTGAGTATGTGCGCATTGGCATTTCAATGTGGTCATGTAACTCGGCAAAATCAACGATTCTAGAAAAGCTGTCATCGATGTCTGCGCGACTGAGTCCGGCAGCCAACCCACCAAGTAACACATTTTCTTTACCAGAAAGATTTGGATTGAAGCCCACTCCTAATGACAGCATCGCACTTACTTTTCCGCGAATTTCTATTTCACCTGTAGTTGGGGGAAGTAAACCAGCAATGGCTTTCATAAGTGTGGATTTACCAGCACCATTGGCGCCAATGATTCCTAGCACAGTGCCCTTATGGACATCAAAGGAAACATTCTTCAAAGCCTCAACTGTGACTGCAGTTTTTTCGCCTCTTCCAAAATGCAGAAGCGCTTCTTTGAAATTTGGTTTCTTAGTAATGTTCGTTTTGTAGTTAAGGTTTAAATTCCGAACAGCGACTGTGAGTTCATTAAATTCTGGCAGCGAACTCACCTTCTCGGGATACTAGGAACCAGAAGCCACCAATCAAAGTTGTGGTCGCCCAGAAAATTGCGAGCAGCCAAGTCCATAAGTCAAATGTATCTCCGCGCACAATAGATCCAGAAAAAATCTGCACCATACAAAACACTGGATTGAAAATCGCTAAGAACCTACCATCAAGTAATGCTTTGGCCTGCTCAGGAAAATATAAAACTGGCGAAAGAAACATCACTAAGCGCAGAACAAACGGCATTAATGCCTGAGTGTCGCGAAAATAAACTTGGGCAGTAGAGGCAAACATTGCAAGTCCTGAGCCAAACATAACTATTAGGACTAATGCCGGTATCGCCTGCAGCGCAGCGAAGTGAACTGGCATTTTTAATGCAAAGTGAAAAATTGCATAGATGAACATTGCGGGCAAAAACACCCTAAATGCGGTCAAGATGTCTGTAAACGGTAACAACACTCGCGGAAACGAGGTGTTATTTATTAACGCCCCAGCTCGCACGATTGAAGTTGAACCGCGAGTGCCTGCCGTTGAGACAAATTCAAATATGAAGATCCCAGCAACTAGATGTAAGAAAAATTCAGTACCTTGATGACCCCCCTGGACAACAAAAACAAATAGGTAGTAAACGCCTGCGCTAAGCAGGGGACTAAGGACGCTCCAAAGTTGCCCGAAGACAGTATCTAAATGCTCTTCAGCGCGCTCAGCCCGTGATAGTTCAAGCACAAATTCTTTTCGATGCCGAATGTCCCTAAAGTACTGCCTGAGATCTGGCATTCCTGCCCGAAAGGGTCGAATGATCCGAGCTTCAGATTTTAAAACACTCGAATTTTCTGACATGCCACCACTCTAATGGAAGTCATTGCTGCAGAATGGACACGTTTTTGAGTGTCAGAACCTGTTGTTAAGACTTGATATCTGAAAGTCTTAATCAACCATAATTGATTAATAAGGCAAATATAACTTGAGGAAACCTGCTTAAATTGTCAAGAGCACGGGCAGGGTGAATGTAATAATGAAGTTATCGTTTGTAGTTATGGCTAGTGCCACTTATGAAGATATTTATCAGAATTAAGGCATTCTTAGACTTATGATTTTTTGTCAGCACGATCTTGCAAGTGGAGAGCATGATTTTTATTCACTTGAAAAATTTCAAATTGGATCGAGTTTAAATAATTTAGTTGATTCATCGAACGAGATGGCTCGACAAAGAACTATCTGTTTAATTATGGATTGCGAAGCTTCTTTTAAGCCAAGCTACTTCGATTCACTGGCAGATGCTTTTTCGAATTCCAATTTAACTGTGGCATATACAGATTTTGAATATGTATCTAGATTGCATTCAAATAAATCTAGGATTAAGCCTCCTATGTGGTCACCAGAAAGATTTCTTTCAAATGATTTTCTTGGCCCAGTTTTTGCGATCGATTTTGCCCTCTTGCCAAAAGATTTAGCAGTTAAAAATTTAACTCGGACGCAATTGCTACTTTCTTGTATTTCGAATGGGTTACAGGTAAGCCTTTTAGATCAGGTGGGATATGCAGTCGCTGCAGAAAAAACAGAATTTAATTATGAATTAAGGATTTCACAAGTCACTAAATTTTTTGAGAACAATAGACCCGGATCAATGGTCACACCAAATGGCACCTCATGGTTAAAAATTTCAAATGTTAAATTAGCGCCCAAAGTTATCTCAGTTATTATCCCCACTCGAGGCACAAAGAAATCAATGTTTAGAAATACCTTGATCCTAAATTGCCTAAAATCTCTGCAGCAACAAAATCAATACACTTCAAAAATTGAGGTTATTGTAGTTTATGACTCTGATACTAAACTTAAGTATTTAGCTAAAATCAAAAAACTTGAAGCAGAAAATATTTCAATTTCATTCCTAAGTTATGACCCACCATTTAATTTTGCCAGGAAATGTAATCTTGGAGCCGAGCTTGCTTCAGGAGAAGTGGTTTTATTTCTTAACGATGACACATTATTTTTAGACCCAAATTCGTTATTGGAATTAGCTGGAACAGCAATGATCAAAAATGTTGGCGCGGTCGGGGCGAAGTTGCTTTTTGAAAATGGCCGAATTCAACACGGCGGATACATTCTTCGCGATGGGTTTGTTGGTCATGCATACATCAAAGACATAGATGGATTCGGTCCCTTTGGTGACTTAGTAAGTACTCATGAAGTACTCGGAGTTACTGGAGCATGCCTGGCCCAACGAAGAGAAATTTGGGATTCGATTGGCAAGTGGAATGAATCCTTCCCCGCTTCATACAACGACGTTGACTATTGCTTTCGAATTACCGAATCTGGACTCAATATTTTGCAAGTAAATCAAGCCAAGCTGAAGCATTTTGAATCTGTGACCAGGAATCCGAAAGTATATCCACGTGAACGCGAGATGATCCAAGATCTGTGGGGTCACAAATTCAAAGTGGAGCCATTTTTTAGAATGAAAGTCACCACCCCAGAAATGCGAAATGTACACGGTAATGTTTTGAAGAGATACACCAACTACGCGAAAGCAACTTATCGACGTGAGGGACTATCTGGAATTTGGGGGCTTTTCACAAACGTCGCGCGTAAAGTGCTAAAAGTTTCTGAGAAAAATTAAAGTGATTAGAGACTTTCTTTAAGCAGTTCAATCATGCTAGACGAGACTACAAAACTCTCCCATTTATTAATTCCAAGGTAAAGATCCTTATTTCGCAGTAGGTCTTTTTTTAAAAATGGACAGCCAAGCTCTAGAAGATGGGGCCACATGTAATGAGTTGGATTAATCGGCCGACCTGCGAGTACTTCTTTGGATCCGATGAACCATCCCCACTCTTTTTGGAAATCAAGAAGTATCGCACTCGCCATGGGTGAGAAGTAGAAATTTGAGAGATCATCAAAATCCCATAAGGCGCCAGAAGTCAATTCAAAACTTTTTAGTACTTGCGCGAATGGAATTTCTAGTTTATCGATTGTGACCAATCTAGAGTTACTAACTTCAAGCTCCTCAAACCAATTCCAAAAATCATTTTTTTCTAAAACCGGTTTCTTTAAATGTAAAAAGTAAGTCTGAAGATGCAAACCCTTTTCTTTTGAATTGGTGATAGCCGTAACATCAAAATTAGAATTTCGTACCTGACTAAATAATCCCTTGAGCGAATCGTGAAGTTTATAAACTGAGTTATTCATCAGCAGAATTTCGTCAACATCATTTGCATATGGTCGCAAGAGCGCTAAACCATCCTGATAAGCGCCAAAGTCATATCCAGAGTTATCTCGACAAATGAGCAGCACATTATTCGCAAGAAAATTAGTATCATTTAAATTAAGATTTTTAGATTTATTTAAATTACGCACGACCAATATTCGATCAAATTCCAAAGCAAGCGAATTTATGAGTTCTCTATCATGCTTCGATATCAAATCATTTTTTGACCAATGCACGAAAATAGCGACTTTAGAACCAGAATCGAAGTTGAGATTAGCTAAATCTATTTCAGTTGGGTTAGTTACTCTCATGCTCGACTAGTTCAATCAAATATTTTCCATATCCACTTTTAGCCAGTGGAGCCGCCAAACTCAAAAGTTGGGCCGTAGAAATAAACCCTTGTCGCCAAGCAATCTCTTCGATGCAACCGATTTTCAGACCTTGCCTTTTCTCTACCACTTGCACGAATTCTCCGGCTGCCATGAGTGAATCAACTGTGCCAGTATCAAGCCACGCCGTCCCGCGATCAAGCACCGTCACTGAAAGCATGTTTCTATTTAAGTAGTGCTCGTTTATAGAACTAATTTCTAGTTCACCTCGAGCACTTGGAGTAATTGACTTAGCGACCGAAACCACAGAGTTGTCATAAAAATAGAGGCCAGGAATAGCAAAGTTACTTCTTGGCTTTTTAGGCTTTTCTTCAATCGAGATTGCTTTGTTGTTTTTATCGAATTCAACTACGCCATATTCTTCGGGATTACTCACGTGGTAAGCAAAGATGTGACCACCTTTTACGAGCGTGTTTGATTTAAGAGCTGTGCCTAGACCAGATCCATAAAAAATGTTGTCACCTAGCACTAGGCAAACTTTTTCATCTCCAATGAATTTTTCGCCGATTAAAAATGCCTGAGCTAATCCATCTGGACTTGGCTGAATTTCGTATTGAATTGAGATACCTATTTGGGATCCATCTCCGAGTAATCTCTGAAATCCAGGCATGTCCTCAGGAGTGGAAATAACCAGCACCTCGCGAATCCCGGCCATCAAAAGCATAGAAAGCGGATAGTAGATCATTGGCTTGTCATAGACCGGAACTAGTTGCTTACTTACGCCCTGTGTAATTGGGTGCAAGCGGGTACCAGAACCACCAGCCAAAATAATCCCGCGCATTTATCAAGAATACTGGGTAAAAGGGGGCTACTTACTAATTAACTACAATATGTAGGGCAATCAAATACGAGTTAGGAAGTCATGAAGTTACTGGTCACCGGTGGTGCGGGTTTTATCGGGTCAAATTACGCCCGGCAAGTTCTTTCTGGCACTTACTCAGATTCGCAAAAGTTCCAAGTGACCGTACTTGACTCATTAACTTATGCTGGAAATCTTGCAAACCTTGATCCAGTCAGTAGTAATCCAAAATTTGAATTTGTTTATGGCGACATACTTGATACCAATCTAGTTAATGACTTAGTTGCTCAATCAGATGCAGTTGTGCATTTTGCTGCGGAATCCCATGTTGATCGTTCCATTAATGGCTCTCGCGAATTCATGATGACCAACGTTGTGGGAACCCATACTTTACTTGAAGCGGCCCGCACCTCTGGCTTAGGAAAGTTCGTTCATGTTTCTACCGATGAGGTCTACGGGTCTATTGCAGAAGGTTCGTGGGATGAAGAGCGCCCACTTCTTCCTAATTCTCCGTATTCTGCTTCGAAAGCAAGCAGTGATCTTTTGGTTCGTTCGTACGCCAGAACTCACAAGCTAAACGTTGTGACAACGCGCTGTTCAAATAATTATGGTCCCTACCAATTTCCCGAAAAAGTAATCCCACTTTTCGTATCAAATTTAATTGATGGCAAAAATGTTCCTCTGTACGGTGAAGGAAACAATGTCCGCGATTGGCTTCATGTTGATGATCATTGCAATGGCATACACAAAGTGCTTGAGGGTGGACGCGCTGGGGAGATTTATAACATCGGCGGTGGCACGGAGTTAACAAATAAAGAATTAACTGGGCTACTCCTTGATGCTTGCGGCGCTGATTGGAGCCGAGTCGATCGTGTTGAAGACCGTAAAGGACATGACCTTCGCTACAGCGTTGACATCACCAAGATTTCAAACGAACTCGGTTACACCCCGCAAGTTGACTTCAAAGCTGGACTGGCCGCAACCGTGGATTGGTATCGAAATAATCGAGCTTGGTGGGAACCGCTTAAGAATCGTCCAGCGGTCTAGGGTGCTGCAATGAAATGGGCAGTTCTGGGTCATGCAGGAATGCTTGGACAAGATTTAATGCTTGGACTAAGCGACCGAGATGTGCTTGGCTTTGATCGAGCTGAGTTCGACATCACAAATATAGAATCGGTTCGCTCCATACTTTCTGATTTTGATGTTGTAGTTAATTGCGCCGCCTGGACAGCCGTAGATGACGCTGAAGTAAATGAAGCAGCCGCTTTAGCAATAAATGGAACTGGCCCAGCAAATGTTGCCCAAGTATGCAGCGAAATTGGGGCAAAGCTTGTACACATTTCAACTGATTATGTTTTCAGCGGAGATGCGGATGTTCCGTATGCTGAAAATGAAATTACGCAACCAAAATCTGCCTATGGCAGAACTAAATTAGCTGGCGAAAATGCAGTAAGAGAGTTTTTGCCAAAGGAACATTACATAGTTCGCACTGCCTGGCTTTACGGGCAATATGGACCAAACTTTATTAAGACCATGATCGATCTCGAGAAAACTAAAGACGCCATTTCAGTTGTGGCTGACCAAATTGGGCAACCAACATGGACGAAGGATCTAGTGACCCAGATCATTGCGATGATTGACGCCCAAATTCCAAGTGGTACTTATCACGCAACTTCTTCAGGTCAAACTTCTTGGTTTGGATTGACACAAAGAATATTTGAGTTGTTAGGCGCGGATCCGAATCGCGTGCTTCCAACGGATTCGGCTGCGTTCCCTCGTCCTGCACCAAGGCCGGCGTATTCAGTATTGGGACATGAAAAGTGGGCACAGGTTGGCCTAAATCCAATTCGTGATTGGAATGATGCACTAACCGCAGCGTTTGCTGAAGGGGCATTTCGTGCTAGCTGATTGGGTATTTCGAGTCGGATGGGGGACTCCAGGAGTCTATGAATACCTACAGCTGCGCATGGAAGCAGATCAGCTCGGTGTCAGCCGCTCAGCGGCCGGCAAAGCCCGTAAAGACCTAGAAATGCAAGTTGCCAATCTAAAGCGCGAGACTGACCAGAAAAGCCTTCGGTGGGCTATTAAGACAAGCGTTCCCGCTGGACCTTCAGGCCAAGGCTGGGGCGATCTCTACTTTGCTCAAGAGATCGCTGCAGCGCTGCGAAAAAATGGCCATGTTGCGCGCGTTGATTTGCGAACCGAATTGATAAGTAAGGAATCTGCGCAGGATGATGTGGTTCTAGTTCTGCGCGGAGTTGAGCGAATTCGACCCCAAAAAGGAGCCATTAATTTATTGTGGGTGATCTCGCACCCCAGCCGAATCTCGAAGTTAGAACTAAATGATTTTGATGCAGTGTTTGCAGCAAGTAATTCCTGGTCAAAGAAGATGACGAAAAAAACTAGAGTAAAAGTAACACCCCTGCTACAGGCAACGAATCCAGAAAAATTTAATCCTAAGTCTGCTAATCCTGATAGTGGCGATGATGTTTTGTTCGTTGGTAATACAAGAAATGAATTTCGAAAGATTATTAAAGATTCCTTAGCGGCAAAAATAAAGCCAACTGTTTATGGCCGCAATTGGGATCGCTTTATTCCAAATGAATTTATTGGTGGTGATTTCATTGACAATGATGATATTTCTGCAAAGTATCGCTCAGCAGGAATTGTGCTAAATGACCATTGGGAAGACATGGCAAATGAAGGTTTCTATTCCAACCGACTCTTTGATGCAGTTGCAAGTGGCGCACGAGTTGTAAGTGATCCGGTTGATGGGATCTCAGAAATCTTTCAGGGTGGAGTGCAAACCTATTCATCTCCAGCTGATCTTTCAAAATTGTGCAGTGAGGAGAATCGAAATATTTGGGGATCACAACAAGAGATCCAGGATCGTGCCCGCGTTATCGGTGAACTTCACTCCTTTGAGCAGCGAGTAAAAGTACTAATTGACGCTGTGCAAAAACTCATTTAGTCACACCGATCCAGCAATCAAATCAAGGAAATCGCTTATGGGACGGCCTTCATGATTGACTTAGGTCATGGGTTTACTAACAACTGAACTTCGCAAGGTTCAGCTTGTGGTCTTTGACCGCTTAATGCGTTCGTCGAAAAATCCAGATCAAGCAAGACTTTTGGCAGCTGCTTCGAAACAGATCCCAAAAGATAGACGTGTTGTAATAGTTGATTCTGATCTTGCCTATGGAAATGCCCGAGCCCTTGCAGTAGATCTAAGTGAACTCCTGGGCGATGATGAATTGCTCTTTTTGGCACATGATCAAAAAGGACTTGCTTGGGCTAAGTCCCATGACATTCCCACTGCAGTTTTTTCAACAAAATCGCAAGCAGGTGCTGCGAAACTTTGGGACCAATTGATCCGGGCAAAAGTTAGTGTTTACGATTCCCATAATTGGTGGCGCTCAAGTGATCAGTTACTACAGCGCTCGCTTCTGGAAGGTTCTTACAAAATTCAACTTTGGCACGGGGCAACAGGACCGGTTGGCAAAGTGTTTGGATTAGAGCGACTCAACGCAGCTAAAACGTTTTGGCATTTCACTGCGGTTGCAACGAGTAGTGTGGATTTTGATGAGTTAGTAAATGAACCAAGTCAAGCAAGGTATCGATCCACAAGAAGTATGCCTGCCCAGAAATCAATTTACGATATTGAATATCGCCTTGCGCAAGTTCTGAAATCTGGTTTGCCTATCAAAAACGAGCAGATAAGAATTTTGGTCGCTCCAACATATTCAGAGTCCAGCGCTGGTGAAGAAGTCTTGGTCAACTGGATCTCTGAAGTTGGGAAAATTGCTAAGCAAAATAACTGGAAAATCGATATCGCACTTCATCCAGGTGCCAAGCCCAGAGTTGCTAAATTAATCAAGCGTAAAACGCGTAATGCGTCCTTGGTCACAGGCATGGAAACTTCGAGATTACACAACTACAGCGCAGTCGTGACAGATTTCAGTGGCATCGCTCATGATTGCCTGCTGTTAAACATTCCGATTGTTTCGGTCTGGCTTGACTTAGCGCATTATCAAGAACTGTGTCCAGTCTTGACGGATGAGGATCAGGTGGCAGCGTCCTATGTAGTTCGAAGTTTGTCCGAACTCGGCGAACAGATTTCACAGGCAGTGAATGCAGATCCGCATACTAGCGTTCGAAAAACTTACGCTAGTTCAGTATTTTCACAATTAGGCGCAGAACCTGGAGTTAATACTAAAACTGCGGTTCTGGCTGCGCTTGATTTTGAAAGTTAAAAATTATTAGGTAACCAAAGGGTTGACTTCAGCCTTATCCAATTTGAAATAATTATCCCTTGAACTTTCCTGATCATCGAATGGTTTTCAAGCACCATCTGTCGAGCTAAAAGTAATTTTGTCAGGTCCTTATCGTTGCCAGTTGCTATTAAGCCAATAATTCCTCGCCAACGAATTGAGGTTCTCGGCAACATGTCTGGAACAAGTCTGGCCTTACTAAATTCATTCATCCAAGAGATTGTTTCGTTCCATTGTGTGGGTTTAAGTAATGCCAAGCGTTTCCAGAACAGTTCTCGAGCGATCTCAATTTCCCAATGTCTAATCATTAAGAAGTTACGATCCTCTAGTCTGGGCACTCCTTGATCCAAAATGTAAACCATAGTTTTCAGGAAATCAAAACAATCACTGGGTTGATAATCCCGCAAGGTCAGGTTGGTTCCAGTCGGTGAGTATCTGACACCAACAGTAGGCGGATCAGCGAGAATCGAAATTTTGT
>Ga0105054_10005702_pt1 | contig 17777 bp, 16 predicted proteins | sample BON02_FD_78091 | JGI IMG/M metagenome (GOLD analysis project Ga0105054, IMG submission 78091) | Freshwater microbial communities from Lake Bonney liftoff mats and glacier meltwater in Antarctica - BON-02 (megahit assembly) | ecosystem: Environmental > Aquatic > Freshwater > Ice > Glacier...
GACAAAATTGTCGTTTTTGACGGCCATGGAAATGAAGCCACGGCGGTAATAGAGGCTGCCACCAAAGGCACCGCCGACTTAAAAATCCTCCATCGCGGACGATCCCAGCCGGTTCGGTGCCGACTGGCACTAGCGCAAGCTGTGCCAAAAGGTAAAAACATGGACCTCATTGTTCAGAAGGCCGTGGAACTCGGCGCATCCGCCATTTATCCGCTTCTCTCGGAGCGGACCGTGGTCCAACTCAGCGACGCAGAACTTCGTGACAAGCAGGCGAAGTGGCAGGCCGTCGCGCTGGAGGCGTGCAAACAATGCGGACAAAATTATTTGCCAATCGTCCACACGCCAGTATCACCGAAAACATTTTTCGAGCAGTCTGCGCCTGTCGGCCTGCGACTGATTGCCTCGCTTCAGGCGGGCTCCTTGCCGATCAAAACCATACTTGCTGAAACTGTGGAATCTGGTGCGGAGCTTCCCAGCGATGTCACGGTGCTAGTGGGGCCCGAGGGTGATTTTACACCCGCCGAGATCTCACTTGCACGGAGCTTTGGGTGTCGTGCCATTACGCTCGGCCCCATTATTTTACGCACCGAGACCGCTGCGATCTATTGCATGAGCGTGCTCGGGCACGAATTATTTTGATGGGGTCACTGCGGACGCGTTAGCCACAAAATTACAGATAGTGACACGGCCGATAGGATCGTGCTGAGTGCAATTGTGCCGGACGTGAATGGAACATCCCCGCGCATTTGACGAGCCATGATGAATGCGGCCGCCGCAGTGGGAGTGGCTGCGAGGACGATGGCAATCTGCATCTCCACTGAACTGAGGCCCAGCGCCGAGCCGATTGCCCAGGCAACCAGCGGGCTGATGCCTACCTTGATGAGAGAGGCTAGTGTTATGATTTTTCTATTTCCCAAGAGAGACATCGAAGCGAGCGCGCCGCCAATGCAAAGCAGCGATACGGGCACCGCGGCTGAACCAAGCGCCTGCAAAGAACGATCAACGAAGCGAGGCAGGGGAATCCCGAAAACGGCAAAGATGATTCCTCCGACACATGCAATGATCAGCGGGTTCCGAATCAATGCGATCGCGACCAAACGCATGGTGCCAATGCCGGCGGAGTTGTTCCGGCCCGATTGCAGCGCGATGACCGCGAGCACATTGTAGAACGCGGTGGTGGGTGCCATGGCTAGCAGCGCGGTGGCGATGTGTCCGCTGCGTTCAGCTTCGGGGTAAACAACGAATGCATACGCGAGCACTGGAACGCCGATATAGACAAGGTTTCCGCGATACGCTGCCTGGACAAAGCTCCCGAGTGTCTGTGGGGACATGCCGCAAAGCGGGGCGACGAGCCAAGTGGCACCGAAAATCGTCACCGTGGTTCCGAATGTGGTCAGTAAAAGCCACCACGTTTGACTGCCCGGCGTTCCAGCGTTGGCGACATTTTCAAAAATCATCGCCGGCAACGCGATCCAAAATGCCAGTTTGTTCAGGTCCGCTTGAAACTGCTCGCCAAGAAATTTCCAGCGTGCAAGCGCCGCACCTAACGCAATGAGCAGCAGGATTGGCCCGAGGGTGTCGAGAATGATCACAAATGCGTGTGGCCGCGACTACCGCCCCACCTAAAATTTCGGAGCGCGCACGGTGCCGGCTTCCATGTCGGACCGTCGTCGTTGCACAATACGGTCACCAATTTCATGAACCATTTCCTCGAGGAGGAGACGCAAATGACTGCCCTGCCTGAAGTCGGAGGGAGCGATGTTTTTGACCCGATCGGCGTGCACGCACAACTGGTAACATTTTTTAAAGCTCGAACGCGTCGGATCCTCCGCATTGTAAACAGCGATCGCCTGACCGCCATTACGCCGCATCACCGTGAAACAGGGGACATCCGTCGGGCCGTCGCCGACATACACCATATTCGTGAATGGCACGGGTCGCAGTTCGGCGGGCATGTGGTCGTTCACATCATCGGCCATATCGAGCATGCCTTTATTGATGCGGAAAAGGTACTGGGTTTTTTGGGTATGGCTGATAACCCGGCGCGGGAAACTTATGCGCCCCTTTTCATCCTCAGCAAACTCGCAGCCGAAAATCGCACGCACATAACTGGCAAGGCGGCTGCCCTCGATGAGCACTTTGAGCCCGGAGGAAATGATATAGTGCTCAACCGTAATTCCGTGCGCCACTTGCTCCGGCGTGAGTAGAGCCGATTGAAATTCCTCGAACATCTCGGGGAGACCCGGGTAGAAATTCATTTTGCCGCCCAGCTCCCGGAGCTGGGCATTAGTGGGCCGGTCCATCTCAAGGTAATCGAGCATCACCTTCATGTAAGCCAGCTCGTTGTCGTAACCACCCTGCTGGACAAGCTCTCCACAGCGTTCCCAAAAACTCTTCGAGTTGATCCCAAAATGCGGGAAGATCGCTTCGTCCTGCATGTAGTTTGGACTCAGCGTTTGATCGTAGTCGTAAACAATTGCGATTGTGTTTTGCGGCGAAGCCATCGTTCCCAATCGATGAATCAGGATCGCAGGAATGGCGAGAAAAATATGACCCAACTACGAACCGCGCATGATCTGAGCGAGCGTGACCGGGGGCTGACACGAAAAATTTTCACACCGATAGAGCGTTGCCTTTCCGTGCAACGGCGCCATTGCGGATATCCCATCGACGTGTCTCGCGAGAAATGTCTGGCCTTCGGCTCCATCCGCCAGCATCACGGATGTATTCGGAGCAAAACCCTTCCGCACAGCAACCGCGAGCGCCAAAGTATCTGGCGCTCCGATTTTCCCCGCAATGACCACTTGCTGCGGAATCGAATGATAGAGTTCCAGCGCGGAAAGCATCTGCGGCACAGCGGTAGGCGAGCGCTTCATGAGTGATGAAAAACCTGCCAGAATGCGTCCCGCTGCCTCGGCATACGTGCTCTGATTCAGCATCCTTGCAAGGCGAAGCAGGTTCATTGCGCTGACCGCGCTGGCGGATGGCTCGGCACCATCGTAGTCTTCCTTTGTGCGCACGGGAACCAGTTGATCACCCGCTGCACCCGTGAAGTATCCACTCCCAGTGGCATCGGCAAACTGTGCATCCTGTCGCTCCTGCAGCTCAATCGCCCAGCGAAGATCATCGATTTCGAATGCGGCCTCGTATAAGTCCAATAAACCTTGAATCAGGAATGCGTAGTCTTCCGCGAAGGCGGGAATGTCGCCGCGGATGCCATCGCGCCAGGTGCGATAGAGTTCGGCCGGCGTTGTTCCGGTGAGCTTCGATTTGATGAAGTCCGCGGCCACGCGCGCCACATCTAAATACCGTGACTCGCCTAGACACGCTCCTGCCCGGGCGAATGCCGAAATCATCAACCCGTTCCACGCGGTGATAATCTTGTCGTCGAGATGCGGACGGGGCCGCCGCTCGCGCGCATCGAATAGCATCCGGCGGGCGGTTTCCAGCATTTCGCGGGCGTGTGCTTCCGGGATGCCTAGCGCGGAGGCTGATTCGGCGATGCCATCCCGGCGGATGAGGATATTCAGCTCCTGGAATTCGCCTTGGGGATCGCTGGCAGCAGGCACATTCCCCTTCGGATCCAAACCCCAATGACGGATGGCCAGCGCGGAGACATCCGCTGGAAGCAACGCCTCGATTTCTGTCTGCGACCAGACATAAAACGCTCCTTCGGCATACTCGGATTTGCCGGGTTCTCTCAAACTATCGGCATCCTCCGCCGAAAAAAATCCGCCCTCGGCATGTGTCAAGTTTCGCTGGACGTAGTCGAGCGTATCACGGACTGGCACGAGAAACGAGTCATCGCCGCTGATCAGCCAGGCATCTAGGAACGAGTTCGCGAGTTGGGCTTGATCGTAGAGCATCTTTTCGAAATGCGGCACATGCCATTGCGCATCCACCGAATAGCGGTGAAACCCCCCGCCGATTTGATCATGCATTCCACCGGCGTCCATCTTTCGCAACGTGTGCAACGCAACGTGCAGGACCTCATTGGGTGCTGCAGTCGAGCCGGTTGTGTGCGCCCGGCGGAACAGAAAATTTAACACGGAAGGACGCGGAAACTTGGGTGCTCCACCAAAGCCTCCATGCATCGAATCAAATGATTTAACAAAAGCATCCGCCGCACGCACCAGCGCGTCCTGTCCCGGAATATCACCGGGTTCCACGGTGGCATTCGATTCCACGAGTGCCTGCACCACGTCCGCCGCCTGCGCAAGAAGCTGCTCCCGGCCGGTGAACCAGAGTTCGGCAATCCGCTCAAGCACCGTTACAAATCCCGGACGTCCATAGCGATCTGTAGGCGGAAAATACGTGCCTCCAAAAAACGGCTCCGCCTCGGGTGTGAGCCACACACTCATGGGCCAACCGCCGCTACCGGTAGTCGCTTGGACAAATGCCATGTATAACCGATCCACGTCCGGTCGTTCCTCACGGTCCACCTTGATGCTAACAAAATATTCGTTGAGCACCGATGCGACGTCGGCATTCTCGAAGGATTCGTGGGCCATGACGTGACACCAATGACACGTCGAGTAGCCAATGGATAAAAAGACAGGCTTATTTTCCTGCCGCGCTTTCTCAAATGCCCGCTCGCTCCACGGATGCCAATCTACCGGATTGGATTCATGCTGCCGCAAATACGGCGAAGTCTCGCTGGCGAGGGCGTTTTTTGCTGTCATGCGTCTCTCTTGGCTGGAAATTGAATCTGTCAGGGGCGGCCGTATGCCACAAAACTGCCTTCCCGGCGGAACCACAGGAAAAACGGATAGCTTCCCATCTTCAATGTGGGATCAAAAGTATAAGTATCCACCCCGCGTGATCCTTGCGAGCCGGCCATCTGCATGCGCCCTGACGAGTCCGTTCCCAAATACACCATCACGTGAGTGACCGGAGGTTTTCGGACGGGGCGGTAGGTGTGTTCCCAAAAGAGGAGGTCACCGGGCCGTAGCGCCTTGCGTAGCGCTCGTGCATTGGGTCTTACCCGCCACAGACGCTTTTTTTGACGCAGCGATTCGTACTGCCCGGATGCAGTACGCGGGAGTTCCACGCCTTGCGTTGCCCGGACAATCCATCGAGCGGTGTTCGAGCAATCCATCTTCCAAGAGGAAGATTCCCCAGGCGGTTTCCACCCGCCGTTGTAGCGGATTTCGAGGGACGTGGGGAGTGCAATTGCATCTGCGACCGACGAGCGCGGTGCGATTGCTGGCGAAGCAGATGCGGGTGGCACCGCCGCTATCAGCGGCGGTGTTTCGATCGCAGCACCATCCGGAATTTGAACTTGCATGCCTGGCTGGAGCGGAGGTTGCAAAAGCGGATTTGCCGCGAGAATGGCGTCCTCACTCACTCCGTAAAGCGCGACTAGCCGTCCGATTTGCTCGCCGGGCGCAATCACGTGGATTTGCGCGGCATGCACGTCACCCAAGCCAATACTCAAGGCGATAGCCAGGGATAAGAAGATGGTGAGTTTCACGATCCCGACGGTAAGCCGATCCTTTCCGCTTGACGAAAAGAAAGTTCGCTCTGGCGGGTGTGAAGATTCTTGTCCGCGTCGCGGGTGAATCGTTGCCAGCGGCGGAAATCGGAAATAGAAACGGATCATGCCCTTTTCTTCGCTCGGCCTATCGGTTCCATTGCTTCGCGCCGCTAGCCAATATTCCACTCCCACGCCCGTGCAGGCCGCGGCGATCCCTGTGGTGCTGACGGGAGGCGATGTGCTTGCGACAGCTCGAACGGGCTCGGGGAAAACCACGGCGTTCGTGCTTCCGCTGCTCCAGCTCTGGCACGAGACGCGCCACGAGCCACCTCGGCGCCTTCACACGCTCATCCTCGTGCCGACGCGCGAACTCGCTGCACAGGTTCGTGACGTGGTGCAAGATTGTGCCAGTCACCTTCCCGAACGGGTAAAAGTTGTCAGCGCGGTCGGCGGCGTCTCGATCAATCCCCAGATGATGGCCTTGCGCGGGGGTGCTGATTTTCTCATTGCCACTCCGGGGCGCCTGCTTGATCTCGTTGACCGTAATGCGTTGAAGCTCTCCAGCGTCGCAGCGCTTGTTCTCGATGAAGCCGACCGCATGCTCGATCTCGGATTTTCGGTAGAACTTTCCCGTATCCTCATGCTGCTGCCGAAGCAGTGCCAGAAACTCCTGTTCTCTGCTACCTTTCCGACCGCGGTGGAATCGATCGCCGCGGAGATCCTCCACGAACCTACCCGCATTCGGATCGACCCTGATTTCACAGAACCACCGGACATTGAGCAACGCGCCATCCGCGTGGATACCGCGAAGCGCACACCCCTGCTGCGCCACCTTCTCACCACCGAAAATTGGCCGCGCGTCCTCGTCTTCGTTGCACGCCAGTATGCCGCCGACCACGTGGCCGAAAAACTGCGGCCCTATGGCATCGCCGCCCACTCGTTCCACGGGGACCTCAGTCAGGAAGCGCGCGGCAAAGTGCTCGCTGATTTCAAGAATTCCGCCATCCGCGTGCTCGTCGCCACCGATCTTGCAGCCCGTGGACTCGACATTGTGCAGTTACCCGCCGTGGTAAATTACGACCTGCCGCGCTCCGCGACTGATTACATCCACCGCATTGGCCGCACCGGCCGTGCGGGAGAACCCGGCATTGCCGTCAGCTTCATCACCGCCGAATCCGACCCGCACTTCGCCCTGATAGAAAAGCGAAACGGACTGAGGATCCCCCGCGAACAAATCCCCGGCTTTGAACCCACCGACCACGTCCCACAACCCTCCCCCGGCACGGGCGGTATCAAAGGTCGCCGAAAAAGTAAAAAGGACAAACTCCGCGAAGCCGCGGCGAGGGAACAGCGCAGGAAGATCTAGCGCATGAACCACTACCCATGCATCAACCCGCGCAGTTCGGCCAGCCCACGCATGCGCCCGATACAGGTGTAGCCGGGGTTTAACGGTTGGGCTTTGGCAAGATCATCCATCATTGTGTGCCCGTGATCTGGGCGGAACGCTAGTTGCCAGTCACGACGTGCTTCTGCGATCCGCCGATCCTGTTCGTCGAGTAGGGCGCTTAGAACCGCAGGCATATCGACAGATCCACCCAGGTGGTCCACTTCAAAAAATGAACCATCGGCTTCGTGTTTCGTGCAGCGCAGATGCACCGCGTGAATCCTTGAGCCAAATTGCTTCACCATTTTTGGTAGATCGTTCTCCTGCCGCGCACTCAAGATCCGCGGCGCAGGTGGTGGTGGCTGAAACTTAGTCATGAGAAAAATTTAGTGAGCCCGAAAAACTCATATTCGGCTCATTAGCCGCGATAGGGGAATGCTTTCATAATACCCGACGACGTTGGTTTTCAGGCCTCAATGCCAGCTGGGAAGTTTTTGAGTTTTGAGTCCGGTCGAGGGCTCGATCAGGATGTCACACTGGCGCTGACATTACCCAACGGGCGCAGCGCGCAGTGACTCTGGGATTGCCTCCAAGACGAGACGCGTCCAGAATCCACTAGTCCTTCCGATTAGTGAGATCCCTCTTGTTGCTTCCGTATCCACCCGCAAAACGCCGGACGTCCCATCGGGTCGCGGCGGTGATGGTTATTACCTTTGCGTTAGTCGGGTGTGGAGCACCGCCTCGCCGAATCATCGTTGATGACCTCGCTACTGCCCCCCGCAGCGGCGTTGGCGCGGCCCCGCTTCCGACGGTTTACGATCCAAAGCCCGTTTCGGTGCTTACCGGGAAAAGTTCCTACTACTACGGGAGATGGATTGGTCGTAAGACAGCGAACGGCGAAATCTACCGGGCATCCGACATTACGGCTGCTCATAAAACGCTGCCATTTAATACGATGGTGCGTGTGACCAACCTCAACAACGGGAAGTCAGTGATTGTCCGTATCAACAACCGCGGACCCTTCATTAAAGGTCGCATTCTGGATTTGAGTCTCGAGGCGGCGAAAAAAATCGATATGACCAAAGCAGGTGTTGTTTCCGTTAGGGCTGAGGTGCTTCGAAAGATTCCGGTGATTGAGAAATCCAATCTGAAAGCGAAAGTTCCTCCGCCAAAACCCAAGCCCATGCCCGCTCCGGCGACCCGCCCACGACCGACACCGGCAGGTGCGGTGACTGCATTGTCCGACCCCACGCCGACACCGGCGCAACCAGCCAGTGCTGCCCGCAAGTGGAGGAGGTAGAGCAGTCTGAGAAAGCCGGATCAGCGCAACCCGACCGCCGAGCGAACGCGGGACAGCACGGAATCAGCAATTGCGTTGGCTTTTTCCTCACCCGCAGCGAGCACTTTATCCACATAGCCGGGGTCAGCGAGGAGCTCTGTTCGGCGGGCGCGCATGGGAGCGAAATACTCCCACACCGCGCCGAGCAGGCGTTTCTTGAAATCCCCATATCCGACGCCTCCGCGTTTAAAGTCCGCACGCATCGTGCCGTAGTCACCCGCGGATGCGACGAGTTGATACAGCGCCAGGATCGTCGAGGTATCGGTGGCTTTTGGTGACTCCACCGGCGTCGAATCGGTCGGAATCCCCATGATCTTCTTTTTAAGCGATCGCTCTTCTTCGAAAATTTCTATGGTATTGCCGTAGCTCTTGCTCATTTTAGCGCCGTCTAATCCAGGGACCGATGCGGATTCCTCCCGGATGCTGGCTTCGGGAAGTTTTAAGACGCTGCCGTACAGCTCATTGATCTTCACCGCAATGTCTCGGGTGACTTCCAGATGTTGTTTTTGATCTTTGCCGACCGGAACGAGGTCACTGTCGTAAATCAAAATATCGGCCGCCATCAGCACCGGATAGGCAAACAGCCCATGCGACGCCGCCAACCCACGTGTCGTTTTGTCTTTGAAAGAATGACACCGCTCAAGCAATCCCATGGGCGTCACTGTGCTCAGGATCCACGCGAGTTCCGTAACGGCGGGGACGGCCGATTGCCGGAAAAAACAAGCCTTTGCAGGGTCCAGTCCGCAGGCGAGGAAGTCCAGCGCGAGGTCTCGGCTATAGTTTCGGAGGTCATCGCCCGTGCGCACGGTGGTCAGCGCATGGAGATCGGCAATGAAGTAAAATGCCTCGCCTTCGTCCTGAAGTTGGATGGCGGGACGCATCATCCCGAAATAGTTACCAATGTGCAGTTTGCCGGAAGGCTGGATGCCGGAAAGAATTCGCATAAGACCCGAAGACATAACCACAATCCTACGACTCTGCGCACGGCAAAACGCAATCGAAAATTCCAGTCAGCGTAGATCACGGGCGGATCAGTGAGTTTCGCCTTGATTTTGATTTACGGTGGCTGGCGGATCTACTGGAAACATACGGCGTGAGACATGCGGTGGCTGAAAATCCTTGCGATCAATTTTATGTCCTCACTACTCTCAACAAATGAAAGTCCTAGTCACCGGCGGCGCCGGATTTATCGGATCGCACGTGGTACAGGCATTGGCCGTAGTTGGGCACGTCGTCGAGGTCCTGGATGTGTTTCACGATTTCTACGACCCTGCGATCAAGCGTGCCAATGTGGCGGCTTTCCCCGACTCGGTGCGGGTGCATGAGGGCGATATCACAGATCTTTCTGCCGTGCAGGAAATTTTCGAACAGGGCCGGTTTGACACGGTAATTCACCTTGCGGCCCGGGCCGGCGTGCGGCCGTCGATCGAGGACCCCCAGGCATACATTGATACAAATATCACCGGCACATTCAATCTGCTGGAGGCCTCGCGCGCGACGGGTGTCACGAAATTCGTGTTTGCGTCGAGTTCCTCCGTCTATGGGTTATCCAAGGTGGTTCCATTTTCGGAAGATCTTCCGCTGCCGCAAACCTTGAGCCCATACGCAGCTACGAAGCTCGCTGGTGAGCACCTCTGCGGAAACTACTCGAATTTGTATGGCATGAACGTCGTGTGCCTCAGGTTTTTCACTGTTTATGGTCCAGGCCAGCGGCCAGACCTCGCGATCTTCAAGTTCACGCACCACATCGAAAATGGAATTCCGATTCCAAAGTTCGGTGATGGCAATACCCGCCGCGACTATACGTATGTTGACGATATTGTGCAGGGCGTCGTAGCAGCAACCACCTATGACGCTGTGCCATTTGATATTTTTAACCTCGGTGAAAGCGAGACGACCACGCTCAACGAGTTGATTGCTTCCATCGAAGACGCCACCGGAAAATTTGCCGTGATCCAGCAACTCCCTGAGCAAAAGGGTGACATGCCGCTCACCAGCGCGGACATTTCCAAAGCGCGGCGGTTGCTCGGGTATGCACCGACAACCAAGATTCCAGATGGTATTCCGAAGTTTGTAACGTGGTATAGGAGCCTGCACAAATGATCCCGAAAAACCCCGTCGAGCTACTACAGCAGCTGATCCAGATCCCCAGCGTCAATCCCGATGGGAACTGTGGCCCTGCGGCAACCGGAGAAGGCGCGATGGCAGCATACTTGCAGGAGTTTCTTACTGCGCTCGGAGCGCAGGTCGAGTTACATGAAGTGCTCACGGGCCGACCCAATGTCGTCGCAAGATTTCCATCAAACAGTTCCGGAAAACCCAGGCTGCTCTTTGCGCCGCACACGGACACCGTGGGTGTGAGCGGCATGACGATCGATCCTTTCGGCGGAACCGTTCAAGAGGGAAAAATCTGGGGCCGGGGGGCGAGTGACACCAAGGGGTCGATGGCTGCGATGCTGTGGTCGATCAAGGAATGCGCCGCATGGATCGCTGACCTTCCTTACGAGATTTGGTTCGCGGGATTGATGGGTGAGGAAACCGGGTTGCTGGGCTCCAAGGCGCTCGCTGCAAGGATGCAATTTGATCTTGTCATCGCCGGGGAGCCAACGGACTTGGACGTCGTCCATACGACCAAGGGGTGTGTCTGGGCTACCGTCAGAACATCGGGCCGCGCTTCTCATGCCTCGACGCCGGAAAAAGGAAGGAATGCCATTTTCGCCATGGCGGATGTTTTAAGATGTGTCAGAGATGAAATTGCGCCGTCTTTAAGATCTTTGAGCCATCCGGTTCTCGGATCACCTACAATCAGCGCAGGCACCATAGCGGGCGGATCAAAAATAAACGTCGTGCCGGATGCCTGCGAATGCACCCTCGATATGCGGACAATTCCGGGTCAGGACGTTGAGCCCGTTTTTACCAGACTGCGGCAGCTTGATCCGACACTCACGATTGAGTTTTCGCAATCGCCACCGCTTTTCACCCCGCCGGATCATCGTGTCATTGAGGCCATGCTCCAATGCGGAGCGAAGTGCGTGGGGGCTCCGTGGTTTTGTGACGGATCGAGCTTTGCAGCGCAGGGCATGTCTGCTGTCGCCGTCGGGCCTGGTTCTATTGAGCAGGCGCATACGAAAGACGAATTCCTCTCCGTCGATGACCTGGAAGCTGGAGTGAAGTTTTTCTCCGCACTCCTTCGCAGACTTCAAATTTCGTGAGGATTCGTGGGGGACGCATTCCCCTCAGCGGTGTCACTCGTATTCTTGCGGGGTGTGCGCCGCCGCTTCATTAACGCCGAGAGCGGAGCTTCCATGGAGTGCCACGAGATCGATGCGACTCCGAGTGTGCCAAGGATCAAAATGATTGCCCGTGCACGGCTGTCCAAGATTCCGAACGTCGTTAACCACGGCGAGAATGCCACGTGAATCAGCACATGGAAGATATAGAGGCCAAAGCTGATCTTCCCGATATAGCACAGCCAGCGGTTACTTAGTAGCGCACCCAGCCACCCGTTCCAGCCGGCGACGGTGCGCAATAGCACCCATGCGAGAGCGAAGTTCTCAAGGGACTCAACGATCGCAAGCCAGGCGGGCGGGGACTCGGATGGGAACGTAAAAAGGCGCAGCACCCGCGCACCACAATAGGCGGCGATGGCTGCAAGCATCCATGCATGCCGAGTCCAACCCTTGGTGATGGAAAATGGTTGTCCAGCCGATTTCCAGCATGCCACCAAGGAGCCCATAGCAAAACTATCAATCACGCCGGGCAGCATCAGCCAGCGCATTAGAACGGACGCATCGGTACTCCAACAATAATACCGATAGCCGAAAGCAAACAAAACAAGCCCCAGCAGCGTCCACGGTAAAATACGTCTCGGCACCACGATCAAAAGGAATGGCCAAAAAACGTAAAACTGCTCCTGTACCGACAGCGACCACAGGTGTGACGCCGCGCCCGGCCATTCATCCTGCGCAAGAGTATAGAAATTTGTCAGGAAAGCAGCGTGCCAAACAAATCCCTCTTGGATCTCTGGCAATCCCATGAGGACGCCAACAAACAGCATCAAATAAAGCACTGGCAGCAGTCGGACTGCCCGCTTGAGATGAAAGCTGCCAATCCCTTTCCAGAGCGCGCCAGCAGCTAAATCCGGCTGGATGATTTTCCACACCGACAACGTAATCAAATAACCGCTGAGCAAAAAGAAGAGCCGCACTCCAACCGGCCCCCAGTCCAGCCACAGCGGCATATGGACTTCAAAATGGTGGATGAGCACCGACAATATTGCCAGCCCACGCAACCCGTCCAATTGAACCTGATAGCCCGGCTTCAAGGAGGCAGGAGCGGGCTGGGTTGGACGAATGGTGAAAGGAATCATCAGGAATCAATACGGACAGCCGCGTAACTTATTCAAATCCGCTTGGGGGAAGCAACTCTTGTTCCAAGCATACCCTGGCGACGGGCGCATCTCCGATACGTGCAAAAATCCGTTTCAAAGGAACTGAAGGGTGTTGTTTTTGAGCGTAACGTCGATTACGCGTCTGTGGGCGTGCACACGAGGAGAGTGAAATTGGCCGCAGGCGGATTCCACCGAACTGGAAGCAACCGGGGTGAAGATGGCGGGGGAGGCTCCAGAGGTGCTCGCTGCCGTAATAGAAATCCAAGGTTTGGGTCGCTTCGGAGAAGCGATCTTTAATCAAGTTCCATGTCCAGAGTGCCCCATCAGCCACACCGACAACTTCTTCGGCCCGGTCCAGACCCAAGCCTATCGCCGCCGACTCCAGTGCGAATGCTCCGCGATCCAGCCTGACTGCCATCGCGCTTTTTCCTTGTTCGCTTCAAGTCCCTGAACCTTTATCAGCCATTGCATGGCTTCTCTTTACTCTTATTTAGTTTTGTAGTTCAGCTTGGCAACTTTCGGAGATGCGCCCCTGGCGACTTCAGGTGGCTACGGAATGCTCAAGTCGGTGGCTATTTGAGGATGTAACCGTCAGCAAGGGCGTTATAGTCAGCGACCTGCTTTTCCTCCCACGCCTTGTCCTGGCCGAGTTCCACGGCCATGAGGGCGGCAACTTCGGCGGCGATTTCGAGGGTGGATTTTGCGCCCAGAAGGAGTGCGCGGGTGCGTCGCGAGAGGACATCCTCGACGGTGCGGGCCATTTCCTCGCGCACCGCCCAGATCACCTCGGCTTTTATGTATGGGAGCTTTGGGTGGAGCGGTTCCGCGAGCTTCGGATCAGAGTCAGCGATGGCTTGGACGAGCTTTTCGTCGGCTCCATAGACGGCGAGGTTCGGATTGGCGGCCTTCTGATTGGTCCAACCGTGGATTTGGAGGTGCTCTGTTTTGCACGTGCGGCGGTCGAAGCCAGCCATGAGCTCGGCCTGATCGACAGCGTCCTGGGCCATCCTGCGATAGGTCGTCCATTTGCCGCCCGCGATCGTGAGAAGGCCGGAGTTCGAGATGAGAATCGTATGGTCTCGGGATATGGCCGCAGTGCTCTTGGCATCGCCAGTGCGCACGAGCGGACGGAGACCGGCGTAGATGCTGAGGACGTCAGAGCGTTTCGGAGCCTTGGCCAGATACTTTGCGGCACCGGCGAGAATGAAGCCGATTTCCTCTTCCATCGGTTTGGGTTCGAGATCGATGTGGTCGACTTCGGCATCGGTGGTGCCGACGACGACGTGGTCGTGCCATGGCACGGCAAACATCACGCGACCGTCGGGAGTTTGCGGGACCATGATCGCGCTGTCGCCTGGTAGAAATTCCTTGGGTAGCACAAGGTGGGCCCCCTGGCTGGCAGTGATCACGTCGCGGGCGTCGGGCTCGTCCATTTTCCGAACGCCATCGGAGAAGACGCCGGTGGCATTGATGACGGCCCGAGCGTGGATCTCGATTTCCTCGCCGGTCTCGGCGTCGTGGACGACGGCACCTTCCACGAGGTCGGCGTTCTTGATGAGTCGGGTGACTTTGAGGTAGTTCGCCGCGATGCCGCCACGGTCGAAGATGGATTGGGCGAGATTGACAGCCAGACGGGAGTCGTCGAATTGGCCGTCGTAATACATCACACCGCGCTGGAGGCCCTCGGGTTCGAGGGTCGGAATGCGTTTGAGGGTTTCCTCGCGAGAGAGAATCTCGGATGGCTTGAGGCCGAGTTTACCGGCGAGCCGGTCGTAAATTTTCATCCCGATGCCATAGAATGGGCCTTCCCACCAGGTGTAGATCGGTACGATGAACGAGAGGTGGTGGACGAGGTGCGGAGCGTTCTCACACATGAGACCACGCTCGTGCAAGGCCTCGAGGACGAGGGAAATATTACCCTGCTTGAGGTAGCGGACACCTCCGTGGACGAGCTTGGTGCTGCGGCTCGACGTGCCTTTGGCAAAGTCGGCTTGTTCTACGAGGACGGTTTTGTAGCCGCGACTGGCGGCATCTAGAGCGACGCCGAGGCCGGTGGCTCCTCCGCCGATGACGAGGAAATCGTAGGGTTCGCTGTGGTTCTTCAGTTCAGTGATAACTTCGTTGCGGTTCATATCAATTTTGGATTTTCGATTGATTAGTTATGTGCTTCCCAGTCGCGGGCACGATCCAGGGCTTTGTCCCAGCCGACGCGGAGTTTTTCCATTTCGTCGGCAGGGCGTTGGGGTTCAAAGGTTTTTTCCACGCTCCATTGGCCGGCGATTTCTTCCTGGTTTTTCCAGAACCCAACGGCGAGGCCGGCGAGGTAGGCGGCGCCGAGCGCCGTGGTCTCGGTGACTTTCGGCCGGACGACGGGGACCTGGAGAAGGTCTGCCTGGAATTGCATGAGGAGGTTGTTGGTAGAGGCTCCTCCGTCAACGCGGAGCTCTTTCAATTGGATGCCGGAGTCACGTTCCATCGCCTTGAGGACGTCGTAGGATTGGTAGGCGATCGATTCGAGCGCGGCGCGGGCGATGTGGCTTGCGTTTGATCCGCGGGTAAGGCCGGCCATGGTGCCGCGGGCGTACGCATCCCAGTGCGGCGCGCCGAGCCCGGCGAAGGCAGGGACGAGATAGACGCCGCCATTGTCGCTGACTTTGCCGGCGAGATATTCGATATCGACGGATTCGCGAATGATTCCAAGCCCGTCGCGGAGCCACTGGACGACGGCTCCCCCCATGAAGACGCTGCCCTCAAGGGCGTATTCCGAATACTCGTGAGTGCTGCACGCGCAAGTCGTGAGTAATCGGTTCTTCGACGCAATGGGCTCAGTGCCGGTATGAGTGAGCAGGAAACAACCGGTGCCATAAGTGTTTTTCGCCATGCCAGGTTTGAAACACGCCTGGCCGAACAGGGCGGCGTTCTGGTCACCGGCCATCCCGGCGATGGGGACGCCGCTGCCGATGGTGGCCTCGCCGTAAACTTCTGAAGAGCTGCGCACCTCGGGCAGCAGGGACTCGGGAACACCGAGGATCTGGAGGAGATCTTTATCCCACTGGCCTTTGTGGATATCGTAGAAGAGTGATCGTGCGGCGTTGGTCTCGTCGGTCACATGGACCTTGCCTTCGGTGAGGTTCCAAACAAGCCAGCTATCGATAGTGCCGAAAGCAAGTTCACCTGCCTCGGCGCGGGCACGGGCACCCTCGACGTGGTCCAAGATCCATTTCACCTTGGTCCCGGCGAAATACGGATCGATCACGAGGCCGGTCTTTTCAACGAAGGTGGATTCCAAGCCGTCGGCCCTAAGTTTGTCGCAGGTGTCGGCCGTGCGGCGGTCCTGCCAGACGATGGCGTTGTGAATCGGTCGGCCGGTCTTCCGGCTCCAGATCACGGTGGTTTCCCGCTGATTGGTAATGCCAATGGCAGCAACATCCTTGGACGACAGGCGGAGGCTGGTGAGGGCTTCCACGGCGACGCTGCTTTGCGAGGACCAGATGGCGTTCGGGTCGTGCTCTACCCAGCCGGGCTTAGGGAAAATCTGGGGAAATTCTTTTTTTGCAGTGCCGACGATATTGCCGTCGTGATCGAAGACAATGGCGCGCGAGCTGGTGGTGCCTTGGTCGAGTGCTAGGATGTATTTCATGGGTGTATTGAGGGGTTAAAATCCGAGGTGGGTGAACAGGAGTGCTCCAATGGTGCCGCCGACCAGCGGCGCCACGACCGGGATCCAACTGTAGGACCAGTCGGAGTCACGTTTGCCGGGAATGGGCAGGATTGCATGGGCGATCCGGGGGCCCAGATCGCGGGCAGGATTGATGGCGTATCCGGTCGGACCACCAAGCGAGAGGCCGATCCCAAAGACAAGAATGCCGACAAGCAGGGGTTGCAGACCGAGGCTGAAGACGGTGGAAAGGTCGACCTCCGAGGCGGACTTGATGCCTTCCGCGTTGGCAGCGATGGCGAGCACTCCGAAGATGAGGGTTGCGGTGCCAATGACTTCGCAGAGGAAATTTGAGGCCGGATGACGGATGGCCGGGGCAGTGCAAAAGGCCGCGAGCTTGCCGTCGGGATTTTCCGTCGGCTTCCAGTGCGGGAGATACGCCAACCAGACGAGCACAGCACCGGTGAAGGCACCGAGCATTTGCGCAATGATGTAGCCCGCGACACCGCTCCACGGGAAGGCCCCGATTACCGCGAGGCTCACGGTAACTGCGGGATTGATGTGTGCTCCCGAGATGCGCCCGACGGCGTAGACGGCTAGAGCGACGGCAAAGCCCCAACCGGCAGCGACGACGATCCAGCCGCCATTCTGTCCTTTGGTTTTATTGAGGACTACGTTGGCGACGACGCCGTCACCAAGGAGCACGAGTAGCATCGTCCCGATAAACTCGGCGATATATTGTTCGAGGGAAGGCATACGCGGGGGGCGCGGTCGAGTGGAGGTCCTAGAGGTTTATTCTGCTGCTTTCGTTAAGATAGCACACTTCCGGCAGTTGTCCCGTTAAACCGCGATTTCCACCCCGGCTGTAAAGTTAGGATTTGTTTGTCTCTCTATTAAACTCGGCGTCCCCATGGCGCAGGCGGAGAGTCGCAGAGACTATTAACGAAAGACTCACTCATCCGGGAAATGGTGAACAAAATCAGGACAAGGAGGTGAGGTGCCCGTGCGTCGTTGCTGTTGGGCGACGACCGCCAAGGCTGTGCTGTCGCTCTCTGCCACACTCTGTGAAGTCGATTCTCCCCCACTCCGTGCCGTCAGTTCCTCGGGCAATGCTTGGCAGCGTGAGGTGAGCTAGATTCTTGGACCGGTAACCTCTACAAAAAGCCGATAGGAATGATAAACCCCGTCAACGTTATAGTCCTGAGTTCAAAGCCCAAGCCGTCGAACTTATCGGCACAGGCAAGCCGGTTACTCAAATCGCCGAAGAACGCGGCATCGGCAGCAACTTACTCTATAAGCGAAAGCACCCTGCTCAAGGTGAAAAATGACATTTTAAAAAAGACCGCAATCGTTCTCGGCACCAGAACCCAGCCCAACTCCGAGAAATGATCGGCGACATTCACCAAACCACAGGCCACGGCGTCCGGCGGATTTGTGCCATCCTTGACGTTCCCAGAAGCAGCTACTACCACGCCTGTGCACCCACTGCCATGCAGTCTTTTGACCAAGAAGTTGGCAGCAAAATCGAGA
>Ga0105054_10005704_pt1 | contig 17775 bp, 11 predicted proteins | sample BON02_FD_78091 | JGI IMG/M metagenome (GOLD analysis project Ga0105054, IMG submission 78091) | Freshwater microbial communities from Lake Bonney liftoff mats and glacier meltwater in Antarctica - BON-02 (megahit assembly) | ecosystem: Environmental > Aquatic > Freshwater > Ice > Glacier...
GAAGTGGGTAGGGAGAGGGGGATGTGTTGGGGGGGGTGGGTGTGGGTGTGGGTGGGGGGATGTGGTGTTCTAGCCGCTATGAATGCAGTGCGCCTGTGTAAATACATTGTATGTCTCTCTCTCTCTCTCTCTCCAATTTGCTCTCTTTCTCTCCTCACGCACAAACACACACACATACAAGGGAACACGATACAAATGAAAGGAAAGACGTCATTTCCATGTAGTTGGTTCCAAAAGCTGGTGGTGACGGATACGCACACCATGCATTTTGCCCACTAAGCTTACGAGCACTTTACGTGCGGCAGCCTTTGAAGGCGTGCCTCGGGGAAAAACACTCAATTATGCTGTACCTGCAGTGTCGCCTTTGCTCGCAGTAAAAATATAGCTTGCAATTTCTTCGGTTATTTCTTCCATCGACACGATGAGCCGGGCGACTTTATGGAAGATTGCATAAATTTCACGACTCTGCAGACCACGCTCCGCCATGTAGCGACCGTATTTGTTCATCAAAATGCATGTGCCTGGATAAGCTTCCCCACTGAGCTTATCGATGATCTCTTGCGAACATTGCTCAATCGGAATCATTGCATTGACCCGTTGCACCTTGTTGGAAATTTCGTCCTCACTCTGCCCTTGCTGACGCAGACTGGCACGCATGCATGCTTCCATGGGTCCCATGCTGGCTTCCTTCGAATACACCACCCTTCTGACGGGCCTTCACCAGTCACTTTTCCATTTTCTAGATTTTTTTGCTAGGTCATTTCTGACCCAGCACTAGGTCTTCTGTCGTTTTTTCATTTTGGCGCGATTTTGAAAGAGTGTGAAAACACTGTACAGATGTATATATATATATACGAACCTAAGCACCACCCGAAGAGCGCTTCTGAGATGAAAGAGAGACTTATCATCTAGTGTGGGGCACAATTATACGATGTCTGAACTTGATAGGTCTCGTTCGGGCCCGTCGCAATCGGGCTCCGCAGGGGTCGTGCACGGAGAGATTGTGGGTGCGTGTCTCCAGTATAAACAAACATACGGTCAAGCTTCTGGAGGACATGCACTCTACACCACAACGCATCCGGGGGCCGCTATGCGGGTAGGCGAAACGCAGGGCGTCTGATTCGGCCTCAAGGCGCCTCTCTTGCGGGAACACTACAACACATCCCGGCACAAGCCCCCTGCGACGGTGGTAACTTGTGGGCAGTCCCGGAGTGTTTGTCCCCGCACCCGGGTGTCTGTGAGTGGAGGGGGAAGAGGGAATGCTGACGCATCGTGCCCGTGCCCCCGCTTCGTTTACAAGGGCCTCGCTTGAGGTCTTGTCGAGGGTAACCCCGCTCGAGATATGCTTGCAACCCATGCTTTGGCAGTAGTGCAGGGAAGCGACATTGCATTAACTTGTTATTAACTTGTTGGATGGGTCTAGTTACATCCACTCAGTAAAGACAAATCCCCAGAACAAGACAAAAACAAACAAAAATCCACCACCTGCATCTCCTCCCCCGTCCATTGCCTGTGCGAGGTTTAGGACAAGTGCAATCGCGGAAGTATCAGATGGGTGTGGTTTTTGTGGATTTCGCTGTGGGGGTAAAAATGCCTACGATCAATGTGAGTTTTTGTATTGGGCATTACAAAGCAGCCAAAATATAACCGCGAGGATCAGGCACTACGTGTGTCCACATCTCATTGTATGCCTCCTCCACACCCTGTATACACAATATTTGACACATTTACATATATATATATAGGATTGGCGTACGAACGTAGTGAATATAGAGCTACAATGCAACATGCGGCACTCGGGTTGGGTTGCAAGGATGATTTTTATGCACACTCGGAGGATGCGACGATCTTGTTGCAGCAAGAAGTAACTGAGTTGCAAGCTAGGCTGAAGAAGCTCGCTACATATGAGCCTGTAGTAATGCGGGACGACGTTTTAACAGACCCTCTTGCCTTAATGCACAAAATAAAAGATATTTTTGAAGATAGATATCCTGCTCAAACAAGACCCTCGCCTGTAGGCGAACAGTTAGACTCGGTAAACCCCCTGAATTATCCTCATGGCTATATATGGAGTGGAAATCACCCATCTTTGGCAGCTGATGCAGACTGCCAAGAAGATTATTCGCTGCGTGGCATAATAAAAATGGAACTCGTTTGCGAGTTTGGCGACAATTGCGAATCGTATTGCGACGACCAGTCCAAAAAGGCGATCCTTGCCATCAAGTATGCACTTGTGGGAGGATACATGGCCTCCATGGCATGGCAGCGTTTTAGTGTTCAGAACAAACAAGAAAAAATCGTATGGAACGCACTCTCGGAGCATTTTTTGACCATGAAGCTCAGTCTGCCAACGGACCGCCCACAAATCCTCCGCCCACACCAGAGCACACCTTGTGCTTCAGGAGGGTTTCTGTCCACAATACCCCCCCTCCTGGGTGGTGCAGAGTTTCTGAGGACAGGGGGGTATTGTGGGGGGCATGCGGTCCCTGTCATTGCATGTCCAGAGTTTGTTCGAGGGTTTACGGGCGTCCATACTGATGACACTTTGCCAACGTGGCAACCAAACGAACTTGACTGGAGTTGACCATGTGTTCAAATATGGACGATTCATATATATTTTATGAGTGAAAGAGCGTACACACAATCCTCTTGATTGACAACCAAATTTGAATTACAACTTATGAGTTTATAATAAAGATTCAGAGGGGCAGCTAATGAGGCCACACAACATGATCCCATTACACAGCTAATGAGCCTGGGTGTGTAATATTTTGACATCATCCCACTACCCGGTTAATAAACCTGAGTGTGCAGGTGGTGTAGACCCATAGATATGCTAGGTGCCATAGACGTGGTGTAGACACATAAAAGTGCTATACCACGGTAGACTCGTACGTTTTCCCACTGTCAATAAATTTTCATGAATGCTCCTTCGCTTTCTGATTCTCATGTAACACAATGACAGAGAAGAAAAATATCCAAACACCAAAAGTTCGATTGATCAGAAGTAATTCTCACGCTCAGCCGGAGAGCAGCCGCTGTGAGGGTGCAAGTGCAAAAGTGTTTCTCGAATTCACCGTGTGTTCGAAACTGGATTAGATATGTAAAGCCTGAACATTAGCACAATTCTGTAAATAAAGACCAAGCACATTACCATGCACACGCACATATACACACATGCGTGCACACTGCAACACACGAAAACACTCTCTCTCTCTCTCACACATATATACAGCCTAGCATCTCGAAATGCAAGGCCGTCAAAATTGTACCAAAGATATTAATATTGCATGGTACGTGTTTACAGTTGAGAGACGTGTACTAAACGGTTAGAAATATAGTGCCAAAAATTTCTAGATGTATATCCCGTCTAGAATCAATTACATCCGGCGAATTCAACGCCTCTGTTCTCAACCACATAGTGTTCCGGTGCTATTTCTCGACAAAATTGATTAAATCGTCCATGAATACTGCAGATGCGATACAGTGCATCCAATCACAGGAATGGGCGTGCATGACATGAAGTTGAATGCGTCAATCGTCCAGGGCCACGAGTTCTCGAAAATTTCCAGTCACATTGATAGGGTTGTGAACATCAACTTCCAATGTAAGGTCCGCCCGACTGCTCTACATATTGCGGTGCTGCACAACAACGTCAAAGTGGCGGCACTGCTGCTGCAGCGCGGGGCCGATATGATGATAGCACCCTTGAAAAAAAGCGTCACAAAAGAATCGGAGTGTACTTTGCTCATGGCATGTAAGCAAGGCGAATCGCATGAGGACATGCAATTTCTTTTGCTGCGCCATCTCTCCGACTGCAGTCGTGACCAATTCGACAGCGCCGCGCTCAAGAAAATTGTCCGCGTTGCCCAGTATGCGATGCTGTATTGCACCACGCGTATTTCCTTTGCAGCGGAAAAAATGAAGACAAAGATGATCGACGTGAATGCAACGGGGTTCAGTCCTTTGATGTTTACGTTGATCCACGTGGGTCTGTACGAAGAAAATGTGGACAAGTGCGTCGAAATCGTTGATCGGGTTGTGGAGATTCTTGACAAGGATTCCACGACGCTGTGGCAGCGCTACTACAGTTCGAAAATCGCCAATCGAGGGGCAATGCCGCCTTTTACCGGTGGCACGGCGCTTGGCATGTTGCTGTTTTTTGTTCTAAAAGATCGCCAGAAACGCTGCACTGAGTTTGCGGAATACATGGCTGGCGTCGAAAGAGGGAAAACTCACATGCTGCAGTACATGCCTGCGACTGATCCGCATCACAACGGGATGGTGCAGTTTGGGATCCAGCGTGATGCCGAACAAAAGTGCATTCACGACAAAAATCTCACAATGATGCGATACTTGGCAAATGTATTTGCTCCTTGCCTTTTCGCCATAATGCTTCCCCCGATGCGTATGGCGCTCTGCATGGGCATGCATGCTCGTCTCGGGAATCAGCATGGTTGCAGCGTGGGGCAGCTCAATGGCGATATCATGAATTCTATTTTCAAGCAGCTTGTCAGTGGTATTGTCACTTCTCCCGAAGAGTACAGGTGCATGCTGTACTAGCTCTCCTGGCATACAGGCTGGTGTAGACGCATAGGGTGCCTTATCTTCATATGTCATTTTCCGCCTAAAGCCCCCTTTGGGGCAAAAAGAGCCAATAATTAGTGGCTCTTTTTGCCCCAAAGGGGCCTTTAGGCGAAACATGACCTGCAACTTTAGGCATCCTATGAGTCTTCGCCTGGACGTGTTCAATGGCCCAGAATTTGTTGCAAACGACAATGGAAACAGTGCATGTGTTGGCAATACAGAAAACTAGAAGATTCTCAGAGTCGAGTCAGTTGGAGTGTAGCAAATAAATAAATCTTCATAAAAACCTTGTAATCTTTGAGTTGAGAATGGGTAGGTATTTAATTGAATCCATATAGAGTCGAGCCATGGCGCTTGAGCCCCGTCATCCTTTTATGTGTCATGACTCTACTCGTGCTTGTACCGCAGCATTTACCCCGGCATTTATCGAATCCCTGCTGTTGGTCGGCTGAAAAGCACAGCATAAGCACAGCATAAGTTCCAGGACAGTGTTCACGCTGTCTTCAACTTGCAGTGGCAGCTTGAGTCTGCAGTGTTGGCCTTCAATATGTATTGCAGCGTTATTTCCTGCAGTTTTGAACTCCCGACCCCACTGCGACTGCTCGAGAGATAAAGTAACTTGCAGATGACCTACGACTGCTGATGCCCACACGGTGTGAGGATGTTTTCGTATATAATGTGTGTAGAGTCACAGCGAAAGAAAAACATTGTCGCGTTTTGTCATAGGCACACCGAACGAAAAACATTGGGGCTTTCTGTCGAATAGACTGATTTCGAACGACAGGTTAACTAATTCACATTTGAGCACATTGTGCCTGGACTATTACATCTCAAAACTTGTGATTTTTTTTTACTCGAGACCAGAGTGTGCAGATGGACATTTTCAGCTCGAATTTGGTGCTTGGTGTGGATGAATACATGGTCGCGTGTACACAACAACCCTCAGTGGAGACACTCTTGTGGCGCACTGAGTGTAGTATTAATTTGTGTGACGATATTGTAGCACGCACTGCCGCAACATTATTGGGTTCACAGTGGAATGTCATATTTTCTGTTGTGAATTTCTTCCAGCAGCAGCGTGGGCATCTGGAACAGATCATGATATCGGACGTTGATTATTGTAAGGATGAGTTGCAGCGCCAGAGGATTCATCACGATGCACAAAATGCCCTAGCAATTCAACACGTCTGTGTGTTATCAAGTGAACTCGAACAGTGTTGCGAAATCAATTTTGGACAGGCGTTTGACTTTATGTCATTCCACATAATGCACGATACATGCGGCGTACAGCTCACACGAAATCATATTGTAGGATTCTTGTCGGAAGATGGGGCACTACCTGGGCCCATTCCCAAGTTTTCGAATGTAGTGGCAGTGGATGCAATACTCACACGACTCAACAACCTTGTGCAAGAGAATAGGAACAATGGTTCAATACATAGACATGTAGTGCCTCCTGGACATGTTATCTGTTCATGGCACCAGATGCAGCAGATGCAAGAAATGTTGGTTCAGCTGGTCCGTGTTTTTTCCCCGTATGCACAAGAGGTCTCTGATATTGTCACACGTGCAAACCGCGTCGAGCAAGACATGATGTTGAATTGTAGACATTGTGAAGTTTTGACATATAGCAGGGCAGTGGCACTGCAACAAGAGCTGTATGCACGTCAAGTCGTTTTTTCAATGTATGAGTGTTTATTATGCTGTCTTGTCGAGTGTGACAGCATACAGGAAATACAAGAAGCCACCCAGGAACAAATCGACGAATTGCTGGAGTATAGCGTGGAATTCTGCCACAGATTTGTATATTATGCAAATCGGTTTACACAAGAAACAACAGATTGAGAAGCAGAGCAGCATGGCCTCATTCACAACGACAGGCAATCCGGAGGGTAGTTCTGTGGCCAGGGATTCCAATCGCGCATTGCACTCAGCAAAAGAGCAGCAGTGTAAGTACATAGAGGGCAGAAAAATGTAACCTCGTTTCGGGGGACAGGCTCAATGGCCAGAGCTTGGAGGGGCATGAACTGGGTGGATCGAGGGCACTGTGTTTGTGTAATGCTTCAAACAACACTGAAGAGTCTCGGGCCTGGTGCTCCTCAAGAGCGAGCCAAGGATCTATGATAAAAGGTGGCGTAGACCATAGAAAGAGACCTATAAAGTCAAGGCATCGTATACTTGTAGTTGACATAATTGAGTTTGTAGATGACATGATGCTGACATTGTCAGCGATTCAAAAACTGTCGTGCATGGTACACGCGCCAACGTTTGGCAGCATGAACTGCACGACATCCACCAGCCTTTCTACGGCACAAGAGTAGCAGACTTCATGCTGAGACAGGATGCAGGCGAAGGAGACGATTGGGGATGGCGGTGGCAGGAAATACGCCAACAGCTAGTTTTCTGACCAAAATAGGCAAAGATGCAATCAGCAGGGTGTTGGATGCACAGGATGCATACGTATATTTTGGATTTATTACTTATGTAATGCTTCTAATTTGTACATCTCTTTGAGTAAAAACGACAATCAATGTTTTAGAGTCATATAAAGTTAAGGGATCGTTCGCTTCTACACCACCCTTTAATACCCGTTATGGTGCCAGTACGGCTCTGCAGCCCAAGGTTGCGTATGGTACATGTTTGTTCTTGCATGTGCCACTGGCGCCTGTATAGGGTTGTACTGCACTGTGTTTCTTAATGTATTCTGGGCGTGTATTACAAAGTAAAGCACGATAAGGGCCAGTATGATAAGGGCCAGTATGATCCAAATGAAGATGATGTTATTCGAATTTTCTTTTTGTGGTGGAGTTGTTGTACTTGCGTCTGCAGTAGCATTTGGCACGGTGGATTTTTTGAACGTCGCGATGACCAGTTCAGTGTCGATTCTGGCCGCCATTTCGGTCTTGTGCTTCTGGATGGAATACGCACTAAACGCAGAAGTCTCGCCGTACACCCGCAGTGTTAGGACACGAATCGTAAATGTAGTGGTGTCGGACATCAAAGAGTCTGAATGCTGCTCTAAAATTTGCACCTTTTGAACGCTTACGCCATACTGCGTAGCAATAATCTGAATCATTTTGCTCTTTACGATGGAAGTCACGGCACTGACGGGCATGTCGAGTACAATGTCGTGCTGCACCGTATCTTGCAACATGTAGCCTCCCGCGAGCAGATTGTTCATGGCAGCAGTGATGTTGTCGTCGTAGTACACGTTCAGGAACGGCACAGAAATCGTCACGTGGAACTCTGTAGATTCTCCACTCACGTGGATGGGCGTGGACATGACTGCGGTGGTGCCGGGACCATATACCATCTGCACGATGTTTGCGAACTTGATATGGTCGAAGGGAAATTCGGGATTCGGGTTGTGCAGCGAAAACTGTAGGACAAAGTCGCGCATGACCCCTTGCTCAACCGCAATCGCCCTGGCACAAGCCTCGTCACTTGTACTGCCACCACACAACTTGAAGTAGGTTGTATTCGTGAGACCCATCACAGAAGTGATCATATTTTGGGCGAGCGCGACTTCATCGAAGAAATACTTGTCGCGGATTACCTGGACCTCGAGCACCACGGTGAAAATGAGGTCGGCGGTCGTGGCAAGCATGCTGCGGCGGACCTGCGGGCGACAAATATGATCGCGATTTTTCTGCGCGACAGTCGTGATATGCACGGCCGTCAAATCACCATCGAAAGCATTCTGGAGGGCAACATCGATGTCAGGCTGCATTCGTGCGATAACATCGTTCTCGCTCTGGCAAAATTGCGCGATAGACACACTCTTTGTAAAGCGAATCATGCCGCATTTACTTGCATCAGGACGACGAGCACACAATGCACGCGCGACATTGTCGTTGTCTCGTACGGAGGTGATCTCGCGAGTTGTTATGGGGGCTGACTGCTGTCGTTTTGCAGGGATTGCAGTGGGACTCCCCGTGGCACTATCAAAGGTCATTAGCATTCTAGAGACAGGGCCCGAGGCTGACATTGACATAGTATCTGTCTCCGACAGGAGTCGGCGAACACGGGCACTGGAACTGGAACGTGGCACGCCGCCAGGAACAGTGGATACGTAGATCTGGTTGATGTTGGCGTCAAAGGACATGAGCATGGCCGTGATGGTGATTTGCGACAAATCTAAGACCGAATCAACTTCTGCTTCGTCCATTTCTATTTTGCGCCATGGCGTGGTTGGGGAGATCATGAAGCCCCGCCGATAGCGTGCATTCAGTTTGTAACGCTCATTCATAATGGTGCTGTGGTTGAAGCCAAGTTCGGTGGCAAACTCGCTCTTTCCAAGGAGGTTCGAAGCCCAGGCGCCGGCTCTGGTGCTCACATTAAAAAGATCGGTAGCGTCATTGGGGGAAATGTTTATAATCGAGGTGGCCCTGGAATCAATGTCGCGCGCAGCCACTTCCCGCCGGGTTACACAACCATAGCGTCCAGCGATGGCCTGCAGCGGGCATAGTTCGAGCAGCGCATCTGAGGGCACAAGTCTCATAATACTAAGATCAGATGGCATTCCACGGACTTGCCTAAATGCCGCGCCATTTGCCATGAGAATGCGGACTTGTTCCAACTTGTCTGCATTCAGAAAGTGCAGCGTAATAATGTCTTCAACTGCCAGGGTATATTCGCGGGCATACCCTTCGTCAAACGTCTTTGCGTCGCCTTTGACCAATACGGTCATCACGTTGGAGGCCTTGGACGAAATGTCGCGGCGCAAGTCCTGTGGGTTGGCCTGGCGCGTCACGTCTTCATTCTTCACAAGTGCACTCTCAAAATCCTCATGCCGGCCTACCAGACCAAGGAAAATATCGAGCGTGAGGAGCTCTTCAATGGAAGGCTCTAGCTCGACTGTGTCGGTACACATAGTCACGATGCTTGTGCGCTTCAAAACTGTGGTGGTCTTGAGGTTTGTCACGAGTTTTTTGCCGTCCTTGTCAACGACTGCCACCATGAAATCGATGAAAAGTGACCGGCGTAGTCTGGAATCGTCAGCAAGATCGGCTATGCTCCACACGGAGTCATCTAGTGGGAAGGTGAACTGGATGCTTCCTCCGGGGCCGACCGGCACTGGACCCTGCGCACTACATAGAGGATCCTGCAGAGCACAGTAGCTCTGGGCTGTGAGCATATTGTCGATGGTGTTTTTGGTGTGTCCGGTGTATGTTTGTGTGCAGGGATATTCCTGGTAAGTCATCAAACTCTGTGTGAACCCGACGCCCACTTGTAAGGAGAGAGGGGGGATAATGCTCCTTGTGATATCATCTGCTGTCACAGTCTCTGGCACGACAAGGGTAATGGTAGCAAACTTGGCGGTGCTGGAATTGGTCAAGGTTCCCACACGGCGCACCTCACGGAGCTGCACGGAGACGTCGCGAATAAACGTCGAGTCTGTGGACGTTTTGGTGGTGTAGACATAGGATGTAGTGATGTCGGCGTTGATTTCCACTTGCGAGGACGAGACTGCCAATCGGTCGCTACGGAGCGTCTTGATGTGCGCCATACCCACAAAAAAACGCAGCCTGTCGCCGAGCCCCGTGGGCGATACCAGTTTGGTTCGAACAGCCGCCAAATTCTGCACGTCTTCCAGTGCCAGGTACAGCAAAATGTCCTGGTATCCACGGGTGATGGTGGGGTCGATGCGCGAATACGAGCGCACCATGCGCGCAAACGAACCGTTTACAAAGTTGAGCGAAGTGTCCATAAGACGCGTGGTGAAATTCGACGGCGGCGAATCCAGGCGCGTGCACGCTCCCTGATTGGTAATCGCACTCTGCAGGGGCAAGCTGGCGTCCGAAATGTAATCTCCAAACTCTTTCAAAGTCGTGTAGTGGTCGTAGAACCGATCCAAACAACACACTGTGCAGAGGCAGAACAAAAAGGTCACAAGATCTCAAAACACCACGATGTGCACAGCAAGGCACTGGAGGTATGCTAGTAGTCCAGAGTGCACATCACGCGTTGCCTCACTCCGCGCCCCCACAACTCTGGCGAAGCTCCGTGAAGCTTAACATGAGCGGATTCTGCTTAACGCCCATGCCATTTCAACATTTTCGCCTACGCCTCTCACACTCTAACCTCCCAAAAAAGTTACATCAAAAATGCTCTCATGTGCAGCGCAAACCTGAGTTATCACGCTGATTCTGGAACTGGCCAGTGCCAAGTGGAAGGCATGGGAATTCGTCACTGCTGAAGGTAGGCAACATGAGCGGATTCTGGTTTACGCCCATGTGTGACAGAAACACTGCGTCGATCACGCCAGGAGCCTCGTTATTGTATCTCATACGCACCGAAAATGCCGACTGTGTGAGGTCATACTTCACGGACAGAACTTCCAGTCCAGAGGAATCAAGGTGCAGCCCCGCTGTGACCCCGCCCGCATCGAGCTTGCGCACGGCAAAATCAGCGCGATCTGCCACGCACGTCCCCTTATTCAGACAGGTCACATCAGCCACACTGCAGGATCGAGCGCGGTCGTTGGAACACACCCCAACCTCGTTGATCTTGTACTTTGCAACATCCGCGAAAAGCCCCTGCCAGGTGCTGGTATTGTCGAAAATGGACCCTCCTGTCATCTTGGACATGTCAATGTGAATGTCTGGTGCTCGCAGCACAATCCGCCACAGTGAGCGTCCGAGGAGAGGTGACAATGGCTCCTCCACGACTGCCTTGACCATTTCAATAGGATATGCCTTGACACCCTCCAGCAGCAAAGCTGTGTTGCTCATTGCTTTCAAGTATCCTTGCGCAAATAGCACCTCAATGACCTTCTGTCGCGCCTCAATCATATTCAGCATGTTGGTCTGGTTTGTCGCAGCGTTATCGCCCGCATTCACCGAGCTGCCACCCATCAAAAACACGACTTCCACCCCGGAAATCGCACAGGCCACCCCGTTGAGCTTGCTAACAAAGTACTTTTCGTCGCACTCGCAATCGAACCCCACGTTGTCCGACGGCTCAGTGCAATATGCGTTGATGTCGCACGTTGACTCTCCACGACTACACTCGTCCTTTCCTCTGGGTATACAGCTGTTTCCAAACTCGTAATACTGCGCAGGATCAAATGTCTGTTCGCAAAAGCGCTTGCAATAAAACCCAGCAGGCGCCAGGGACGCCCGCGACGTGTTTCCACTCGAATATGCAGTCGTCCACCAAAAGTCCGGATCCCATGCCTCCTCGTGCTGAAGACAAATGTTTTTTTCTGTGCAAAACTCGTCCACCGCAGAAACTTCCAAAGTCTTTATGCCACTTGTCGTGTTTGTGACCCATCCTGTCATCTTCCCCCGTGTTGCAGCATCCACGCGCACGGCCGAAAAACACATATATCCGGGTTCTAGCGTGCAGGTGCTCGAGCATCCGTCTCCGTCAACCGTGTTTCCATCGTCACACACTTCTAATTTAGTCACCATGCTATCGCCGCACACGAAAGGGCGCGCAGCGTCTCGCATGTACACCGAGTCGTAGACCTTAATATGGAGGCCCAACGAAGGCTGCCGCAGCAAATTCGCGTTGAGCTTCACCAGGCTTAGACCATACGTCTTGGTATTATCGCTGCTCGAAGTTTTGACAGCCAGGGCCCGCGAGTTGTCGGGTAATTTGATCTTTAGTCTGATGTCAAAATCGTATGTATTCGTGCTTGCGTTGCTCAGCACACCGTTGCCTATGGGCTCAAATGTAATGTCCGTGGATGGCGCCAGTGGGCACGTCAATGGTGAGCACGATTGCTCAGTCTGTGACGCAAAAAAAAAAGTGATTGCGTTCTTGTGCGCATTACTCAGTTCCTCAGCAGCCTCTGCCACCGATATTTTCATTTGGATCTGCACGCCCGCTGCAGGGCTCGCATTTTGACATTTACTTAATAATAAAGCACTCGACAGTAGCACGAAGCACAAAAGGTCAGAAGCTTTCTTTTTGGTAATGCACATTCCAACTGTTTTTTGTATTGTGTTGAATTTATATAGCATCTGTTGCATTGCCAAGGTCCTTCAGTACTTCCCCCTCTCACAAAATAGAGAACATCAAAAATGTCCCCATGTAGTTTACATTCACTTGCTTGCTTTTAACTATCAAAGTTCGGCAATTGATACATGCTGTTTAGCAAGACTACTGGTCGTTGGTCCGACAGTTTATTCGTGCCTCCACCTTTGAACTCCCGATGCCCCCAGCTTTTTTCCCACACAGAAGTGCCACTGCCTTACGAGTGTGACAGAGATGTCTTTCGATTCCAGTTCACGTCTTGTGAGAATCAAGAAAAGCCAAGACGTTTTTATGAGTTGGCCTCGCTCAATGCATATGTGTCTGCAGAAATGACTTGGTGGCGGCAGTCGTGTCTGAAATGGTGGCAGCCATGCAATAAGCACAGGATGTTGCCAACAAGAACACTGTCTTTGACATGATAAAAGGGGTAGAGTAGACCCATCGCATCTTTTACATTGTAAAATAGCTAAATACTACAGTGTGGCGAAGAGTCATAGGATGCCTAAAGTCGCAGGTCATGTTTCGCAAAAGAGCCACTAATTATTGGGCTCTTTTGCGGAAATGACCTATGAAAAGATAAGGCACCCTATGCGTCCACACCAGCCTGTACTTTACAAATTACCAAAAAAGTAGATTATGTATTCACAGCGCGGGACTGTTGATCCCGAGGTCGTTGCTTCGTTTTCGGCAAAAACTCAGACAGTATAATTTAAGAGTGTTTATTAAGGAGCAACCAACATCAGCGAGAGGAGTAAGCAGCATTAAAATCGCAAGACACTCAGTTCGCAGTTGTTAACCCCCAAAAATGTCTAGAGGATACAAGAGGCAATAACTTCTCCCTTTCCGCAACCACTCCCACACGACTCTGGCCACCGAAGTGTTGCTTTGTTTCTATTAAACCGATATTGCGGCTCCGTTGTCTGGGCAGGTCCAAAGTTCGTTCGGCCCCATTGCTGCGAGTCCTAAATGATGCTAAGATTCCTCGGGCACGGGATCCCAAGATTTGATGTACATCATAACTGGTGAAATAATGGTCAACACACAAAGGAATTAGGCAAGACTGTGATTTGCGGTCTATTATACAGCCTTGGCTTGCTGGGACCATATCTCAAGTGCGAGCGTCGAGATATGTGCATGCAAATGTTCCAAGGTGACATGACGACTGCAGGTCACAACAAAAACTGTGTTGAATTTGTCGGGCAATTGTATGCAGAATTGTGACCAACTTTGTCCGTGTATCATCATATATAAACAAGACATGAAGCTGTCGCACAATGTTTGCATGTATTTGACATGCCCCGAAAGGGTCAAAACACCAGTGTCGCAGCCGGCGAGCAGTATGGAGTTGACAAAATTGCTCTCTGTTGAATTATTGGAGCTCATTGGCAGACACATTAATGCGCTACCTACCGTCAATGCGTTTCATCGGGTTGTGGCGTTGAGAAACAATATAGAGCGTCGCACACCAGCACAGGTCCGGAAGTTTGCCTCGATCATGACGATGATTGGCCAAAATATCATCGAGGGCAATTTGTATTTGCTGCCCATGGTGCCGCTCGATTACAACGCGACATTCAATAGTCATCGAAGCAACGCACTGTTGTTTCACGCCATCAATAAGACCGCTGGCATGACGTTAGTAGACCGCATGCTGCTATTGCAGTCCATTGTGAGTCGTTTCCCGCAAGTAATGATGCTAAGAGATGGTGAAACGCACACTCCGCTGCACACAGCGGTGCTAGCCCGGAATACATTGTTCGAAATTACCCCCTTCCTAGAAGAGTACACGGAGCTGATGAATGTCGATCGCTTGTTGTTCGCAGACATCTTGAAGGACACCCCACTACACGTTGCGATAGCCTACCAAGTTCCATACGAAACGCTCGAGAAACTAATTGACGTGGAACAGAAGATTTTGACCATGCAGAATTCCGACGGGTTTACGCCGCTGCATGCACTTTTCTGCCATTGCGGCAATTTTTTGGCAGCTGCCTATGTACGACTGCTGTCTTTCCCAGACTCGCCCGTCGATAATAACGCCCTGCTTCTTCTCGTCGACAAGGAGGGCAACATGCCACTGCACATGGCACTCAAAATCGAGATCGAATCCGATGGCGATACCGTGCACAATCTAATGTCGATTGACTTTGCGGAAATCGTCAAGCTGCTTGTGGACACGAATCAAGACGTGTTGGAGCACAAGAACCGAAGCATTGTGCATCCCGAAGATGAATCGTCGCATGATGCGATTGCAACCAACACACCGTTGCACTTGGCGGTACAGCGACGGATGTCATGGACCGTTCTGCAATTGTTGATTGACCAGCACGAACATGTATTGCCATTACGAAACTCCGTGGATCAACGCGGAAATGCACAATTTGCCACGGCGTTGCATATCGCGATCGAATTGGCATTACCAGAAGATGCAATTTCTGGCTTGATCGACCACGGTGCGCGAGTCCTGCTTGTGCGTAACTATTTCAGTGACATGCCACTACACACATCACTGCGAAAGAAAACGCGCTTCAACCTAGCATCGCAGGAAGAAAGTTGCAAAAACCTGATCCGGCGGGGTGTAGAAGCACATGCTGATTTTTTGCTCATCATCGGGCACGGAGGCGACACTGCACTGCATGTTGCTGCCAAGCATGACACCGCGATATCAATCATAAGAATGTTGGTGAATGCCGACGACAGACCCTTGCTTATTTTCAACTCGTTTGGGGAAGATGACGACGATACGCCTGAAAACAGGGAAGTCGACACTCCACTGCATTCGGCGCTCAAGGCAAGGGCTGATTATCAAGTATTGTCACTGTTGGTCGACGTCGACGAGACAGTACTGTTTATGGTCAATGCAGCCGAGGAAACGCCCTTGCACATCGCTGCACGACAGAATATGTCGCCCGAAGTCGTCGCCTTTCTGATTCCAGGACGGGCTGCACACCGACCTGACGCACCACTCGACGTGCTCTTGGCAAGAGACAATGACGGCAACACTCCATTGCACTTGGCGCTTCTCGCAGACGCCGATTTCCGGGTGATACAGCTGTTACTTGATGAGGACAAACTAGTGCTCAACACAAGCAACAATGCCATGCAGATTCCCCTGCACATTGCTGCCGGAGCCAACGCGTCGCTGGAGACCATCATGATGCTCATCATGCAGACTGTCCCGGGTGATGTCGATATGCGTTTAAAAGTTGACAACACTCGTTCGACCGCACTGCATATGGCACTGTGTCGCAATGTGTGCATCGAGATTGTACAACTGTTGATTGATCCAGACGGTAAAGTGCTTGAAATTCTCAACAACGAGCTAGAAACGCCCCTGCACAATGCCGTGTCCAATAAAGAAAAGAATTCCTTTTACATCGTGGAAGAACTCCTACGTGCCCCATTGGGGCAGCGTGGAGATGTACGAACGCTACAGGATATCCGGGGTAATACAGCATGCCACATCGCATGCTCTTATCCGTTGCTATGTACGCCTTCTTTCATGCTATTGGACATGCTGATCGACCCGGCGAAAGTGGTGCTCAACACCCGAAATAACAAACTGCAACTGCCCTTGCATTTGGGAATATGGATGGGATTGAAGCGGGTCCAGCTGTTGCTTGCAGTGACAGCTCACACAACGAAATGGCCACTGCGCTTCATGCCCGATTCCGAAGGAAACACGCCACTGCACACTGCTCTGAATAGTATGTACGCATTGGATACAACCAACATCGCGGTTGTACAGCTCTTGATTGACGACGAAGAGCTTGTGCTAGGAGCGCTCAACGAAAAGGAGATGACACCATTGCACGTTGCCATGTCCAATTTTCCATGGGAGACGATGACGATTCCCGCCTGTCGCAAAATGTTATGCGTGTTACTGGGTGAGCGACCTTTCAAAGCCGGGGGGTTCCCTTTGCCTGCCATACGGCAGCACATCCGACTGCAAATGGTTGACAGTTTCCATGAGACACTGTTGCAGAACGCCATGGAAGCGCACGTGCCATACGAGTTGCTTCCAATGTTGATTGATAAGCAACAAAACGTGCTGTCTATCAAAAAAGAGTACTGGAACGATGAACAACAGTCGCAAATCGTCTTTTATGAGTTGCCGCTGAATGCCCTGTTGTGTGCTCGAAGACCACGAAGCGCGGCTGGAAAGCTGCGATGGGAGCAACAAAAGTTTCCGTGCACACCGTGGGCCACCATTGTAACTTTTTTAATTGATTCTCGGAAAAATGTGCTATGGCAGTTGGATCGCAGCAGGCATCTGCCATTGCATAATGCAATCCTGCACGAATTGAAGATTGAAATCATCCAAGAGCTACTGCCTCCTGTCGTGACAAACGACAAGCATCCCGATTTTGAGAGACGTGTTTTGCTCGGAGCACCGGGGTATACGCCACTACAAGTGGCAGTCAGGCGCAGAGCGGACATTGCTGTCTATCGCCTGCTGCTTGCACACTTCCATGACCCCGGGTACCACACGCTCACTTGTCGCGCCGACAATGACGAAACTGCGCTAATGACAGCAGTGCGGATGGGGTGCTCCACTGAAATCACACGGCTGTTCATCGATCGGGATGAAAATGTGCTCTTCTTGTCAAATCTATTACAGCTCACACCGTTGCATGTGGCGCTAGAAACAGGCTTGTCTACCGGACACGTGCAAATGATGATGGACAAGCACAAAAAGGTGCTCAAATGTCGGTGCAACAAGCGGAACACGCCGTTGCACACCGCACTTCTGAACCGCGACATTGACGTTGCTGTGCTCGATCTCTTGCTGGCAGGAAACGCCGACAGTGCAGAGAACATCCAGCAGTGTCTGAAGATGAAGGACGCACAAGGCCGGACGCCACTCGATCTTGCGGTGCAGCAATTTTCCAACTGGGATGCTCGAGGTCTTGCACATGAATGGTGCCGCATTATTTTGCAGTTGGAAGAGAGTAAGTGAAGCGAATTACTTTGACAGTGCGCAACAGTACGGTTGGGGTTGGGGTTGGGGTTGGGGTTGGGGTGCACATAAAGTGCATTTTTGTCGATTTTGATTAAATATATCCACAGTATTTCCATGGATCTTCCTTGATAAAATAGGAGAAACTATAAGAGCCTGTGACAACCTATTACTAATCTGGACAATTCATGGTACACCCCTAGGAGATCGGAAGGTAAAGGAAACCATGTACAGAACAGTAACAA
>Ga0105054_10005706_pt1 | contig 17773 bp, 16 predicted proteins | sample BON02_FD_78091 | JGI IMG/M metagenome (GOLD analysis project Ga0105054, IMG submission 78091) | Freshwater microbial communities from Lake Bonney liftoff mats and glacier meltwater in Antarctica - BON-02 (megahit assembly) | ecosystem: Environmental > Aquatic > Freshwater > Ice > Glacier...
AAAATGCTGTCGTGTGCTGGTGCTGAATTGATGCCAGCGTTTTGAGGCACGTTTGCCGAATTGGACCCCGAGGGAGTCCCCACAAAAAAAATTATTAGCATACAGTCGGATTTGTACAAAAAATAAAAGCATACAGTCGGATCTATTGCTCGAATGCTTACGTACCTTTAAAATCAATTGTGCTTTCAAAGATACATGATTTATTTTCTGGTTTCAGCACTGCAGAAAACTCATATCGTTTTTTGAACTTGCTTTTTTGCATAGCAAAATCTTGCTTTTATGAAGTTTTATCTCACCATGCAAAAAGCATGAATCTTGACATAAGTTACGGTCATATGAATATATATATATATATATGTCGCACCCAGATATTGAGGGGTGTGCATTTATACTCTGGGGGTAGAGTCTGTGGGTAGAGACTGGAGGTAGATTCTGGTGGCAGATTCTATGGGCAGAGTCTGGAAGTTGTAGAGCTTGGAGGCAGAGTCTGGCTTTAGAGTCTGGGGGTAGAGTTTTGCTGTAGATTCTGGGGGTAGGTACAGTCTGTCGAAATCAGACTTTGACACGGTGAGACTGCTCTAGCCTCCGATTTTGTACAAGGATTAACAAAGGAATCACGAGTCAACAGGTAAGGTGTCTTGTGTTCGTTGACAGGAGTGGGTTTATTGATGCCACTCTTAGTTCTTCATTCGCCTCTTTTCCTTAGGTGAGATTATCTTGTTGTGCAACTGAAGTTGCGTCTCTAATATCCCTCCTAGTCTTACGAGGACTCCTATACATCTTATCTTCTCCACATCCTTCATGTTCAATTGAGTGACGTGGAATAGGATTTTAAGATTGACTGGGGGCAATAGTTTGGGGGCTAATAGTTCTAGGTACGAGGGGTTACTATTAATTATCATATTATTACACAGGTTTTTCCAACTGCTGAATACGACTTTCAAATAGTCTGCGACTTGGTTTGAAATCGTAGATTCAATGCTTGAGAGAGTCCAGCATGCACAGTATAGTTTATTGTATATAAACACCGGTGGCTCAATCCGGGCTACGAGTTTGATGACTTGTAGATAGCCTTCTACTGTGTCCGACTCTTCTTCATCTGTTTGAGACCCATTGTTTAGTAATACGATAATTTCTAATAGTAACCCCTCGTACCTAGAACTATTAGGTCTATTCACGGTCCACACAAATGTCTCTACAAACGCACGTCTGTCTTTACAGTTGTGATAGGACCTAGAACTATTGGTCTACTCAACTAGAACCATGACTCACCATGGACTCAATGATTGTACAAATCTATCAAATATTATAGATGTTATGAATAGCTTGACAAACAGGAGACAAACAGGATGGAAAAGGAGGAGTAAACGAGAGAAGATACACACGCCGAGTAGTTTAAAAAATCGTGAAATGAAAAATGGTCATATAAAGATTTGGACGAGACGCTCAACAGGCGTTTGAAAGAAAGATAATTGTGGAGAGCAAGCTCCACACTGAGGGGACTTACGCTTAACTAGAACTAGTGCGAGTACCATCTTCTCATTCCTCGCAACTGCCTGTAGAAACATACTCGTTCTATGATTGATTGAGTGTGTAAGCAAGTAACTGGAAAGAAGCTCATGTGATGAGCAACTAGACATTTTCAAGCGCACAAACAAGTCACTAGAAATGCATTGGGAGACTGATTGAGAGAGATACAATTTCCACTACTAGTCCTCACTGCACAAAAGCTGCCTTCCGAATCTCAAATAGTCCTCCAAGAAAATCCTCGGCATGCATTCTTTTTTTCCTTGTTCTTTCAAAAAAAGAAGGTTCACCATTGTCTTCCGCGATGTACGGAGCAAGCAAGTCAAAGCCGCATTCAAGGCCAGTAAGTTTTTGCCTGTCCGTATTTTCATCGAAATTTCGAAATCTATGGAGTTGGGGTGCTCAGATTTCTCCTACACGTTCCACCTTCATAGGAGCTGAATATGAAGAGGGTGGCATATTTCCGGCACCTTCGGCCTCTTTTGCCTTTCGCAAGCAACTCAGATGGGATTGGATCGTGCATTTGGAAAGAACTAGTTGCCCACCTACCGCACTCATCTGAGCGCTCGGAAGGCTTGTGTGAGGCCGCGCAACAGTGAGGCAAAACTGATTGGGCTGAGCATGGCCTTGGTAGTGCGACGCGGATTTTGGCTGTTTCCGGGAGCAGTAACATCCTGAAATAAGCACTTGACTTTTGGTTGCCTCTGCAGTCCACCCAAGGTAGATAGATAGATAGGAGGCGGTCAAACCATTGCGCCCTCCTTGAATACCTAGGAGACATAGCTAAAAAGGGCGCGGCACTGCGTTCTTGAGCTTGGGGGTTTTCTCACGAAAAACCATGCCGTGTAGCACTCCAGTCCCTTTAAAGCGACCATCCTTTTTTAGTGGGGCAATGAAACTGAAACTGCAGTATCCACTTTGCTCTCCTCGAATGCAAGCACAGGCGCTGAAAATAAAACCGCCAGCAATATTTGCCGTGGGTACATCTGAATCATGATGAGCATCCAAAAGGTGGGAGGGATTTTTCCTTTGTTTTATGCCAGATGTCTGGAGCGTGCTGCACAGAGGTTCCTTGCATTCCAATGTCCAAGCCAAGTTGCACCTCGAGAGTGTGTAAGAGTGCGCGAGCACACTTCCAAGCAGATATCTTGGACCCCTCCTTGAGAGCACTTTGCGATTCAATATTCAGACGCAATCAGTACAGAGGAACCACCCGTCGTCCACAGGTCACGGTCTTCACACGACGATCTGTAATTGATGAACTCGCCTCGAATTGCTCTCACTGTCTTATTTGACCACTTTGGCACTGATGCGTTCCAATTGAATAAATTTTTCTTTCTCAATTTTCTCCAATTCCTTCTTATGGACAGAAAAGACCGTCTTTTGACTCTGGCCCCCTGATGACAGCCGCCACCGTGTACGTTGGGAGATCCGACAACAATTCTTTGAGCCCCTATGTCCAGGCTGCGGTGCGAAAGGTTGTCGCCTTTAGTGGCCCTCCCTTCCCTCGATGGCTTCCATTGAGGACATGTCGCAATGGCTTCCATTGAGGACATGTCGCATCTACACTCTTTGCGCACCCTTGCGGAGTGAGCAATCAATTACGAAGTGGCGGCGATGCTTCTTAGTGAGACTGACCTCCACCTGGCTGTGCGAGGTCTGACAGGGCTACTGGCGACCACATCCCGAATGTCGTTATCTTACTGTAAGGCTGCGATGTCGTCTTCCATGAGGGCGCGTGGGAACAAATTGTAGCGGAGCAAAACCTGTCCTGCAAGAAGACCATATGGCATCGGGTTGTGCGGGAGATTCGGGCACCCTGCATGTCCGAATCACGGAGGGCCAGCATGTCGCTGGAGCAAGGTCGCCGGGAGCTGGGGAAGAGCTGAGAAATATGAGCTTCACCTGCTCCAAGCTTTATGCGTTTATCGACCTGGATTGATTTCCAAGCTCATTTTGCAATTTCAGGGTATGTTGCCTTGCTGTTCCTGCCACCACTGGCACTGCACGGTGTGCAGGGTGGGAAGGATCGCAATGATACGGTATTCCCCGGGGCAAACATGGTATGCTCCTTCAGTCGGCCTTCTACCGTCCTCGCCTATTGCTTGCGACAGCTTGCCTATTTCCATTCCATGAGAGCCGCCAGTAGAGCGGGGTGGTGATGCTCTACGACAACGGATGATGCATTGTTAACACCCCTGGGACAGCCGGTAGGCATCCCGACTCACTTTCAAGGTGTTCTGGGCCCGAGCTGCGTTGATGCGGCGAGTTAGAAACGCAGAAGCTGTTCCACTTGTATGCTTGAACTAAATCGACTTTGGGTGCATTCGTGCCCGAACACGAACATGAAGGTCTGACAGGTGTCTGCCTGACCTTACCAATTGCTGCCACAAAGCAGCGCAAATCATGTCATCTATCTTTTTTTTCTCTCTTCTGGTCTTCCTCGTCAGCAAGTACCGATTTGTGTTCCATTTTTTTTCCAGGTCTGTACATTTCAACTTACGGGTTCCCGAAACATATGCATATTGTTCGGGCTAAATTGGCACAACCCAAAGTTGAAGGAACACCTAAATGTTAAAAACAGCAAAGTTTCTTTTGCCACTTTTATTTAAAAGGAAGTAAGCATGACAAGTTCATCCGGGACAGAACGTGCCTGGTACAAATGATTAAATGCAAGCAGGAATAAACTCTCTACTGCATGACGAAAAGATTCCGATTCCTGCAATCAATAAATATAATCAGCTTTATTTTTTTTCTTCCAATTCTCCTTACCGTGGAACGTGTAGTCACGGCCCCATGGCAGAGCTCAGCTTGTACAATGAGATAGTTGGCCCCATGGTAGCCCTGGAAGCTTCATGTGAGACGCAACTTCAGTTGCATAACAAAATAAGCCAACCAAGGGAGCAGTGATGCACGAAACCTCTTCTCAGAGAGGCGTAGAGGCTTTCTAAACAAATGTTTAGTCAATCATCCTTTTGAACGCTTTTGATCATGATAAGAACTAAACACGCAAAAGTCATGAGGTGTTGTCGGAAACAATGAACTTGAGCACCAGATGGCAGCGACCATCACCCCAGCACATGTTTCCAAACGGCATGCATACGCGAGGGAGAGAGGGCGCTCGCCTTCATCCCTGGCCGAGGGCGCTCGCCTTCATACGCGAGGGAGAGAGGGCGCTCGCCTTCATCCCTTTTCTCTTCTCAGGGCCTGGTTGACCTTGCAAGGGACCGCCCGACCCAATCAATCATGTATGTTCCCTTACAGGTAAATAGATCTCAAAAATGTATTTTATTTATTGTCCAGTACAAAGATACAAAATCATGTTCCGGAGATTTTTATTCTCTAGAATCTGATCCTCCGCACAAGATTATGCGGTAATGGGTTTATTACTCAACCCAGTTGTGTTTTGGATTTCCACCTGACAGAATCTGTCAGGTTGAAATGATTTGAATTGGCTGGCTGTGTACCAGTTTGAAAAAGGCATTTCGGCGGGGCCGGCCCTTAAATCTTTTACATGATTCATAGGGGCGGGCGGGTCGGAAGGGACAAGCTTTCGGAGCGCGAAAAGCGTTCAAAGAAGAACGGAAGGCCAACTGGATCATACCGTGTTTCCTCCGGAAAATACCGTATCATCTGAGCCTACTTGCCGCCCTGCACTACTCGGCAGCGCCGGTGGCGGCAGGCAGGCGTATCAAGGCTATCTGCAGGCAGGCATAAAAATCGTTCCAGCTCCAAAAACGCAGGCTTGGTGACTGCCTGAAGCGCTTGCATGACTTGACGCCGGTCTGTCTCCTTGATGAATAGGCTTGTCTCTGTTGCCGTGCAAGAGCAGTTTGCTCCTGTGCGCCCTCATGAAAGGCGCTATTGCAGCCTTCATGTTTTGATAAGGGCAAGCTGTCGGCGAAGGGCGTTCAAATGAGAACAGAAGGCCAATTGAAGGATCATACCGTGTTCCAGGGGTCTAAACGTCCTCGCTAAAAATTGACGAAATTGATATGTCAATTTCATCGAATCAGGCCTCAAAGTCGCAAAAACAAGATTTCAGAGATTTCTCCGGGCAAAAGTGCGTTACTCAAATAGAAATGTCAAATTCGAGAATTTCATGCACGGTGAATGGAGAGAGGAGAAATTCTTGAAAGGTATTGTGGGTGACAAAATGAGGCCACGCTTTTGAAACAAACACCAAAAGATGCACCTTGTATTCATGCAGCTGGTGCGCTACAATTGAATGCATGAAAGACTTATCAGGTATCAAGAATCAATACTAGAAAATTTGGCTAATAAATAAAATGTTTCTAGACTTGAACTGGATATGTAAATTCTCTTGCTAGCATTAATTCTCTTACTAGCATGTGTCTATAGCATGAGCACAAGATTTGTCATTTGACACTTGTTTCAGAAGCATAGCCTCGTTTGGTGACCCACACTACCTTCCAAGAACTTCACCTCACTCCATTCACTCTGCATGAAATTCTAACGCGTGTCACCTGGTAGTACTCTCCCACTGCCCTGTATCTATGCTGTGCACCCTCTTGCTATCTGTTGAACTCCTTTTGACCTTGCAGCGTCGCTGCATATTAGTTCTCTCGTCATACTGCTGTTCCAGTCAAATACCAAGTCGGCTGATGCGCACTTTGCGTTCGCTAATGCCCGTGTTTCACTGTTGTAGATCCAACAAATTGTGTATCGCATCTGCAATGCATGCTTCAGTCGCATGTATTACAACCCATTTCGCAGTGGAGCGGCGCGTGCTCGGTACTGTGTCTTTGCTCGTTCTGTAGGCAAACGCGTATTTCCTCTCCATATTGTCGCTTGTGTATCACACACCAATACAGGTGGATCATCATCGAGACACACGCCGCCGTCGAGATGGCGTGAAACAGTTCCCTTGTCTACCTTGCAACGGAAAGAATCGAATAAGGTGAGGAAAAACAATGAATGCACCCGGCAAGGTGTGTTTCAACTCACCGCTTTCACGCAGACAAAACCCAGAACATAGACCTCGAAAGGGCAGATGGCCGGACGAAGGATCATGCCGCGTTTCCCCCGGGAAACGCCGCATCATCCGTGACCATTGCAAATCTGCGCCCCGCTCTGTGGAGTTTGATGCGAAGCTCATGTCGTCAAGCACAAAGAGTGTTTGGAGGACGGCGAAAAAGTCACATCCAAGGAACATGTCGTGCTTTCGCCGGGAAATGCTGCATCATAATGGTCAAAGCAAATCCCCGTCCTGTTCTGAGGAACACCGTTCCGGTGGCAACCAAAGCGGTAAGGTCGTTTGCAGGACGCTCCTCATGCGTCTATGGATTGCTAACGGCAAAACCTGGTAGTCTCTTCTCTCTTGAGGACTGTTCACCAGCGCAAAGATAGAATGAAGACACACAGTGGGCACAGTAGACCCCAGAGTCTCTGCCGTTAGTCACGCACAACCTGAAGACTGTGGTCAAAAAAGTCGTGGTCGGTAGAGGAGAAATGTTTTGAACCGACGGTCGAGAAGCGGGTGTATTGTTATACACTCGCCGTAGGTTATTAATAGAATTGTAGTGCGAAATTTCTTGTCTCTCATGTTATTTTCGAAAGTGGATGTTCACCGAGGCACATGGAACTGACAAGATGTACACAAAGTCGTCTTGCCCGCAATTATTAAACTTGTTGAAGAAAAGCGTCACCTGGTAGTATAACAAGTCTACCACTGTGAGATAGACGCAGAAAGGGGACCACCCGAGACACAGGCGAGAGACTCATCGCCCGTTATCTATCATTGAAAAAGCGCCATTGAGTTCTTACCAAGCAAATGTCTTACGTTCCAAATCTTCCCCGGAAGAATGTTGTGGTCTTCGACAGTCGAACATTCATTATTTGAAAGACTGCGATTATTACTGAAAGGAACGGGCAACCCCTTGCCAGTTCAGTCGCATCTTGTGTGAAAGACCGCAGCTTGCGTAAAGGTGTGACGAGGAAAATACCCAGACCTCATCTCTTTGAGATATTACCCTCACACTAATGAGGAAAGGTCCACACACCACGTCATCTCCTGAGACTGGAAATACTTCCAAATTAATCCGAGAATATGCTGAAAGGACATTTGGCAACAATCATGGATGTCACTAAGACACATCACGTCGTTGAAATGTCTTGTCGCACCCTCTTCACAAGACTACAAGCCTACAGAGTCGCACTGTTCTGATTCTTTATTTTTGTTTGTTCAAATTCAGATGATGTAGGGGACCCGTCAATCTTCTCAGGATGTGACTTATCAGTGTTGGAATTCATCCAGTTCGCCTATTCAGTTCGTCGACGCTCTCCTTGAGTCGTGATACTCAAAGTGCGTGAAAATCAGGTGGCTTTCTCGCATATTGTGCTTTCTCACATATTTTCAGATGTTGTGATGTCAGAAGGAATTGAGGGTATGACAACCGCAATTTTCTGAGATAACAGCAGAGATCGCCAATCGAAGATGATACAGTCTAATTACACTCTTGCGTGTCGCAAGCTGTGTGTTTTCGCACGTCTGTTGCGCTCCTGGACAATCGTAACACCAGACACGCGCCGATGTCGAGACTTGCCAGACACCTTTATCGCCGAAAAATTTGATCACAACAATCATCTTACATGGTATCATCCTTTCCAGAAGACTGATAGAGAGAAGAAGGTCAAAGATGGGCCCTCTTCGAGAATACGGCACAAAAATCATGCCAATTTTCTCCGGGAAAATCATCCGTGGTCCATGTAAATCTCCGCCCCACTCTGTAGAACGCGTACTGGTCGCATACAAGGCAAGAACGACAAGTCTCCGTCCGGAGTACAAAAGGCGCTCCAAGGACGGTAGAAAGCCAAAACGAAGGATAATGCCGTGTTGCCCCTGGTCCAGAACCCCGTGGATTCCTCCTGCGATGATCATCAATGTATCACCCGGAATCTGCTCATCTTGAGGTGCAGAAGCTCACCAGCGTGAGAAAGATAAAAACAGGAGGTCGCCCCAAGGGATCAAGTCTCACTACACAGTGAGTTGTGGACTAAAGTGTCTCCGCCATTTAGAACATTGCGCCAGCGTGACGTTGTCAGTAGTTGTGTGCCCCGTCCTTTTCCTCGAAAATGGCCAATGACATCCAATGAAAAGTCTCACCTTGTAGTATCTTCCTCAGAAGAACTGTACCAATGTGGACAGACGGATCTGTAACTTGAAGATGCACCCGTGAGTTATTAATGCACCAACAAGTGTCGAACGCAGTAGCTTCGTCCACTGGGAAAACTGATGCTGGTGCGAAGACAGACAAACATTGTTTAGCTGATGGTCTTACTTGAGGAAGATTGTGCGCATACCAGATCAGTTTGTCTTCTCTGCAAGACTGTCAATGGCACATGGTGCACAAGAAGAAATGACAACGTCACACAGGCTTCGCATTGTAAAAGATTGTTATATATTTTCACCCTTGAGTGCGAGATGCTGGGTGACTAAGTGCCCATGGTGTCACCAATCCTGGGTAGACACAAGGGACGTATTCTACAAGCACAGTATCCAAAAGGCGAAGGATGTTCAGGACCTACTTATGAAGAGACAAAAAAGGGGCATGTTAGCAGTGAGGACTTGTGGTTGTAGTTCTATGTCTCTCAATGAGTTTCTCTTTCCCCCCTCTAGTTGCTTATCTGCCTGATGAAGCTTCTGGTATCTACTCCTTATAAGTTCCCGTTTACGACTTTCACTTCTGATAAAGTTCCTGGAAGCTTATCTCATTAGTTACTAGATACTTACTTATCAACCTCAACGCAGAGCTAATAAGTTTCTGGAGCTGGGCACGAAGAACAAGATGAGTTGACTCTCCCCTTGACTGCCTAAGAGTAAGACACGACAGTGTGGAGCTTGTTCTTTACAAACAACCTTTGTTGTCAAACAATCTCTCTTCTAGTGGTCGCGACTCGCGAACCCCCCAAGAACAACAGGGTATCTCTCGTCTTTCCTCGTATCCCTGTTCTCTCTCCACCTCTCTCGTTTCCAGACTGTCTCACCTTCCCCATTAAGTAAGTGGGAAGAAGAGGAGGAGTCGTTTGACATGAGGATCGTACGAGTGGGAGGTGGCTTAATGTGAGACGCAACTTTAGTTGCATAACAAGATAAGCCTACCAAAGGAGAAGTAGAGGCGAATTCAGAACTAAGAGGGGCATCAAAAGCCCCACTCCTCTCTTTACCGTGACGAAGACTTCTTACTCGTTGACTCATGATTCCTTTTAAAATCCTCGTACAAAATTGGGCCACTTTAAAATAAAATGGAGCAGAAGTTGGTTCTTGCCAGATGAACAGCGCGAACAGGTTTACCTCACCTCATCCGCGCCACTCTGTGGCCGCAGTTGGTAAGGTCAGGCAGACATCTTCCAGCCCTTCATGTTCGTTTTCTGCAGGTGCCACGGGCTCGGATGCACTGAAGGCGGGCGAGTTCACGCATCCAAGTGGAACAGTTCCTGCGTCCTCAACTCGCCGCGTCAACGCAGCCCAGGCCCAGGACCTCGCAAGGGAGTCGGCCATGTTTCCCCAGGGAAACAACGCATCGTCAGTTGTCGAAGCGCATTCCCACCCCGTTGTGCTGGCGGCCATGCAAGAGGCAAGCTGTCGGACAGCGATAGGCGCTTGAAGGACGGCAAAATGCCGACTGAAGGATCATACCGTGTTTCCCCGGGGAATACCGTATCATCCGTAGCCGCTCCCCTCCCTGCACTGCTGCGAGCAGCGCCAGTGGCGGCAGGCACATCAAGGCAACAGAGCCTCCATCTGCAAATTGATCTCGGAAATAATTTCAGCTCGATGCACGCAGGGTGCCCGAAGCGCCCGCACCATGCGATGCCAGAATAGGTTTGGCACCGTGCCATCGAAGTACAATTTGTTTCCACGCGCCCTCATGGAAGAAGCTATCGCAGCCTTACAGGAAGTTGATGACATTCGGGATATGGTCGCCAGTAGACCTGTCAGACCTCCCGCAGCCAGGTGGAGAATCAGTCTCACCTGGAAGCAGTGCCGCCAGTTCGTCAGCGATTGCTCAATCGATTGCTCACTCCACAATGGTGCGCAAAGAGACTAGATACCACATCTCCTTAATGGAAGCCATTGAGCGTGCGACGAGGGAAGGGAGAGCAACTACAGGCGACGACCTTCACGCTGCAGTCCAGACGGAAGGGCTCCGTCTTCCCTCGGGGGGCAAATGGTACAAGACGGTCCTTTCTTTTCTATTCCCACGGAGGAATTGGAGAAAATGGACTCAGAACGCATCTTCATCCAGTTGGAATGCATTGATGCCTCCCTAAACTGGTTGTAGAAGAAAGTGAGAGCCATGCGAGGCGAGTTCATCAATTACAGATCGTGGTGTCATGACCGTGATGTATGGACGACGGGTCGTACCTCTGTACTAATTGCGTCTGAATACCTGCAAGACCGGCACGACACATCTTTCCCAAAGTATGCTCTCAACGACGGGGACCAAGACGGCGCATCTGCTTGGAAGGGTGTTCGCATGCACTTCCGGACTCTCGAGGTGCGACTCAGCTTGGACCTGGGAATGCAAGGGACATCTGTGCAGCACACTTCGGAAAATCAAAGAAAGCCTCCCCTCCCACGTTGTGGATGCTCATCATGATTCAGATCTATCTGCTGAAAGCCACGACGTTTGGCATCATGGCAAATATTGCTGGCAGTTTCCTTTTCAACACCTATGCTTGCATGCGAGGAGAGTAAAGCAGAAATTGTTGCCCAGCTGAAAAAGGAGGGCCGCTTTAAAGGGACTGAATTGCTGGACGTTATGGTTTTTCGTGAGAAAAGCTCAAGAACGCAGTGTCGTACACTTTTTGGCTCTGTCTCCCAGGGATTCAAGGAGGGCGCAAATGGTTTGACCGCCTGTTATCTACCTTGGGTCCAGGGGCAACGAAAAGTCAAGCGCGTGTATCGGGATTTTGCTGCTCCTGAAAACAGCCACAATCCGCGTCGGTACCAAGGCCGTGCTCAGCCCGCTCACTGGAGTAAAGTTGCACAGGGCTGTGCAGGTCATGCTCATGGACTGCGTGCGACCTGAGCGCAGAAGAAGCAGCGCGCTTCACTGTGCACTCCTGTCGCCACTTTTTGCCTCACTGTTGTGCAGCCTCACACGAGCCTCCCGAGAGCTCAGTGGAGTGTGGTAGGTGGGCAACGAGTACAGCTCAAATGCACGATCTAATTCCATCTGAGTTGCGCCAGGCAAAAGAGGCCAAACGAGCCCGAAATATGCCAGGCTCATATTCAGCTCCTATGAAGGTGGAACGTGTTGGAGAAATCTTTGCACTCCAACTCCATAGAGTTCGAAATGTCATTGAAAATACGGACTGACAGAAACTTCCTCGCCTTGAAGGCAGCTTTGACTAGCTCTTGCTCCGTACCTCGCGGCCGACGATGGTATGTAAACCTTTCTTTTCAAAAAAAAAATGCATGTCAAGGTTTTTCTTTGTGCACTATTGCAGATGCAGAAGTCAGCTAGTGCAGTGAGGACTAGATGTAGAAATTCTGTCTCTCTCAATGAGTTTTCCAATACCTTTCTAGTGACTTGTCTGTGCGCTTGAAAGTATCTAGTTGCTTATCACATAAGCTTCTAGTTGCTTATACACTCAATCACAGAACGAATAAGTTTCTAGAGTCGGTTGCGGGAATGAGAAGATAGTGCTCACACTAGTTCTAGCTAAACGTATGTCCCCTCAGGGTGGAGCTTGCTCTCCACAACTGTCTTTCATTTAAATGCCTGTTGAACCTCTCGTCCAAAACTCTATGCGATCATCTTTCATTCCAAGATTGGACGACCTGCTTGGCGTGTGAGTCTTCTCTCGTCTACTTCTCTTTTGTCCCGTGCCTCCTGTTTGCCCCCGGTCGATCCTAAATCCTATTCCACGTCACTCAAGTGAAGTGAAAGATGTGGAGAACATATAAAGGAGTCCTCGTTCGGCTGGGAGGGAGATTAATGTGAGACGCAACTTTAGTTGCATGAAAAGATAAGCCTACCAAAGGAGAAGAGGCGAATACAGAACTAAGAGGGGCATCAGAAGCCCCACTCCTCTCGTTACCGTGACGAAGACAAGACACCTTACTCGTTGACTCATGATTCCTTTTAAAATCCTCGTACAAAATTGGGCCACTTTAAAAAAAATGGAACAGAAAGTGGTTCTTGTCGCAGAAAAATGAGCAGCACGAACAGGTTTACCTCACTTGATCTGCGCCGCTCTGTGGCAGCAGTTGGTAAGGTCAGGCAGACATCTGCCAGCCCTTCATCTTCGTTTTTCACCCACCAACCCCAACGAAAAGTCAGCGCTGCAACAGGCAAACAGGGCGTAAGATCGCCTTCAAGGATGCACCTCATCCCACCGGCCACACTTATAAAAACAACGATACACGCACTTGCAACCCACACGCATATCGCAAGCTACGTTGGAATGCAACTCAAATTTGATACACAGATGACACGAGCAATTCTCATATTCACATCGACATCGGGTAAAAGAAACTCTCCGTTTTGGAGAGGAGAGAAACATATGCTCTTCCCCCCTGCTATCCCCTGCACTTACGGCACAGCCGTCCTACCTCGCAGTCGCGGTTATTGCAGTCTGGGTCCTTGATGTTGCGGGCACAAGAAGGCTTGAAAGGAGGAGAAACAGAGCGACAACGTTGCGCTCTGGCAGCGCTAAGACCTCTTGCGTCACATCACGGGCCCTCTTTTGTTGCACTGGCACATTCGCAGCCCGCAGTTGCGCGAGCTCGTGCCCAAGCCTCTTCCTGCGACTGGAGCTCTGTTGCAGTTCGCGCGCCTCGTCTATCTCCTTCCCTCCTTTATTGGGAGTACTCTTGGCAGACGCCGCGTCGTTGGCGCTGACACTGCCACCGCTGCCGCTGCAGAAGATGTTGCCAATCATCCTGATCTGGCTAGTCGGAGTCAAAACCTCCTCCTCTAGCGAACCTTCTCGGCCATGAAGGCGGCGCGAAGAGCCGCCCGAGAATGGAAAAATTGCACTCCAAACGCCACGAACTAGTCGATTGTCCACTTTTTACTATTGTCAGGTAGTCAATCGAGCTTTACTGAGATTACTGAGTACATATACTTTAGTCTAGTCTAGAGTGTTTGCGAAATACAATATGAGATTGAGTAACATATTGTACCATTGGCTATTATCAATGGCCTCATTCCATATTTGTGAAACATACTTACTACGCATCAAGCTGTTCGTGGTCAACAAGAGTGCAATTTCTGCATTCTTGGGTGGAGAAAGGATACGTCTTCGAGCTATCCGTAGAATAAGGCCCGTCGGCGATAGCATTGACCATGAGTATGATACGCATGACGGACGCGTCGGCCAAAACACGCATGTTGTCGTCTGTTGTGCCAAGAATGTCTGCAAGAGCTGCCATGCCAGAAAGCCAGTCGTTGACAGTGGAATGATTGGCAAACTTCTTGCCACACCCCTTGAGAGTCAACGGAATATCGTGCTCCCAAAGTAGAAAGAAAAGGGTCCACCTCCATACAGTCAGCTCGTTGCGAATCTCTTTGCGGGTCGTGCCAGCAGCCTTCTTCTGCACCTCACCAACCTCTGTGTTGAGGCCCGCGCCTCCGGTCAGCCGCTTGAGAAACTTGTAGCTCAAGCGAGAGTCAAGTGAGATCTTCAAGTTCCTCTGCAAACCCTCCTCAAGAAACAGAGTGAGCATCACACGAGAAGCAAGATTGTTGAGGTCGTAGCTGAAATTCAAGCCCATTTCATTGTCCTGCAGAATGCGGTGCTGATCCGCAAGAACGGTCTCGTGCTTGTACCGATAAGCACTCGCTGCTTTGCCGTCGGCCTTCGAGGCACTCGAAGCGGACGACATATGAGTAACGACCAACAGCCCATCCTGATACGCCGCTGACATGTCAAGCAGCGACTTCAGCGCAGGCAAAATACGTGCCCGGATCCCCACAGACGTCATCTTCGTGTCCTTGATGTCGCCATAAACATCGTCGAGAAAGGGCTCACGGATGGCAGAAAACTTCTCGTTGACCTGCAGTGGGGCAAACAAACGTACTCTGGGCCGGCCCCACATATGATTATTTCATTAATGAATTCATTCATTAATTAAAGAAAGAAGATTCTGACCTGATTTGTGAATAATCATTTACATGCTACATCAAGAGGACCAAGTACCCATTAGGATTCAGTCAACAAATTCTTGCCTGCGGCGCATTTTCTTCGATACGTTTTGTCTGAGGCAATTTCAGCACCGCAGACAAGATTTTTGACATAATCCGAATCACTCGGCGGGATCGTGACGGTAGAGACAAACAGCTAAAAAAAACAGAGAGTCTCACTCAGAGGTGTGTATGTGTGGGATGTCAACTCAGCAGTGACCAAATACTCGGATTACTTTGTTTGTAAGGACACGTCAGAGCGCATGACTCTACGACAACAACAGTTGACAAGAAGCGAGTGCATTCTTGTGTATTGAAACACCCCCTTTTTTGAGGGAGTTCAGCAACAAAAAAATCCGCCCAAAAACCCCGGACTTGAATGCTCTCTCCGACGCGCGAGTAATTTCACGTTTTCAAAATTTCGTGGCTGGCGCCGAAAAAAAAAACAGGTTTTTTGAAACCGCGCTTCGCGTGGTTTTGATTGATCAATTAATTCGAACTTCATTCGGGGCCAAAGATTCTGAGAAGTTGTTTGCTTTACTGTTGACCTGGCCAGTCACAGGATTGTAACGTTTAGCGTGCGCCAGCCAATGGTCCTCCGCCTCAGACTTGGAGCCGGGACTTGCCTTGCCACTGATGGATGCCACCGAAGCCGCTTCAGAGTGCACTGCATCCTTGGCCTCCAATGTGTCGACGGCAGCCCTACCGCCTTCCGCGTCCGCAGCTACCATGGCCAAAATAGCAGCAGAAATGACATGGCGATGCTTTGCTGCAACGCGTTTTCCCTTCTTACCAAAAGGGCGCTTCTTGAAACACACCATGTACTCAGATCTGCAGTCATGTTAGTGGTGAGATCACAAACTTGCAACTCCGTGCCAACTTGAACAATCGGATTCTCGCTGAAATACTTTGCCAGCAGTCATCGCCTCTGCAAGTGCCAGATCGTTACGGCACAGTAGGAACGCCAGCGTGGGCTCACACATGTGATGGTGCGTGAGCCACTTGTATGCCTGCTCCTCCTCCTCAATCCACGACTTGCCGGGACCGCCTGACATCACGACAAAGAATGCAAGAACAATTTGGAAAGTAATTCTAAAAGGCAACTCGTGCAAATCTCGCACCAGACTCCTACTGTGCCTCACAATTTCTCGTGTAGATCTTGCAAGACATACAAGGGGTACTTTGCGCTCACAGAGGTTGAAATTTTCCATTTTAGAACTCCTGGGAACTAGGACCTGTAGACGTGCAGCCTCACGTTCCCTCATGTGTTAGTTAGTACAAGCAGCTTGGCCCTGGGAACATTCACCATGAACCAAGCTCCCGCCGACTCGACTCGAACGATGCGAATGGCTCGAGATTTGCGATGCCAGTGACCTCAACAACAGTGCGTATGAGCATCTGCTGCGCATCACCAGAGCCCTCATCATGGTAAAACACACATTCGAGGGCCCGACGCAGAAGGCCAAGCTCAACATGCGCTCAGTTGCCATGGGGGGCGTGCTCGTCAAGGAGCAGGAAACCGCTACGTGAAAGAATCCTTCGATCCTGGCCAGCACATCATCGAGGCAGCTCCACTGGAGTTTGTCGAATTGGGCCAACAATACCACTTGCTCCCAGATGTCACCAAGCCGGTTAAGGTAAACCTTCTCGAAGGTGCCTCCCTGCCCACGAGGCGAGAAGACAGGTCGGGTGGTTTCCTGTAATAGTATTTGGTGGTGGTGCCTAATAGCGATTTTTGAGGCGGTGGTGAGTAATAGCCACTTTCATTGGCGGTTCTGTATAATAAGTGTTCCATGTGTGTAATTGGCTATTTCTGCTGGAATAGAAGGCTCCAAGATCTGGGCCCCTGCGGCTGCAGCTCGCAACAATGCCAACCGTTATGTTTTTGGCTTGGAGGATTGTCATCAATCACGCAGTACTCTGTAACATTTTGGCATGATGGTCCGCTTCATATTTACTACTGTCACGTTCGTATCCTATCAAAAAAATCCCTTTCATATCATGGTCTGTCTTTTGTCAGCATGTTCCGCTTCTGGTTTACTACTGTCATATTTGCATGTTTTTTGGTTTTCTTCCAGTTTACTACTCTTTTATTTTTTGTTTGATACAGTCATATTGAGTCAGCAAGGTTCGTTATTGTTACCACTCGTGTGTTACTTTTCCAACACGACACAAAATAAAACGTTCCATGTCACGGCTAACTAATCCTATTACTCCAACAGATTTTTTTATTACTAGGATCCGCTTATTATTTTATTAACAACTTTTTCATTATTGTTTTTGATGTCAATAGATAAAATTGGGTGCGTACCGACTCGCAACACATACTCTTTCCCCTACTCATATACACACACCGAACCCACACGTATATATATATATACGTATGTATGTATCATAATGTACATGTATTTGTTCTCTCTGATATGTATACACATGTACACACATGTGTACACGTTCATACCTATGTTCTATTTATATGCACACATGTGTGCAGATGTATTATGAAACCTTTATGTGTGTCGCAACTTTAGTTGCATAACCATTTAAGTTGACTGAAAGAGGGATGGCCGATCGCAGGATAAGGTCCATGAGTCAAAAATATCTCCTCTTGTCTCCCCGAGATGAGTCACGGTCATCGAAGCTGTTTCACTTCACTAGTCGGTCCAGTTGACAAAACTGACTCCCGCCCTTTCAGAGATTCGCCGAAAAGAACGCATGCAGGTTTTGACTGAAAGGTCAAACGCCCTGCCATGAACTTGGAGAGACAGGTCCGGAGACATCGCACCGCAGACTCTCCGCGTTTTTTTTTTCTACCACCCACCCCACATCACGGATACGTTTATGAATATTTGCATGTCTGTATACATTGATATGTATATTGTTCGTGGATTCATTCACTGAAAATTCATTGATGAACTTAGTATGTCAACTTTGTGTGCTCAAGTTGTGTACTCAACTTCGTGTGCTCAAATTTCGTGTACTCGAATTTGTGTGTCAAACTCTGTGTACTCAAACTTTGTGTACTCGTGCTTTAAATGTGACGTGCATTCAATGCGACGTGCATCATTGTGTCGTGCATTCTATGTGAC
>Ga0105054_10005709_pt1 | contig 17757 bp, 25 predicted proteins | sample BON02_FD_78091 | JGI IMG/M metagenome (GOLD analysis project Ga0105054, IMG submission 78091) | Freshwater microbial communities from Lake Bonney liftoff mats and glacier meltwater in Antarctica - BON-02 (megahit assembly) | ecosystem: Environmental > Aquatic > Freshwater > Ice > Glacier...
GTTTCTGCATTGGGCGCAGAAGGCTCCTCAGCAGCCGCGATGGACATGCCAGCCACCTTGTCGGTCAGCGTGGCCGTCACCACATCCTCTTCTAACTTCTCAGCAAGTGCAGGCGCTGCTGCTGCTACTGCTGGTGCTGCTGCTACTTCCGCCTCGGCGGGCTTGCTGCTGCTGCTGCTGCTGCTGCTGTTGCTGCTGCTGCTGCTGCTGCTGCTGCTGCTGCTGCTGCTGCTGCTGCTGCTGCTGCTGCTGCTGCTGCTGCTGCTGCTGCCATCGGCAACAGCAGCCTTGGGGGCCTCCTTCACTTCCTCCTCCTCTTTCACGACTGCTAGTGCTGCTGGCACTGCTGCCGTCGTCGTCGCCTTGACTGCAGGTACTGCTGCTGGTGCTGCTGGTACTGCTGCTTCCTTCTCCTTATTCTCCTCGACCACCACCTCCTTCCCCTTCTTCTCTGCAGCCGGAGCAGCAGCAGTAGCAGGAGCAGGAGCAGGTACTTTCGACTTGATTTCCAGCGCACCCCCACCGACCTTCCCTCCTGCCTTCCCTGCTGCTGCTATTGCTGTCGGCGTGATCGGCTTAGCCTTCGAGGCAGCAGCAGCAGCAGCAGTAGCAGAAGAGGGCATCCCACCAGGGAGGGGGGGAGGGACACCTGCCTTGCTTGCAACTCCTGCCATGGGGCTAAGAGCAGGGGAGGTGCGAGGGGTGCTGCTGCTGCTGGCACCGGTGGGAGTGGTGGCTGCTGAGGAGGGTTTCACGATTTTGTGGTCCTTGTCTAGGATGGCTAGGGCTTTGCTCTCTCGCTTGGGGGGGAGGACAGGAAGGCGGGAGGAAAGGATGGGGGGAGGGATGGGCATTTGTTGTTGGTGAGGGAGGGAGGGGGCTTGGTGCGGAGGGAAGGTGGGGGAGTAAACAACTGCTGCTGGTCCAGGACCCGAAGGAGGCATGCCGCCTTGAGGTGGACCTCCTGACATTCCTTGGTAGCCGCCTCGCAAGGGAGGGCCGGATGGAGGGCCACCGCCGTATCTTGACCCTCCTCCTCCTCCTCCTCTTTCTCCTCCGCCTTGTTGTTGTTGAGAAAGGGCGTGGTGTGGTGGGGGTTGATGTTGCTGGGCATGATGCTGCTGTTGCTGTTGCTGCTGCTGCTGTTGTTGGGGGTGGTGTTGCGGGGAGTGGTGGTGGCCGCCGTGCATGGAGGCAGGGCCGGATGGAGGGAGGGAGGCAGGGGCGTAGTACCCTGATTGAGGTTCCCCCACGTGAGGGGGGTAGCCGGGGTAAGGGATTGGATAACCACGTGGAGCCATGCCTTGGTGAGGAGGAGGAGGGGGAGGAAGAGGAGGGGCATGGTGGGGGTGTTGCGGGTGGTGGGAGTAGGCGTTCCGAGGAGGGCCATTCATGGAAATCATCCCTCCCCCCCCTCCTCCCGCCACGCCTGGCATGTGGTCACCGTAGTTGCTGCTGCTGCTGCTGCTGTTGCTGCTGCTGCTGCTGCCCGGGCCCATGGACATGCCTGGTCCGCGTCTTCCTTGAGGAGGAGGGGCGTGTGAGTGTTGCTGCTGCTGCTGCTGTTGGTGCTGTTGCTGCTGTTGCCCCGGGTGCTGGTGGTGGTGAGGAGGAGGTTGGGAAGGGTGGTGGTGGGAAGGCTGCTGGGAAGGGTGAAGGTGGGGGGAGTGCGGATGGTGGGCGTGGTGGGGAGGAGGACCATGATGCCCTCCCTGCCCTCCTTCCATCCCTCCTCGCGACGGTAGCTGCTGCTGCTGTTGAGATTGCCCTGGTGGCCAGCCGACAGGTCCTTGTTGAGGGGACATTTGGTGGTGTTGCGGGTGGTGGGGGTGGTGGGGCGGCCCTCCCTTGTGCTGCTGCTGCTGCTGCTGCTGCTGCTGTAGAGGGCCGGTGGCGTAGAGAGGCATGACCATTGGTTGGCCTGCCTGGATGTAGGGAGGGAGAGGTCCTGACATACGGGGTCCCATCCCTGGGGAGTGGTGAGGCTGCTGCTGTTGCTGCTGTAGAGGGAGGGGTGGGGGGGCTTGTTGGGGGAGGTGGTGGTGTTGTTTGGGGGAGGCGGAGCTTTTGTTGAGGACGGGTACAGGGATTGGGCCACCCATAGGGGAGGAGGAGGAGGAGGAGGAAGAGGAGGAGGAGGGGGGGGGTAGTGGTCCCTTGTTGCTGCTGCTGCTGCTGCTGCTGCTCGGCCCGCCTCCGTGTTGCTGCTGCGGGTGCTCCTGTTGCTGCTGCGGCGGCGGTGGCATCGAAGGAGGCGGTTGCTGCTGCTGCTGCTGCTGCTGCTGCTGCTGCTGCTGTTGCGGCGGCGGTGGCATGGGATAATGCGGATGCATGGCAGGAGGCATCTGCTGAGGGTGGGGCTGAGGACGACGTTGGGGGAAAGCTTGCTTGTTGTTCATTGCATGCTGGTAATATCCTTGCGTGCTCTCGTACCCCTGCACATTCTCCGCCGGTGGCGCGGAGGAGACACGCGTGGGTAAACTAGGCATGGGCGCGCCTTGCAGCGTCCCAGGATGCAAAGGCCGAGGGGAGGAAAACTCCTCTCCCGGCCCACGTTTCGGACCCGGTCCGCCTAATCGACCTCCACCCCGCCCTCCACCCCGCCCTCCCATCATGTCTCCTCCTCCTCGACCAGCACCAAGCCCCCCACCAACGCCAACCATGCCAGGAATGCTCATGCCACCGCTAGGAGGTCCAGACGTCCGCCCGCCTTGCAAGCCTCCTCCTACACCCATACCCATCCCTCTACCAGCGCCGGCGCCAGCAACGACTCCGCCGCCTGCCACAGGTTTGAAGGAAGGGCCGTGCAAGGCCATGGGGGCCGAGGACGAGGAGGAGGAAGAGGAGGGAGGGAGGGGCGCCATGCCACTGATGTTGCTTCCGACGCCCCCCGTGCTGCTAGTGGTGGTCTTGCCCGAGGGCGGCAAGGGTGAGGACTGCGGCACGGGAGGAGGCAACGGAGAGGAAGTGGAGCTATCGCCCCCGCCGCCTCGGCCGTCATCACCGCCTTCGGGGCTGGTGTTGATGCTGAGGTTGCTGGGGTTATGGTGCCCATTTGTCGTGGTGGTGGTGGTGGTGGTGATTATGCTGGGCGGTGTCTCATTCCCTCCTGTCGTCGGCGCGGTCGCCCCGGCTGCTGCTGCATTGTCTAGCTGGCCAGAGGGAGGCGCTGTCGACATGGACTTCGAACGGACGCGTCGTTGCAAATCTGTGGTCAGGGGAGGGGTAGGGAAACAAAAGGTGGGTGAGTAAGACGTACATACGCAATGTTGCCGTGCATCTACGTGCATCTGTGGGGCTGGTGTGGACGCGGTGCCACAGCATTTCATGGTCGCCTGTCTGCAGGAACGACGCGAGGAGGGGTGCTCGCTCGTGCGCCCGTCTTCCTTCTCGAAGAAGGGTTGGTCACAGACAATCACTGGACCCAAAAGAAGGGAAGCGTCATGGGAATGTCCAAGAGTGGCTTGTCCTCGTGCTCGTCCCAGTCCAGGGCATGCGGTGGTCGCTCAAGCCAAGGCGACGTGCAGGGTATCATGTATCCAGCTGGGGAAGAAGAAGTGATGCGTGCGCGTCTTCGCCCACATCGCGTTGTGATGATGAGAACAGTGGGTCATGCGTGTCCTGCCTGTGGTCCCTGCGACGGGGGAGAAGTGGACAGAAACGTCAGACATCCTAGTGGCAATGTCCAGCACTCACGGCGTGGTCAAGGGAGTGTGGCCCCTGGGGTGCACGTGCTGAGCTAAGCGCACAAATTAGGAGGGCGTGGAACCTCGCGGTTGTTGGCGGGCGAAGCAACTACAGAGCAAGGCAGCTCTAGGACAGGCTGCGTCGCCTGAAATGCGACGCTCGCCGGCTTTCTTGCCCATGTCCAGGTTGCTTGCATTCATTGTGCGTGTCTGTGTCTGTGTCTGTGTGTACGTTGCTGCATTTTGTCTTCTAACAACCGTCGAGCAATGACCTCCCCACCCACAATCACAGGTCAACGAATGGTCCGCGCTCACTTGGCCGTCTCGGAGGGCCTTCTCCACGCCTTCCAGCAGCCGGAACCGGCCCGCCTCCTCCGCATCCAGATCGAAGGCGAGGCCTTGGCATTGGTGGAGACTCCCATAGCCAAGCAAGCGGACGACGAGGCGGACTTCCAGGCGCTGGTGGTAGAGGGGGTACTCCAAGCCTCCCCCGCCCCATCCTCGGCCTTGCTGATTTTTACGCTCGATGACGGCACCCGGGTCCTCATCAAATACTTGGGCCTCTCGTGCCCCGTGCGGGAAAAAATGCTGTACTCTTCCTCCGTCACGGATTTGAAATGCGGATTGATGGGCAATTTTTCCCTCTTTGAAGCGCACGAACGCGAAGATGTGACTCTTGCGGGCTTGCTCGACGCGCTGGGCAAGCGGCGGGAAGCACCAACAGGCGGAGTGGCTACCATGATGGCGTCCTCCCAGCAGCAGCAGCAACAGCAGCAGCCTGCACCTCTTCCATTAACAAAGTTGGAAGAGCTGAGTCTGACGGAGCGGGGTATGGAGCGGGACACGGGCGTGCGGCTGCATGGCATGAGTCGCCTGTCTTTTGAAGTACACCCCGACGTAAAAGCAGCGCTTGCGAAAGTCCTCGCGGCGTATGAGCCAGAAAACTGGTTGGAATTGGCCTTGACCAAGGAAACTGTGGTGGTGGCTGCCCTTCGCTCGGCGTTTTTTTCTGCAGCCAATGGCAGTGTGTCTACGACCGAAGGGGGCTTGTCCTCTCTCCTGCCTGTCGACGAGCCCCGATTCATTATCGTGGCGCAGCAGCCAGAGCATCTATTCATCTACTCTTGCCCGCAGGATGCGCCCATCAAACAGAAATTTGCCTACTCCACTGCGAAGCAAGTGGTGGTGGAGGCTTTGGGTGCAGCCAAGGCGTTTGATCGTGTCGTGGAGGTGGGGGATGCCGACGACCTGGTGCAAGCCCTTTTGGCCCATGCATCTTCGACAAGCGAAGGGGAGACAAGCGTCAGCAGTAGTAGTAGTAGTAGTGGTAGCGGGACGGCCGCCCCAGAGCTCGAGCATCCGATGCTTGCGCGTGCCCGACCAAGAGGTCCGGGAAGACCAAGGCCCCGTGTGGTGGAAGGATGAGAAGAGGGAGTGAGAACATGTGAATAATAGAGGGTGGGAGGTTGAAAGCAATCCGTTACAAATGATGATGTTCGTCCTTTTTGCTCCTGCTTTTGGGGCGCATTGCGTGCCCATTTTTCCTTTTGTGTTGCCTGCATGAGTCTTAATATGGTGTTTAAGGCCTAATTCAGATGTGAGCCTTACGATCCTTGCCTGAAGGCGGAGCGGGTGGCTCTCATGGCCTCTGCATGCTTTCCTTTTTTTGACTGCCCTGAATTTCACCTTTTCGCCGCTCTCCCCCTCCTAGCCACGCAAAACACAGCCTTTTCCAAAACATACGCCTATCGCTGAGCCCAGGCAAACATGGGCAACATGTGCGGCGCCATCTCGGCGGAGGACATCAAGGCTGCCAAGATGAGCAAAGAGGTGGACCAGGCCAACGAGGCGGCCTTCAAAAAGGAGCAGGAAAAAATCAAGCTGCTCCTTTTGGGGGCTGGCGAGTCGGGCAAAAGTACCATCTTTAAACAAATGAAATTGCTGTATGGCGCAGGGACCACGCTAGAAGACAAGAAGATGATGACCCCTGTGGTGTACTCCAACACGATCGGGGCCATGCGGATCCTGCTCGACCACTCCAAGCAATTTGGCTACGACGTCGAGGTAAGCAGGAGAAGGGAAATAAGGGGTGGGATGGGTAGAGCAAGACATGATTGAGACAGGACACAATTTTAGGTAGGGCGTGCATGCTTTAGGTGACTCTTGTATGCGTCTTTTGGTGGCTATTTGTGGCTTTTTGTGTGCGGCGTCCGTGTACAGACAGGACGTGTGGCTGCCGCGTGCGGTTGACCGTGTCGTGGTGGCTGGCTTTGTGTGGCTGCCGCTCAATCACAAACAGAGTCCGTCATCCTAGCTACGTTTTTCTTATCCACCTACTCTCATTCCTTCGCACAGATTGCCGACCAAGAAGCCATCGAGCTAATCAACACCATCCCCGACACGGACATTGACCTCAAAGTGGGCGCCGCCATCAAGGGCCTCTGGAAGGACCCCGCCCTTCAACAGACCTGGGCCCGCCGCTCCGAGTTCCAAATCGTCGAGTCCGTCAAGTACTATTTTAACAAGATCGACGAGATCTCCCAGCCTGACTACCTGGCCTCGGACGACGACATTTTGTATGCACGCGTGCGGACCTCGGGCATCGTCACGGAGCGGTACATGATTGATGGGACCATGTTCGAGATGTACGACGTGGGCGGGCAAAGGAATGAGCGGAAGAAGTGGATACATTGCTTCGATAACGTCACGGCCATCATTTTCGTGGCGGCCTTGTCGGAATATGACCAGGTCTTGTTTGAGGACGCGTCGACCAACCGCATGATTGAGGCCATCCAGCTTTTCAAGGAGATTTGCAACAACAAGTTCTTCGCCAACTCCTCCATGCTCCTCTTCCTGAACAAGAAGGATCTCTTCGCGGAGAAAATATGGGTGAAGGACATCAAGGGCGTCCCTCAATTCTCGGATTATAAGGGGGGGTTGGGTGATTTTGACTCGGGTGTCGAGTACTTTGTCAATTTGTTCCTGGCGGTCAACGACCGGCCCAACGAGAAGATAGTCTACAACCACGTGACCTGCGCGACGGACACCAAGAACGTGGAGGTGGTGATGAATGCGTGTAAGGATATTATTACCCGTGGGAGTTTGAAAGATAGTGGGTTCATGTGAGGGGTGCGGTTTTTGGTGTTGGGGGGGCAGGGAGCGGGAGCTAGGGAGGGGATGCGGTGCGAGGGTTTGTGATTTAAAAAAGGAGAAGGAATAGAAAGAGAAAGGAAAGAAAAAGGTAGAAATCAACAAAACTCCCTGCCAAATAATCGTTTATATAAATGCTTCACTTTCTTTGTCAATTGCTCACCTGCTGGCCTTTTCATCAACATCTATCCGTACTTTGTTTTAAGTGGGAAAATAGAGTGCGTCCTATACACATTATCATCATCTTCTCTCTTCAGTTTCTCTCCTCCTCTTCCCTTGCTTTCCCTTTTCCCCTCCCTCGTCTCCACACCACCGTCATCTAATCTAATACTCCCCGAAATTCTGGTGCCGCGTAGCCGCCGCGTGGGCCTTCGCCTCCTCCTGTCCCGACAACCCCTTCATACACACCAAGCACCTCAACGTAAACCCAGCCATATCAACAAACTGCCTCGCCTGCTTACACTGCGCCGCCACCGCCAACGCCGCCGCTTTGCTCCCCTCGTCCCCAGCGGGAAATTGAGTCATATCCAGCGACTCGGGGGCCGTCGGCGAGCCAGCCGCCATGGCGAGGGCATCATAATGCACCCCATCATACAACACATAGATCCGCCTTGAGTAATTCTTCCCTTCTCCGTACACGTAGGCATGTGCGCTCTTGATTTCCACCGCAACGATTTCGCAGCCGTAGTATTGAGAGAGGATGAAGAGCTCAATCTCCCCTCCCCATTGCGTCGGGTCCTGTGTGTGAATAAGATAAATTAAAATAGAGAAATATAAGTACAAAATACAAAATAGCAAAACATAATTACAAATAATCATAAATAACGATCCCTCGACCCCACCTTTCGCCACTCCCTCCCTCCCTCTCTCGCACCCTACCTGAATCCAATCCGAGTACTCCTTGGGCGTCTTGCCGAGCGTCGCATCCGTGTACACATCCGGGCGGTTCCTCACACAATCCGCAATAATCTTCCTCAGCTTCGGCCCCAGCTTCCGGTCCTTCTCCATACAATACCCAATCGCATTGAACAAGCAGCTGTTATCCGCGTCGACCACCCGTCGAGTCATCACCCGATTCGCGGTGCTCATCCCACCATGCCTCGAAACAGGCACAGAAGGAGGCGGGGCAGGAGCAGAGCCCAAAGAATCCTCCGTCACCACCCCATTGATGCAAAGCTCCAACGCGTCCCCCACATCATTATGCGCCATTTCCAACGCCTTGGCAGCCACGGCGGCGGGGAACCCCATGTCCATCAGTTGCTTCACCGCCGGGGTGATGGTGACAGCAGCGGCAGCAGCAGAAGCCGACCCATTGCCCGCACCACGCATCACCGTGATGGCGCTCCCCGATTGAATTCCCAACGCCGTCACCAAGGCCGACGCATTCTGCATGACCACATCCTTGGGCGGGAAGCCGGCCCTTAGCTTCTGCTCCGCTGCTGGCACGCCCAGAGCCTCGGCCACTTTATCTTTGAGCTGCTGGAGTGTCAGGCCATCGTCCAACCCCTTGAGCACGGCGCTCTTGCCCTCCGGCCCGTTGACTTTCAAGGTCAAAGGCATGCTGCTGATGCTGCTTGCTGCTTGCTGTGTATGCCAGGAGGGGAGGAGTGGCGCATAGGAATGATGAGCCTTGGTTGCTTGCTTGGGAGGAGTGTGGGCGCTCCTGAACTCACCTCTTCTTGCTGGGCTTAGCTTGTCGACTGGCGCCCGCAGGAATGCAACCGCGTTGTACTGAAGCTCGTGGTAGGCTTCCTGTGCGTGTGGTTGTGGTGTGTGTTGTGAGAAGGCGGCGTGAAACGATTCAGCTGCTTGAATTGTGGGCGATGATGCCGTCGTGCCGTCGTGCGGGCGGCGAGATGTCCCCTCCCTCCCTCACTCTTTGACCACACACGAGGCACACTACACACAGAGCCACCACGACAACCACTTCACCTCCACCACGCTCATCTTTTCCTTCTCCCTCTTCCCCATCATCACCACCATCACAGGCTTTTGCGTCTTCACTTAGAGCCTCGGGCAAGCCAAGCAGCCAAGCGTCATCGCAGCAGCCGTCCGTCACATCATCACATGCCCTCGAGTAAAGCGGAGCCTTGGACAGCCATTTGGAATACCCGCAGACGTCTCCTTCTCCTTCTCAGTGTCGGCATGAATTTGCGTGCCATGGCTTTCGTGTGGCGGGCTGCAGGAGGGGTGGGGAAGCAGCACAGGCAGCAAAATGGAAGAATAGCGCAGCCAGTGGGGGGCACTGCGGCTTGGCCAGTGCGGAGTAGCAGCAGACGCAGCAGCAGCAGCAGCAGCCGTAAGAGTAGCGTGGCAATCAGTAGTAGTAGCAGCACTAGCGACATTAGCGCTGGCGGGGATGAGGAGGTGACTGTAAACGAGGAGCAGGAGGAAGGACGCGAGGAGACGACCCGGTCCCCGGGTGGCGGCATCAAGTAAGTTTTTCTAGTCATGCAGAGAAGAGTTATGCGGCACAGCTTTCCCTCCTTCTTATTGCTTCGAATCACATTATGTCCTCTCCGTCAACTCACAATGCTTCCCGCCCAACACACACACCATCCCTCCCCTCCAGGAAAAAGCTCCGCGCCATCCGGCAGCACGTCAACCCGCTCTCCGCCCTCTACCAAAGACCGGTAGACCTACCAGAGGGGTGGGTCCAGGCAGCATTTGCCAAGCCTAGCCTGCCGTTTCACATTGATATCGGCTCGGCTCGAGGACGGTTTTGTGTGGACATGGCGAGGGAGTACCCAGGGATGAACTTTTTGGGGCTGGAGATTCGAAGGCCGTGTGTGGAGGAGGCGTTTAAGAAGATGGAGAAATATGGGATAAGGGATAATGTGCACTTTGTGGCTTTGAATGCCAATGTGGATATGGATCGGGTGGTGAAGGACGTGCAGGAGCATAGCGAGATTGTGCGATGTGAGTATATATACGGAGGACGGAGGAGGGATGGGGGGAGGGAGGGAGGGAGGGTTTGTTGTGAAATAGGTTTTTAAGAGGGGGATATTGATTTCATTCACTCATCTCTTCCCCAACCCGCCCTATCCCTCCCTCCCTTCCTCTACCACAGACTCCGTCCAATTTCCCGACCCGCACTTCAAAGCCAAGCACAGAAAGCGGCGCATTGTCTAACCTGCCTTGGTTGCCGCCATGTGTGCTAGCCTCAAGCCAGAAGGAGGGGAGATATGAATGCAATCACACTTAACTTTCCCCCCCTTCCCCTACCACAGATTCCGTCCAATTCCCCGACCCACACTTCAAAGCCAAGCACAGAAAACGGCGCATGGTTCAACCTGCCTTGGTTGCCGCCATGTGTGCCAGCCTCAAGCCGGAAGTAGGGGAGATCTTGATTCAATCAGACGTGCAGGAAGTAGCGGAAAGCATGCGAGAGGCTTTTTCGGAGGATGAGCTGGTGAGTGATGTTTGTCCGCCGGGGGAATGGATGGAGGAGAACCCGCTGAAGGTGCCCACGGAGAGGGAGAAGCTGACGCTGGGGAGGGGGGATCCAGTGTATCGGTCTGTGTTTCGCAGGAAGGAGAGCAGCTAGAGCTGGAGAGGAGGAGGATGGGGGGAAGGGAGAGAGGTGGTGGTAGTGGTGGTGGTGGTGGTGGGTTTCAATAGGGTACTGATGGAGAGGGGAGAAGTTGGCGCTGGGGAGGGGGGATCCGGTGTATCGGGGACTGTGTTTCGCAGGAAGGAGAGCAGCTAGAGCTGGAGAGGGAGTGGTGGTGGTGATGGTGGAGGGGGACATTAGGGTAAGAACATAAATAAACGAAAAGCAAAAATTAAAGTACTGCATTTAAAATCGATTCCTGCTGGCTTTGTTCTTTACTTTTGATCATACATCTGTTGCTCTCCTCTCATCCTCTCCTCGTCATCATCATCCCCCCCCAACCCCGGCCACACCGCCGCTGCCTCTTCCTCCTCCTCCCCTTCCTCCATCCCTCCTTCTCTCCTTTGGGACAAAATGTCAGCTACTTGTCTCTGCTGTCTCCTCTCTGCTTGTAGTCGTTGTCGCTCTTCCTCGTCCACCTCGCCTGTTCTTCCCGGCGTTCCCAAGACGTACTTTTGGCCACGAAAGCTGTTGGAAGGAGGAGGGGATTGAGAGTGAGAGAGAGAGATGAGTATACGAATATTCAATAATCCTTACATGTCTCACTGATATTTTTTGCAGATTTTGCCTTTCTACTTCTACATAGACAGACGCACTAACACAACCCCACATTCTCCCCCACCCCCGTCACCAACCCACCTGTGCGTCTGACATCGACTCCAAGCCGTAAAATGATGCAAAACGATCGACAACGCCACATCCGCCTCCAAAGTCAATCTGCCGGCCGAAGGACCAAATGCAGCATCCGCCGCAGGCCCGCCCATGATAGGTATGTGAACGAGTGCATGGCACGCTGCCCGCTGCTCCTCCGTTAACGTCTTGCCTTTCGTCGACGTGACAAAGATGGTTGGACCCTCAAACGGCCGCGTATGCACGGGCGAGGACCCTTCGCTTCGTTCCAAGCAGATTCCCACGAGGCGGCACTTGTTAGCATCTGCAAACTGACGCAAAGCGTGCCAGCTGGTAAAGGCCTTGGTGGACAAGTAGTGGTGGCTCCCAAAGCTCCCGTGCTTACTAAAACGTGGCCGTCCCACGCCCACCAGACACAAGCACGCCGCGCCAAAAGCCACACTGCAGCGCACCGTTGTCCCCGCGTTCGTCTGTCGTTGACAAGTGTGTGGAGGGTGAGTCTCGTGTGTGCGGAGGCGGAGGGGCAGCAGAAGCAGGAGGGGGGAGGGGAGGTTGGCTGATTTGCCTATTGGTGCGGTCGTCTCACCTTTCGGTCCACCTCGATGGCCACCATCAAGTGCGGTGGCTGCTGCTGCTGGCCCTCCTTCCCCTCGTCCTGGTGCTGTGGTGGCGGGGCTTCCATTCGTTTTCTGTGTAGTGTGCGGGGCGTGTGGGTGTGAGCATGACCTCCTTGCCGTTTTGCATCGATGACGACCCCTTCAAACACGACGGCAGGAAGCACACCCTTGTCCCTCTGCACACCACCCTACATCACGCCAGGCATCCTCCGCCTTAAAAGACCTGACACAACCCTCATACCCTTCTCCCCACGACGCACAGGTTTTCAGCACTCGCTTTGCCCCTTCCTTTAGCACACGCACGTCCCAACAAGCATCATACACGACGACCATGTCGACTGCTGCTTCACAAGCCACCAGGACCAAGAAGCGGGCCCGGACACGGGCCGTCCCCTCCCTTCTATCCGCCTCCCTCCCCGTCCTTCTCCTCCTGCTAGCCTGCGCCGGCCGCCACGTCGCGCAGGCCATCTCCCCCTCCCGTCTCCTGGCCAGTTTTGCCAGCCAGCAGCAACAGCGTGCCTCCGTGACAGGGCGGGCAGGCAGCCGAGGTCGATCAGCAGCGGCCGCCTTTCGCAGTGCCGCGGCGGCTGGCTCAAAAACGTTTACGCCCTATGCCCCTTATGGTGGAAGGCGAGGGCTGGCAGGGAGCAGCAGCAGCAGCAGACGGGGCCTCGGTCCTCCGCCCGACACCAGTGCGTTCGTCGCGACGGGCAACGATGGCGGGGTGGGGGAATTCTTCTGGGGTGTCCGGGATTGGAGCCGGGAGTTGTCGTCAAGGCGACCGCAGGACGTGGCGAGCAACATGGGCGTGAGTGGGTTAGGGGGGATGGCGGCTGGGTATGTTGCCAAGAGGTTTGGAAAGTTTTTGAGTTTTGCGTGTGGGTTTATGTTGGTGTCGATAAAGGTGGCGGAGGAGTTTGGTTATGTCGCGGTGAATTGGGAGAAGATCGAGGATGATGTGCATTCGCTTGGGGGGAGTGTGTGGGGACGGGAGGGGAAGGTGAGACGGAAGGCGGAGAAGCTGGCGAAGTCGTGGCAGAATGAGTTGGGGTGGAATGCTAGTATTGCTGGGTCGTTTCTGGCGGGGTTTGCGTATGCTTTTAAATCTACGTGAGGAAGGATAAGAAGTGTGTTTTGCATTAAAAGTGAGGGGTTGGCAGAACGTGAGCAAACTTCCAGTGGGGTTTGCTCACGTATGCCTTGAAAGCCGACGGGAGTGTGTGACAAGGAAGGAAGGGGAGTAGGGAGAGATGCGTGTATTATGTACAAAGGAAGGGTGTGTTTATCTTCAAGGAGCCTGACAGAAGAAAAAGAGGGTATGTAAGAGGGGAAGCGACAGATCAGAAAGGGGGGAAAAGGAGAAGATGAGAAAATGTGAAGGATGGTATCCCACACATTCTCTTCTATCCCCGCGTGCAAGACAGACAAACAAAAAGCAGACGAAAGAACGAAGAACGCTACTGACGTATTTCATTTCTTCCTATACACTATGCTTGGCCTTCTTTTCACTCTCTCATCCCTCATCCCTTCTTTTTGTGCACGCCCCCTCCTCCTCCTCCTCCTCCTCCTCCTCCCCCCCCAGGAACCCACCCACCTTCTCCCCTTATCCTAAATCCCCCACCAGCAACAATAACCCCACTCATCCCCTCTCCTCCTCCTCCTCTCTCTCCTCCTTCTGATCCTTTCTGCAGATCCTGCACCGAAAAATGCAACACGCTCTTATCCCCCTCATAGACCCCTCCACCAATCAACTCACTTATCGGATACCGAGCCGTGGGCGTCCAACCCCCCAAGCCCTCCTGATGCTCCTCGCTAATCCCACCTTTAATATACAAAATACCACTACTTGGAGTCGTTGTCCCTCCTACTGCTGGTCCTGCTCCTGCTCCTGCTGCTGCAGAGGAAAGCACAACAAACTTATCTTGCACCCAGCCCACAAAACGAGGCATGGCCGTAACTGACCTCCCTGTGATATAATGAAACTTCTCCCTCACTTCCTCCACCCGCGTATGCCGCGCCGTCACATTCTTCAATCCCAACCTTGCTGCCATATCTCCCACCACCTTCACCTTCTTCCCTATCGAGTCCACCAACCAAAAATGAACATGCGGGCAGCAAATCGCCAAAGGCAGACCAGGGAAACCCCCTCCAGTCCCAACATCCATCAGCTTCGTGCCTGCCGGCGCCTTGGCCAAAAGCTTGCTAATCCCCATGCAAGGCAACACATGGCGGGGTAGGACATTCTCAATATCCTTTCGGGAAATGACGTTGACTTTCCCATTCCACTCTTGGACCAGGGCACCCAGCGCCTCGAGTTTTGCCCATTGCCCGGGCGTCAGCTCGGGAAAGCGTGCCTTGGCTTCCGCGGTAAATCCCGTGCATGCTGTTTCTGCCGACGATGCAGCAGTTGCAGTAGTAGAAGGAGGAGCGGCCGTAGCCTTGGCGGGTGCTGCTAGCTGCGGTGACGCCGGAGGGGGAGCCGTAGCTGCAGCAGCAGGAGCAGCCTTGTCGACCGCAAACAAGTTGTCAAGGCTCTGCCGTTTGGGCTGCTGTTTATGCTGCTGCTTGTGCTGCTTCTTGTGCTGCTGCTGCTTCTTGTCCTTCTTGTTGTCCCGCCGGCGCTTCTTGTGCCCTGCTCCGTCGTGCTTCATGATAATATGATGATGGGAGGCTTGGAGGCGAGAGGAGGTTATTGCTGGCTTTTCGTGCGTCACCGGGCTGCGACAAACGGTTATTTTTGAGTGGCTCTCTGCTTTGTCTGTGTACGGTGTGGTGTGGTGGACGTGCTTGTGTGAGTGTGAAGAGAGAGGGCAGGCAGTGTGATATGTCGGGGCTCAAATCGACTCCAGCCAAGATCATCGCCAGCAGCAGATCCGCTCATCACTGCTGCTCACCACCTCACACGCATCAACGTACCCCTTTTACCCATCTATTTCACGCTCTCAAGCACTCACATTCACTCCTCCCACCACGCTTCTACAGAAGGGTCCAAGCTACCTGGGTCCCTTTTTTGCCTCTGCCTTTCGAGTCTCTAGCTAGATCGGAGCGCTCCGCCACCTCTGCCTCCTCCTCGCCCACCCCCTACGCCAACGCATCCTCGACCCAAGGCAAATGAAGACCATGGCCCCAATACTACTCGCCTGTTACATGTCTGGAGCTAGCGCAGCTGCTGCCGCTGGTGGCATGGCAGCACGGTGCACCCGTGCTTTTGTCCGTCCCCTGGGGTCCAACGCCGCCGCGACCCGCCGTGCTGCCTCCCACCAACACACCCGACACATGATGATGGCCGCTGCGCCCTCCGTGGCGGAAGCCAAGGATCTGGACGCGCGCGTGCACACGGGCCACCCGAAGAACAACGTGCCCGTGGCGCTGTCGGAGAAGATTGGTCGGGAGCTGCATCGTAACCCTAGCCATCCCTTGGGTATTATCAAGGACCGGATCGAGGGCTACTTCCGCGATCGGGCCGCCACCACAGGCGTGGCTGTTGAGATTGTCGATAACTTTTTTCCGGTCGTCCCGATTGTGAACAATTTTGATGATCTGTTGATTCCGCCTGATCATGTTTCGCGGTCGCCGATTGATACTTATTACGTGGATGATAAGCAGGTGTTGAGAACCCATACGAGCGCGCATCAGAGCACGATGCTGGGGAAGGGGCATATGGCTTTCTTGGTGACTGGGGATGTGTATCGACGCGATGAGATCGATCGGACGCATTATCCTGTTTTTCATCAGATGGAGGGGGTGAGGGTCTTTCCGGGGTTGCTGGAGAAGAGTGGGAGTAGGGAGGAGGGCATGAAGCAGGTTGAGAAGGATTTGAAGGATGCGTTGGAGGGTATGGTGATGGTTTTGTTTGGGGATGTGGAGAGGAGGTGGGTGGATACGTATTTTCCGTTTACGGACCCGTCGTTTGAGTTGGAGATTTTTTACAATGACGAGTGGTTGGAGGTGTTGGGGTGTGGGGTAATGCAGCAGGAGATCGTGCGGAGGGCCGGGAAGGGGGAGACGCTTGGGTGGGCTTTTGGGTTGGGGCTGGAAAGGCTGGCGATGGTTTTGTTTCAGATTCCGGATATTCGGTTGTTTTGGTCGACGGATAAACGGTTTACGGATCAGTTTTCGGCGGGGAAGATAAGCAAATTTTCGCCGTTTTCGAAGTACCCGCCTTGTTATAAGGATGTGTCGTTTTGGGTGGACCCTACTGCGGGGTTCAATAATAATGACTTTTTTGAGATTGTTCGGGGGGTGGGCGGGGATTTGGTGGAGAGCGTGGTGTTGGTGGACGAGTTTGTGCATCCTAAGACGGGGAGGGGGAGTAAGTGCTTTCGGGTGAATTATCGGAGTATGGAACGGAGTTTGACGAATGAGGAGATTGATGTGTTGCAGGAGGAGGTGAGGACGCAGATGGCGGAGGCGTTGAAGGTGGAGTTGCGATAAAGGGCAAGAGGAAGAAGAGTTTTGCTTCTCCAGGTTTTGGTTGGAGAGAGGGGGACTGGCGCGGGAGGAGGGAGGGGGAGAAGGGAGCGGTGGTGGCACAAAGAAGCTGTGAAGCACGTCGGCTCGATGGGATTGGCATGGGAGTTTTCCTGTCAAAAAGCGATCAAATTAATATGTGTGGGTTGTATTGCGGAAGAGGGCGCGATGTCGTGATTTTGACACGCTGCAAGGGGGGAAATGAGCGAGCACAAGCACATTTTATAAGGAAAGGAAATGAGTGTTTACTCACACACACTACACACTACTACAACTACCACTACAACTGAGACCCTTTTCATGCCATACAAAATACATTCTTTTTCATTCTTTTTTTCTTTCTTTGACTTAGTTGACGACATTTCTTCTTGTTGAGTGTTACATCTTCATCTCTATTTCCAGAGAAAAGGTGACTGCATTCGCACACATACACACACAGACACATTGTTTTGATTCCTTCAGACCCTTCTGATCCATTTTGTCGCGTTTACCTCGCCTTTCTCAAACAGAAAATTGGGGAACACACACACAAAAACACACGCACACACACACACACACATACCCATACACACACCTCTCTCACTCTCATTCTTCATCTCTTCCCCTGGGATCGATGCCTATTCCCAGCACCCGAGGCCTTACCCAAACCCTTCTCACTCCCCTCCCCATCCTTGCTGCCGCTGGTGCTGTCATCGTTCTTCGCGGGCTTCCCACCTCGGATTCTACCAAGCTCAATATAAGAATAGAGGAGGCTACCAACGACTGAAATGGTAACGCCAAGGAAATTATTGAAGCTGAATGCGTAGTCGGAGAGGAAGAGCATCGAGAAGTAGGTGGTGGCTGGGAGGGAGGGAGGGAGGGAGGGAGGGAAAGAAAGAGGGTAAATATTTGAGAAGACATTTCTTCGCAGAGGCCGCTGCTTAATCACAGAATAAAAACAAACAGGAAAGACTTGATAAAACTTACCTAGATTCTTGAGACACCCAACAACCGTCGTCGTCAAGGCGCTATTATGGTGCGTGCACAGAAACGTCGCATAATTCAACAAGGAGCCCATCACGGCTGCCAAGAAAAAGGTCAGCACAAACGACGAGTCTTTCCAGGAGGGAAAGTCGCGGATGGCTTGCATTTCCTCGGGGCGGCAGAGGAGGAGGCAGGTCATAAAGACGGCTCTGTTTGGGGAAAATATTGGATGGAGAAAAATATTGCAAGTGAGGCATTTGGTTGGAGCCTTCAATACACGAGTAAGGATCCGACTGACACTTTTATGTAAAATAGGCAAAAGTACAAAAGAAATCCCACCCCTCTCTCAAATTCCAGCACTTACCCGAACAAGCTATTATAATAAAGCACGGCCATCCTGCTAATGTTCGGCGAGGCCGTCAGAGTCTTCTTCATCACCACCCCATTCAAAGCAGTACACACATTATTAAACAAAATAAACAAATACCCGACCAAATCAAACGACAAATCCGCCATCCCCGCAAGTACCGCCCCAGCCACCATCAAAAACACGCTAAATTGCACCTGTCTTGACGCGACCACCCCCAACAACAACCATTCCAACCCCATCGTTATTGGGATTGAAAAA
>Ga0105054_10005711_pt1 | contig 17756 bp, 17 predicted proteins | sample BON02_FD_78091 | JGI IMG/M metagenome (GOLD analysis project Ga0105054, IMG submission 78091) | Freshwater microbial communities from Lake Bonney liftoff mats and glacier meltwater in Antarctica - BON-02 (megahit assembly) | ecosystem: Environmental > Aquatic > Freshwater > Ice > Glacier...
CGGTCGAGAAAGCCTCAGCTGGTGAAACCGTGACCGAGGTGCGCGAAATTTTCAACAAGGCAGCCGCCATCGAAAACATCCGCACCATCTCGGGCAAGGACCTTGAGGTGGCCAAAGAGGGCGAGCGGGTCGTGGTGTCTTTTGCCTACGAGCGCGACATTCATCTGGTTGGTCCAGCCTACCTGGCGATGCGCTACAAAGGCCGCTCCAAGTGAGCGAAGAACCCAAACGCGCCTTGGCGCAATGCCAGGTTTGACGCCCGAGCTGCTGGCGCTGCAACAACGCCTTGACCATGTGTTTGCCAACCCGCGCCTGCTGGAGCGGGCGCTGACGCACCGCAGTTTTGCCGCCGACCACAACGAGCGCCTCGAATTTTTGGGTGACTCTGTGCTGGGCCTGGCAATCTCTGGCCTGCTGTTTGAGAAGCTAAATCAATTGCCCGAGGGCGATCTTTCGCGGGTGCGCGCCAATCTCGTGAAACAGGAAACGCTGTTCGAGATCGCGCTGCGGCTCGATCTCGCGCAGCCTTTGCGCCTGGGTGAGGGCGAAAAGCGCTCCGGTGGTAACGGGCGACCGTCCATCTTGGCCGATGCGCTGGAGGCGGTGATTGGTGCGGTGTATCTCGACGCCGGCTTCGAGGCTGCTGCTGCACTGGTGCACCGGCTCTATGGCAACGTGGAGCTCAGCGCGCAGATGAGCGCGATGGGCAAAGACCCCAAGACCGAGTTGCAGGAGTGGCTGCAGGCGCGCAAGATGAAGCTGCCGGGTTACCGCGTGGTGGCGACGCTGGGTGAAGCCCACAAACAAACCTTCGATGTCGAGTGCATGGTGCTGGAAACTGGTCACAGCGAGCGCGGCATTGGTGCCTCGCGCCGTGCGGGCGAGCAAGCGGCGGCGGCAGCCATGCTGCAACACCTCGCCCAAGCCAAAACCAGCCGCTCCTGACGCCCACTGGCGCCCAAAGCCCGATCTCTTTCAAATACAGCCGATATGACCCGATCCAAACCCCCCTCAGAGCCCACCGCTGTTCCTGCCAATCCCGCGCTTGATGCGATGCTGGCGCGAGCGCTGGGCAAAGACGTTGATTCCGGCGACGCCAGCGCCACACAGGCTGAGGCGGCGCCAGAGCAGCCCGAGCCCGAAGCGGTGGGTCCGGCGCAGCAACGATGTGGCCTGGTCGCTATTGTCGGCAAGCCCAACGTGGGCAAGTCGACCCTGCTCAACGCCCTGGTGGGACAGAAGATCAGCATCACCTCGCGCAAGGCGCAAACGACACGCCACCGCATCACCGGTTACCGCACGGCGGGCGTCAGCCAGTTTGTTTTTGTCGACACGCCGGGCTTTCAGACCCGGCACGGCAACGCGCTGAACCGCGCACTCAACAAGACCGTAATCGGCGCGGTGGCCGATGTTGATCTGGTGCTGTTTGTGGTGGAGGCGGGAAATTTCAACCAGGCCGACGCCAAGGTGCTCGATCTGCTGCCCAGCGACATCCCGGTGCTGTTGGTGGCCAACAAGTTCGATCTGTTGCACCGGCGCGGCGAGCTCGCACCCTGGCTGAGCAGCATGCAAGAGCGTCACCCTTTTACCGAGTTTGTGCCGATGTCGGCCAAGAACCAGCGCGATATTGCACGCCTGTTGACGATTTGCGAACCCTTCCTGCCGCAACAGCCGTGGATGCACGCACCAGAAGAGCTCACCGATCGCAGCGAGCGCTTCATGGCCGCCGAGATGGTGCGCGAGAAGCTGTTTCGCCTGACCGGTGACGAGCTGCCCTACACCTCCACCGTGGTGATCGACAAGTTTGAGCTGGAGGGCACGATGCGGCGCATCGCGGTGACCATCATCGTCGAGCGCGACGGCCACAAAGGCATGGTGATCGGCGACAAGGGCGAGAAGCTCAAGCGCATCGGCACCGAGGCCCGGCAAGAGCTGGAAAAGCTGTGGGACTGCAAGGTGTTTCTGGAGCTGTGGGTGAAGGTGCGCTCGGGCTGGGCGGACGACGCCGCGCGCGTGCGCTCCTTTGGCTATGAGTGACTGGATTTTGTAAGCCTGCCCCGCAATGGCCTGCCTGCTGATTGCACGCCCCCATGGTCACACGACGCACCACTGAAGAACCGGCCTTTGTGCTGCATCGCTACGACTGGAGCGAGTCGAGCCTGATCCTGGAAGTCTTCACCCGGCGCGACGGGCGGATTGCAATTGTGGCCAAAGGCGTCAAGCGGCCGACCTCGCAGTTTCGTCCGGTGCTTTTGCCATTGCAGCCTTTGCTGCTGAGCTGGGGTGGGGACGCCGAGGTGCGCACGCTCAGGTCGGCCCAGTGGCAGGGCGGTCATGTGATGCCCACCGGTGAAGCGCTGCTCTCGGGAAGTTACTTGAACGAGTTGCTGATGCGCCTGCTGGCGCGCGACGACCCGCACCCGCGCCTGTTTGACCACTATGCGTTGGCGGTGGCGTTGCTGGCCGAGCGCGCCGATGTGCAGGCGCTGGTGTTGCGCGCGTTTGAGTTGCTGCTGCTGCGCGAGGTGGGTTTTCTCTCCGATCTGGCGCACGAGGGCAGTTCGCTTTCGCCGCTGGAGCCAGAGGCATGCTATGTCCTTGTGCCCGAAAGTGGCCTGCGGCTGGCCCATGGCGACGATGCGCACAGCCTGGTGGGCACGCAGTGGCTGGCCCTGCACGACGCCATGCAATCGGGTGACGCCTTTCTGGCCACGCTTCGCGCTTGCGCGCCGGCGCTGCTGGCCTTGCGCTCGCAACTGCGCGCGGTGCTGCACTACCATTGCGGCGTTCGCGTTTTCCAGACCCGCCAGCTGATGCTGGACATCCAGGCCATGCGCCGCGTGCCCGATGTCGAGGGCACACCCAACACCCCGCTCTGACCATGTCCACCGTTCACGCCACCCAAGCCCAATCCACCACCGCCCTCTCGGTCAATCTCAACAAGGTGGCGCTGGTGCGCAACACGCGCCACCTGGGCATTCCCTCGGTGCTGCGAGCAGCCACGCTGTGCCTGCAAGCGGGCGCGCGCGGCATCACCATTCACCCGCGACCCGATGAGCGCCATATCCGCCTGCACGACGTGTTTGAGCTGGCCACGCTGATGCAGGCCTGGCCCGATTGCGAGTTCAACATCGAAGGCAATCCGTTTCAAAATCTGATGGGCATCGCCACCGAGGTGCGGGCCCGTGGTCTGCCGCTGCACCAGCTCACCTTTGTGCCCGACGCAGAGGGCCAGTTCACCAGCGACCACGGCTGGCACTTTCCCGACGACGCCGAACGGCTGCAGCTGGTGGTGGCCCAGGCGCATGCGCTGGGTGCTCGGGTCAGCCTGTTCATGGACGCCGACGTCGCTGCCATGGCGCGCGCCAAAGCGGTCGGCGCGGACCGGGTGGAGCTGTACACCGAACCCTACGCTGCGGCCTGGAATACCCCGGCCTGCGCCGAGCAGCTGGCCCGGTTTGCGGCTGCGGCGCAGGCGGCGCTGGACGCTGGATTGGGTGTGAACGCCGGTCACGATTTGAACCGTGACAACCTTGGCGAATTTCTTCGCACCGTGCCCGGCGTGAGCGAGGTGTCGATCGGTCACGCGCTGATCGCCGATGCGCTGGAGCTGGGTTACGTCGCCACGGTTCGGGCCTTTCAGGTTTGCATGGCAGACGCGAGATGATTTTTGGCATCGGCACCGATGTGTGCGACATCCGCCGCATCGAGGCCACGCTGGCGCGCCAGGGCGATCGCTTTGTGCGCAAGGTGCTGGGCGAGGCCGAACTGGCGGTGTGGGCTAGGCGCGGTGCGCGCTGGCCGCAGCGCGGGGTGCGCTACTTGGCCACGCGCTTCTCAGCCAAGGAGGCGTTTTCCAAAGCCATTGGTCTGGGCCTGCGCATGCCCATGACCTGGCGGTGCTGCGAAATCCTCAACCTGCCCAGCGGCATGCCCCACATCGTGCTGAACGGTGAGCTCAAGGCTTGGTTTGAGGCGCAAGGCTTGCGCGCGCACGTCACCGTGACCGACGAGACCGACTACGCGGCCAGCTTTGTGGTCGTGGAGCGCGACTGAAGTTTTTATGAGCACCAGCAACTTGAACCACCACGCCCCTTTGATCATCGACGTCGCCGGGCTTTCGCTCACCGCCGTTGACCAGCAACGCCTGGCGCACCCCCTGGTGGGCGGCGCCATTTTGTTTGGCCGCAACTGGCAGGACCGCGAGCAGCTCACGCGGCTGCGCAGGCAAATCAAGGCGGTGCGCGCCGATTTGCTGATCGCGGTCGATCACGAGGGTGGGCGGGTGCAGCGTTTTCGCACCGACGGCTTTACCCACCTGCCGCCGATGGCCGTGCTGGGCGACCTGTGGATGGCACCCGAAAAGAAGAGCGAGATCGTCGGTGCGTCCGCCTTGCGCGCCACCAACGTGGCCACCGCAGTGGGCCATGTGCTGGGCGCCGAGCTGCGGGCTTGCGGCGTCGATCTGAGCTTCACCCCGGTGCTCGATCTGGACCGCGGCGGCAACTCGGTGATTGGTGACCGGGCGTTGGCGCGCGACGCGCGGGTGGTCACGCTGCTGGCGCAGGCGCTGCTACTGGGGCTCAAGCAAAGCGGCATGGGCAACTGCGGCAAACACTTTCCCGGCCACGGCTTTGTCAAGGCCGACTCGCACCTGGCAATTCCGGTTGATCGTCGCAACCTCACCGTCATCCTGTCTGAGGACGCCGCGCCCTACGGCTGGCTTTCCAGCAGCCTGGATGCGGTGATGCCCGCGCATGTGATCTACCCCAAGGTCGACAGCCGACCAGCGGGTTTCTCGGCCCGCTGGTTGCAAGACATCCTGCGCCAACGCCTGGGCTTCACCGGCGCCATCTTCAGCGACGATCTCAGCATGGAAGCAGCCTGTTTCATTGACGGCGAGCGGGTCAGCTTCACCGAGGCCGCGCTGGCTGCGCTGGGCGCAGGTGCCGACCTGGCTGTGTTGTGCAACCAGTCGCTGGTGAACGGCGGCGAGCCGCTGGACGCTGTGATCGACGGGCTTTCCCGCGCGTTGATCGAGCACCGCTGGCAACCCGGCCCGGGCAGTGACGCGCGCCGCCGGGCGCTGCTGCCAGGCGGCCCGGCCATGGCCTGGGACGGGCTGATGGTGAGCGAGCGCTACATGCGCGCGCTGTCGCTGCTGCCCTGAAGCGCCGCGTCAGCGGTCGGGCCGTCAGATGAGCCCTTTTGTTCACGCGCCAGCCGCTCTTAGGGGTCAGCTCGCCGATCGTCTACAGACGCGCGGCGCTGCGAAAGCCTGTCATCACGTCGTTGCGCTCCGGGGTGAAGTAGTTGCGGTACTGGGGGTGGCGCATGCGCGGCACGGTCGCGGCGCTCGCGCCTTTGAGGGCCGGGCGGCCGTCGAACCAGGGCCGCGAGTAGTCCACATAGGGATGGGCGACAAAGCCGGGGAAGGGCGCAAACGGGCTGGCGGTCCATTCCCACACCTCGCCCCAGCACCAGTCGGGGGCGGTGTGGGCGGCGCATGCCCACTCGGCCTCAAGCGGCAGGCGCCGGCCGGCCCAGGCGCACCAGGCCTCGGCCTCGAAGGAGGTGAGGTGGCAGGCGGGGGCTTGTGGGTCCAGCGGCTGCCAAACGCCCCAGCGCTGCTGCTGCCAACCCTTGTCGCTGCGGCGCAAATGGCGCGGTACGCTGGCACCGGTCTGGGTCACCCAGCGCCAGCCGGCTTCGCTCCAGAACGCGCGTTCGCGGTAGCCGGCTTGCTCCACAAAAGGCAGGAAGCGCGCCCAGCGCACCGCCTCGGTGTCGATCTCGAAGGCGGGCATCGGCGCCGAGTGCGCGCCGCGCTCGTTGTCGAACGCGAAACCCGGGCCGTCGTGCCCCAGAACCCAGGGGGTGGCGGGCATGACCGCCTGCGCACCTGGCGCACCACGGCGTTCCGGTGCGCCCAAGGTCTCGCCCGGATCAAATCCCAGCGTCTGCGCCATGTAGACCGCCGCCTCGGCGTGCATGTCTTCGTGGAACAAGGCCAGGCGGAAGAAGTACAGGCCGTCGTCGTCCCCTGCTGCGGTTTGCAGCAACGCCAGGGTGTCGGCCAGGCTGTCTTGCAGGTGCTCGCGGGTGGCGGCGGCATTGGGCAACTCCAGCTGCCAGCGGCGTCCGTGTGCCACGGTGCTGGAGTTGTAAAAGCTGTCGGCGTCCGCGCCACGCGCCGCCTGGCGGGGCTGGGTGCGCGCCAGGTCGGGGTTGGCCTGGGCGCCGCGCTCGCGCTGCGGGTTGCGCGCAATCCACCAGTCGGCAAACCAGCCCACGTGGCCAAGCTCCCACAGCGGCAGGTTGAGTTCGGGCAGGTAGGGCAAGCGCAGCGCGGGGCCGAGCGCGTTCTCGTAAGCGGCAAACAGACGCATGGTGCGTGCGCGGGCTTCGAGCAGCAGCTGCTCCAACGCCGCCCTGTTGGCATTCCTGGCCTGGTGCGCCGCGTCGGTCGCCGCCAAATTGTGTGATCCTTGTGCCATGTTGAAACCCTCTCTTTGCATTGTCACGCCCGCGTTGGCTGACGCCAACAACGGCAATTGGCAAACCGCGCGCCGCTGGGCACAGCTGCTGTCTGGCCATTATCGGGTTCGCCTCAGCCGGCAATGGACCGGCCAGGAGGCGGACGACGCCAGCACCGATCTGCTGCTCGCACTGCACGCGCGCCGTTCGGCCGATGCTATCGCTGCCTGGGCACGGCTGCGACCGGGCCAGGGCCTGGTGGTGGCGCTCACCGGTACCGACCTCTACCGCGACATCACCGTGGACGCTGGCGCCCAGCGCTCGCTGCTGCTGGCGCAGCGCCTGATCGTGTTGCAGGAGCAGGGGCCGCTGGCGCTGCCCGAGCTGCTGCGCGAGAAATGCCGCGTGGTGTTTCAGTCCAGCACCCCGCGCGCCACGCTGCCCAGCACCAGCCGCCACCTGCGTGCGGTGGTGGCCGGCCACTTGCGCGCCGAGAAGGCGCCGCAGATGGTGTGGGAGGCGGCGCGCTTGCTGGCGCCAGACGAGGGCATCCAGATTGACCACCTGGGCCATGCGCTGGACCCCGCACTGGGCGATACCGCGCGTCAGACCGAGGTCGATTGCGCGCACTACCGCTGGCTCGGTGGCGTGCCGCGCGCGGCCGCGCGCGATCGCATCCAGCGCGCCCACCTGCTGCTGCACCCGAGCCAGATGGAAGGCGGTGCCCACGTGATCATGGAAGCGGTGCTCAGCGGCACGCCGGTGCTCGCCTCGCGGGTGGCGGGCAATGTGGGCATGTTGGGCCAAGACTATGGCGGTTACTTTCCGCCCGGCGACGTGCCAGCGCTGGTGCGTTTGCTGCGCGTCTGCCGAGCAGACATCGCCGCGCCTGCAGGCACGCTGGTGCGCCTGCAAGCACAATGTGCTTTGCGTGCGCCGCTGTTCAAGCGCGATGCCGAGCGGCGCCACCTGTTGCAGGCGCTGGCTGGCCTGCCCGGCGCGGCGCCCTGACCGCTGCCCCAGGCCCGACAGCCTTCTAAGCATCCTTTTTTCGATCACCCGTCCACTGGAGACCCCATGAAAACACCCACCCCCACCCCCAGCAACGCCACCCAGCCCCGTCTCACCAGCCTGTCACACGGCGGCGGCTGCGGCTGCAAGATCGCGCCCGGCGTGCTCAGCGAAATCCTCAAGGGCCTGAGCGCCATGCCGGTGCCCAAAGAGCTGCTGGTGGGCATCGAGACCGCTGACGACGCGGCGGTCTACCTGATCAACGACGAACAGGCGCTGATCGCCACCACCGACTTCTTCATGCCCATCGTGGACGACCCGTACGAGTTTGGTCGCATCGCCGCCACCAACGCGATCAGCGATGTCTACGCCATGGGCGGCACACCCATCATGGCGCTGGCAATCGTGGGCATGCCGGTCAACGTGTTGTCTACCGAGACCATCGGCAAGATCCTGGATGGTGGCCAGAGCATTTGTCGCGAGGCCGGCATCCCGATCGCCGGCGGCCACACCATCGACTCGGTCGAGCCAATCTATGGCCTGGTCGTGATTGGCCTGGTGCACCCCAAGCGGATCAAGCGCAATGGCGACGCCAAGGTGGGCGACCGCCTCATCCTGGGCAAGCCACTGGGCGTGGGCGTGTTGTCGGCCGCGCTGAAGAAAGACGCGCTCTCGCCCGAGGGCTATGCGCAGATGATCGCCAACACCACCAAGCTCAACACCCCTGGCCCCGATCTCGCCGCGCTGGACGGTGTGCACGGGCTGACCGACATCACCGGCTTCGGCCTGGCCGGCCACGCGCTGGAGATGGCGCGCGGCGCCCAGGCCGCGATCCACATCGAGATGGATCGCGTGCCTTTGCTGCCCGGCGTGCGCGAGCTCGCCGCCCAGGGCATGGTGACTGGCGCCTCGGCCCGCAACTGGGACGCGTTTGGCGCCGAAGTGAAGCTGGGGTCGAATTTGCAACCGATCGACCAAACCTTGCTGAGCGATCCGCAAACCAGCGGTGGCTTGCTGGTGGCCTGCGCGCCCGAGGCGGTGGCTGAGGTGCTGGCGATCTTCGTGCGCCACGGCTTTGCCGATGCCGCCGACGTCGGCGAAATCGTGGCCGATGCGGCCGACGGCGCCCGCCTGACGGTGGTCTGAGCCCGCCATGGCAGCGCGCCGGATGGCGCGGTGCCACAGCGCCGGTGCCGGTTTGCGGCGCCGGCTTTTTTATTGCGCTGCTGCGTCCATGCCCCCAGATACCCTGAGTCTCACGCTGTACATTGGCGCCGTTTTCCTGCTTTCGGGTCTGGTCAAGGGGGTGGTGGGCATGGGTTTTCCCACCGTGGCGATTGCTTTGTTGGGCCTGGTCTTGCCGCTCGCCGGGGCGGCGGCTTTGCTCATCGTGCCCTCGCTGGTGACCAACGTCTGGCAGATGCTGGCGGGTCCGGCCCTGCGGGTGCTGGCGCGGCGCATGGCCACCATGATGGTTGGCGTGGCCGTGGGGATCTCGCTCACCATTGGCGTGCTCACCGGAGCGTCTTCTGGCTTGGCACAGGCGGCGCTCGGCGCCATCTTGCTGGGCTATGGCGTGCATGGGCTGTGGGGCCGGGGCTTCGTGGTGTCGGTGGCGATGCAGCCCCGCTGGTCGCCGCTGGTGGGGCTGGTCACCGGCCTGATTGCCGGCGCAACCGGGGTGTTTGCCATTCCCGCAGTGCCCTACCTCAATGCGATCGGGCTCACACGCGACGAGCTGATTCAGGCGCTGGGCCTGTCGTTCACCGTCTCCACCGCCGCCCTGGCGCTGGCGCTGGCGGCCTCAAACCAATACAGCCTGGCAACCGCCACCGGATCGCTGCTGGCTGTGTTGCCCGCGGTGGCCGGCATGTACGCCGGTCAGCGCCTGCGTCAAAAGATCCCGCCTGCCACATTCCGCCGCTGGTTCTTCTTCGGTCTGATCCTGCTTGGCCTGTCGATGCTGGCGAAAGCGCTGCACAGCGCCTGGGGCAGTGTTTGATGCTTGCTGACAGCAGCGGTATCCGTGTGCAACAGCAACTGGCGCGCTGTTGGGCTGCTCTACCATCGCGTATGCACTCTTTCCGTCTCCACCGGGTCGCGGTTTGGCTGGCGGTCAGCCTGGGCGGACCCGCACTGGCCAGCGACTGGCTCGGCTGCGCCACCGTCACCGACAACGCCGAGCGCCTGGCCTGCTTCGATCAAAAAACGCTTCAGTTTGCCAACCCGTTGGCGCTTCAAAGCCCGCCGCCGGTGCTCTACGGGTCGGATGTGGCGGGAGCAGCGCCTGCTCCCGCGCCCGCCTCTGCCACCTCGGCGGCACAACGCATCAGTGCCCAACCCAGCGAAATCACGCGCTTTTGGGATCTGGAACACGCCATCGCCCGCAACAACTTCGAGCTGCGCGCCTACCGGCCGGTGTCGCTCTCCCTGAGCGGTGGCTCGGCGGTCAACCGCAACCCGAGCCCCTCGGCCGCCGGCAATGTACCCACGGCCGAAGTCAATTACCAGCCGGGCGAGCTGAAGATCAACCTGAGCGTGCGCACCAAGATCTTGAGCGGCATCCTGCGCGGCGGCAGCGACCTGCTGCGCGACTCGCTGTGGTTTGGCTACACCCAGCAAAGTTACTGGCAGCTGTTCAACCAAGACATCTCGCGTCCGTTTCGCAACACTGACCACGAGCCCGAGCTGGTTTATGTGTTCCCGCACTTCATTGCCTTGCCGGGTGGTTGGACCTACCGCATGAGTGCCGCCGGTCTGGTGCACCAGTCCAACGGCCAGAGCCTGCCGCTCTCGCGCAGCTGGAACCGCACCTATGTGATGGGTGCGGCCGACAAGATCGCCGACAACGGCGACCGTTTCACGCTACAGGCCCGCGTGTGGCGGCGCATGAGCGAGAAGGCGGACAGAGACGACAACCCCGACATCAGCGATTTTGTTGGCCGTGGCGAACTCGTCGGCCGCTGGAGCTTCGACGCCGGGCTGGGCACCGATCGCACCCTGCACACGCTGGGCTTTGCGCTGCGGCACGCGTTGCGCAGCAGCGGCAAAGGGTCGGTGCGGTTTGAATACCTGCGCAGCATCGGCCGCGCCGACGGCGGCCTGCGCCTTTATGCCCAGCTTTTCAGCGGCTACGGGGAGAACCTGCTCGACTACAACCGCAACCGCACCGTGGCCTCGCTGGGCCTGAGTCTGGTGGACTGGTGACGCCATGAACGCCGACGCGCTGGAAACCCGCATTCCGCCACCGGTGGTGGCGCTGGTGATGTTGCTGCTGATGTGGAACCTGGCGGCCCGGCTGCCTGGCCCGCTGGCGCCCAGCTGGCATGTGTCTGCGGCGCTTGCGCTGGTGGCGATCGGTGCGGCCTTCGATCTGGCAGCGCTGTGGGCGTTTCACCGAGCGCGCACCACCATCAACCCGATGCGGCCTCAGGCCACCGCCCACCTGGTCACCGCCGGCGTTTACCGCCTCACGCGCAACCCGATGTACCTTGGGCTCGTGCTGTTTCTGTCGGCGGGGGTGGTGTATTTGTGGTCGCCCTGGGCGGCGCTGGGCCCGCTGGGTTTTGTGGCGTACATCAACCGCTTTCAGATCGGCCCCGAAGAGCGCGTGATGCGCGAGCGCTTCGGGTCCGCCTACACCGCTTGGTGCGCCGGTGTGCGGCGCTGGCTGTAACGACACCGGAGCGTGCCATGAATCCACCGCAAGTCCTCGCCTTTGACATCTTCGGCACCGTGGTGGACTGGCACGGCAGCCTCGCGCGCGAAGTGGCGGCGCTGTATCCGGCGGTGGATGGCAACGCCTTCGCGCTCGCCTGGCGCGCTGGCTACCAGCCCGCGATGCAGCGGGTGCGCTCGGGCGAACTCGGCTGGACCCGCATCGACGAGCTGCACCGCCTGATCCTCGACGCTCTCCTGCCGCGCTTCGGCTTGGACCACCTGAACGAGCAAGCGCGCGCCCACCTTAACCGCGCCTGGCACCGGCTCGACCCCTGGCCCGATACGGTGGCCGGTCTCACCCGGCTGAAAGCGAAGTTCACGATCTGCACCCTGTCCAACGGCAACATCGGTCTGCTGACCAACATGGCCAAGCGTGCCGGCCTGCCATGGGACTGCATCCTGAGCGCAGAAGTGTTCCGCGCTTACAAGCCCGATCCGCGCACCTATCTGGGGGTGGCGCAGACCTTTGACCTGGCGCCCGGGCAGGTGATGCTGGTGGCGGCTCACCAGGACGACCTGGCGGCCGCCCGCGCTTGTGGCCTGCAAACCGCGTACATCGAACGCCCGTTTGAGTTTGGGCTGGCGCAGCCCAAGGATGTGTCGCCCGATGCGGCGAACACGTGGCACGCGCGCGATCTGGTTCAGATGGCGGAGCGGCTGGGGTGCTGAGTCGTTGGGTGTGTGGTTCAGCGCGCGGTCTGAAAAAAAACTCGGTGTAAGGTGAACATTCCCGTTTTTCTCTTGAGAGCGGTGTTTTTTGAGACCGATGCAAGGAGCGCACACCATGTCTACTCCCCCAGATCTGATGTCGCCCGATGGCGACGTCAACCCCATCCAGACCGACTACAAAGTCGGGCAGGACAACATTGTTGTTCAGCTCGGGCCCTTTGGGCTGGACGTTCACAACCGGGTGTTTGCGATTTCTGCCGGTGCGGTGATTGTTTTCGTGTCGCTCACGCTGATCTTCCAGGCCCAGGCTGGGCCCCTGTTCGGCGATTTGCGAGGCTGGATCACCAGCACGCTGGATTGGTTTTTCCTCAGCGCCGCCAACGCGCTGGTGCTTGTGTGTCTGGGGCTGATCGTGTCCCCTTTAGGAAAGGTGCGGCTGGGCGGCACCCTGGCCACACCCGACTACTCGTACCTGGCTTGGCTGTCCATGCTGTTCGCCGCCGGTATGGGCATTGGTCTGATGTTCTTTGGCGTGTCCGAGCCACTGACGCACTTCAGCACTTCCCTGGATGGCACCGTGTTGGAGAACGGTGCGCGAACCGACTGGGCGCCGCTGGGCGCTGCGGCCGGTGATGCCGCCGGTGCCATGCGTCTGGGCATGGCGGCCACGATTTTTCACTGGGCACTGCACCCCTGGGCCATCTACTCGATTCTGGCACTGAGCCTGGCCTTGTTTTCCTTCAACAAGGGCCTGCCCCTGACCATTCGCTCGGTGTTTTATCCCATCCTGGGTGAGCGCATCTGGGGCTGGCCGGGCCATCTGATCGACATCCTGGCGGTGCTGGCGACGCTGTTTGGTCTGGCCACCTCGCTGGGCTTTGGCGCTGCGCAGGCGGCGGCGGGGCTGAACCACGTGTTTGGTATTCCGCTGGGCGTGACCACCCAGGTGGTGCTGGTCGTTGCCATCACCGCGATGGCCCTGGGCTCGGTGGTCGCTGGGCTGGACGCAGGCGTCAAGCTGCTGTCTGAAATCAACATGGGTCTGGCTGGTTTGCTGCTGCTTTTTGTGGTGGCGGTGGGGCCCACCGCGGCCATCATCGCCGGCTTTTTCAGCAACCTGGGCGCTTATGTGCAGGCGCTGCCGGCGCTGTCCAACCCGTTTGGCCGCGAAGATCTCAACTACTCGCAGGGCTGGACCGCTTTCTACTGGGCCTGGTGGATTTCATGGTCACCCTTCGTGGGCATGTTCATCGCCCGCGTTTCGCGCGGTCGCACTGTGCGCGAATTCCTGATCTCGGTGCTGCTGGTGCCTTCGCTGGCTTGTGCACTGTGGATGTCGGTGTTTGGTGGCACAGCGATTCTGCAGGTGGTCAACGACGGCTACCGAGCCGCGGCCGATGCCGACTTGCCACTGCAGATCTTCCAGATGCTCGACATGCTGCCGCTGTCGCAAGTCACCTCGTTGCTGACGGTGGTGCTGGTGGTGGTATTTTTTGTCACCTCCTCGGATTCGGGCTCGCTGGTGATTAACGTCATTGCCTCAGGTGGCAAGATCCGTTCGCCGCTGCCCCAGCGCGTGTTCTGGGCCGTGTTTGAAGGGCTGGTGGCCATTGCGCTGCTCCTGGGCGGTGGCCTGGTGGCGCTGCAAGCCATGGCGGTGTCGACCGGGTTTCCGTTCACCGTGGTGCTGCTGGTGGCCACGGTGTCGCTGATCAAGGGACTGATGTCTGAGCCACGCGGTTAACACAGCCCGGCACACCCATGCAAGACGAGCAGATCGAGATCGCGCAATTTCTGCGCCGGCTGACCCCGTTTGGCGGCCTGCCCCCTGAGCAGACCCAGGCGGTGGTGAATCGGGTAGCCGCCACCACCGATGTGGCTTATTTCCAGGCTGGCGCTGACATCGTGAGCTTTGGTGCTCCAGCGCGCTACTGGCATGTGGTGCGCAGTGGCGTTGTGGAGGTGTTCCGCCGCGACGGCACCCTCTACAGCCGCCTGACCGAGGGGGGCTACTTTGGCGAAGCCGGTTTGCTGCAAAACAAGAAGGTGCGGTTTCCGGCCAGAGCGCTGGAAGACAGCCTGCTCTACCTGATTCCCGACACCACGTTTGCCGAGCTTTTTGAGCAGCAGCCCAGCTTTGCCGATCAGGTGGAAATCGAAGACCGCGCCCGGCTGCGCCAGGTGGTGTCCACGCGCGAAGCGAGCGACCCGTTTTTCACCACCACGGTGCTCGATCTGCTCAAGCGCGAGCTGGTGAGTTTGGGCGAACACGCCAGCGCTGGCGACGCCGCCAAGCGCATGACCGAGGCCAGCGTCTCGGCGCTGACCATCGTGCGCGAAGTGGCCGAGAGTGCAGCGGGCGAGCCGGTGCTGATCGGCATCGTCACCGACAAAGACATCCGTTCGCGTCTGGTCGCCTGCGACCTGCCTTTCGCCACGCCGGTGACCGCCATCATGAGCGCGCCGGTGATCACGGTGGACCACGATCAGATGGCTTTCGAGGCCATGCAGCTGATGCTGCGGCACAACATCCACAACCTGCCGGTGCTCAAGGCATCACAACCGCTGGGCATGGTGGGGCTGTCGGATTTGTTGCGCCTGGAGTCGAGCAGCAGCCATTTCGTGGTCGGCCAGATCCTGCGCCAGGAGAGCGCCGAGGCGCTGGCGGCGCTCAAGCCCGAGGTGCAAAGCAGCTTTGTGCGTTTGGTGCAAGAAGAGGTGAGCGCCCGGCTGGTGGGCAGCGCCATGGCCGCCATCGGGCGTAGCTTCAAGCAGCGCTTGCTCGAACTCGGCGAGCGCGCGCTTGGCCCGCCGCCGGTGCCTTACTGCTTTTTGGCGCTGGGCTCGATGGCGCGCAACGAGCAGGGCCTGGTGACCGACCAAGACAACGCGCTGCTGCTGGACGACCGCTTTGAGCCCAAGCGCCACGACGCCTATTTTGCGCAGCTGGCGCAGTTCGTGAGCGATGGTCTGGCGGCCTGCGGCTACCCCTATTGCACCGGCGGCATCATGGCCACCAACACCCGTTGGCGCCAGCCGCTGCGGGTTTGGCAGGGCTATTTCCAGCAATGGATTCACTCGCCCACACCCGAGGGCTTGCTGCAGGCCAGCATCTTTTTTGATCTGGATGGCGTGTGGGGCGAGATCGCCTGGGCCGATCGCCTGCGCGAGCGCGTCGCGCGCCAAACCAAGGGCAACGCCGTCTTTCTGGCCTGCATGGCCCGCAACGCCTTGCAGCGAACGCCACCGCTGGGTTTTTTTAAAGGCTTTGTGCTGGAGACCGATGGCGAGCAAAGCCAGGTCATGAACCTCAAGCGGCGTGGCACGGCTCCCATGGCCGATCTGATCCGGGTTCACACCCTGGCCATGGGCGCCACCGGGCTCAGTTCTTTTGACCGACTGCGGGCTGTGATTGACGCCAAGCTGTTGCTGCCCGGGACCGGACAAGACCTGCACGATGCGCTGGAGTTCATCAGCAGCGTGCGCTTGCGCAAGCAGGCCAAAGACGCGCAAAGCGGCGCGCCGCCGAGCAACAGCATCGACCCGCAGCGGCTCTCCGGCTTTGAGCGCAAGAGCCTGCGCGATGCCTTCAGCATCCTGAGCGACGCGCAGACTTACCTGAAATTCAAGTACCAACCCGGACGGGTGGCCTGAGGTGCTGCACAGCGCGCACCTGAAGCCTGCCGCCCCGGCCGCGCTTGACTGGCCGCGGCGGCTGCGTGAGCTGGCGCAGACCGCGCGCCACCCCAGGCTGCAAGCTTTTTATGCCGCTGGCATGGCGGCCGATCTGCGCGGCGATCGGCCGCTGGCCGAGCTGCCCCTGGTGGCGCTGGACCTGGAGACCACCGGCTTGGACCCGGTGCGCGACGGCATCGTGAGCGTGGCCCTGGTTCCCATGGCGGGCGGCATTATTCGCACCAGCCAGGCGCGCCAGTGGGTGGTGCGCCCGCGCCTGCCGTTTGGCGACGCATCGATGGCGCTGCATGGCATCACCCACACCCAAATCGAAGAGGCGCCCGATCTGGAGGCGGTACTCGATGAGCTGCTGCCCGCGCTGGCTGGACGGGTGGTGGTGGCACATTGTGTTGCCATCGAGCGCCAGTTTCTGGCGCGGGCCTTGCTAAGCCGCCTGGGCGAGGGCATCGCGTTCCCCGCCATCGATACCATGGAGCTGGAGGCCCGTTGGCGCCTGGCGCAGCGCCTCAGCTGGCGCGAGCGCTTGCTCGGTCGGCGCGCGCCGCCGATCTCGATTCGCCTGGCCGCCAGCCGCCAACGCCACCGCCTGCCGCGCTACGGTTTGCACCACGCCGCCACCGATGCACTGGCCTGCGCCGAGCTGCTGCAAGCCCAGCTGGCGCAGCACGGCGGCGCGCAGGTAGCGCTGCGCGAGCTGTGGTGCTGAACTTGTTGGCGTGAGGAGTGCGGGGTGCCCGCACCGAGCGGGACTTGTTCAGGCTTCGCCGAGCCGGTACTTCGCTATGAAGGCGCGGTCGATGCGGTCTTTCCAGCGCCAGACCCAGGCGCCTTCCCAGTTCAGTGGGCCATAGCTGCCGATGGCGTGGCCAGCGCCGCAAGAAAGCAGGTTGAGCGTGCGCTCGGGAGGGTGGTGGGGCTGCAGCGGCTGGCCAGCATGGGCGGCAAGCAGGTTGTGGGCCAGCGGGGGGCCGGCGCGCACCGCGTAAACACCGCTTTTGGGGTGCGGGTGCTCGGCGCGGGTGGCGACGTCGCCGGCGGCGAACACCTTGGGGTGGCTGGTGCTTTGCTGGCAGGCGTTGACCTGCAGGTGGCCGCTGTCGGACAGCGCCAGCCCGCTGCCCTGCAACCAGGGTGGTGCGTGGGTGCCGATGGCCAGAATTGGCACATCGCAGGCCAGCGTGGCGCCATTGGCCAGGCGCACCGCCCCGGCTTCGATGCCGACACAGGCCTCGCGCAACACGGCGATCTGGCGTTTTTTGAGTTGACGCAGCACGCGCCGAGTCACCCCTTGCGGGTAGCTGGCCGCCACCTCCGCGCCGCCGGTGATCAGGGTGAGGCGCGCGGGATGCCCGGCCTCGCGCAGCCGCTGCTCGGCGGCAAACAACAGCTCCAGACCGGCCGCGCCCGCGCCGATCACCGCCACCGACAGCTGCCGGGTCTGCGCCAGCGCCAGCACCTTGGGCCAGAGCCGGGAAAAGACCTCAATCGGGCGCACGATGAGCGCGTGCTCGGGCGCGCCGGGGATGTCGTGGGCCAGGCGTTCGCGGTCGAGCACCGCGCCGGTGTCGATCGAGAGCAGGTCGTAGCGCAGTGTCTCGGGCACCGCCGCCGGGACCGGCGCGTGGCTGGACGCCGCCAGGCGGACGGTGCCCGCCTCTGACACCACGCCGGTGCAGCGCGCCGCCAGCCAGCGCGCGCCGGCGGCGCGCACCAGCGGCGCCAGTGGAATCTGGCATTCGGCCTCGGTGTAGTGCCCAGCCACAAAACCCGGCGTCATGCCGCTGTAGCTCTGGAACGGGTAGGGCGAGACGACGGTGATATCGAGATTGGCTGGGCGGTTCTGCGCCAGCTGCGCCAGCACATGCACATGGGCATGCCCCGCGCCGAGCAAAACGAGTTTTTTGATACCGGGTGTGGCTTGCATGAAACGAATGTTAGCCGGGCAGCGACCGGCGGCGTGTGTGGGGGCCGCGTTTCGGCGCCGGGCCGCTCCAAGCCGAAACAGCCCCCTTGGGGGGCAACGACCCGCGCAGCGGCGGCGTGTGGGGGCCAAGTTACGCCGCCGGGCCGCCCCAAGCCGAAACAGCCCCCTTGGGGGGCAACGACCCGCGCAGCGGCGGCGTGTGGGGGCCGCGTTTCGGCGCCGGGCCGCCCCAAGCCGAAACAGCCCCCTTGGGGGGCAA
>Ga0105054_10005713_pt1 | contig 17753 bp, 18 predicted proteins | sample BON02_FD_78091 | JGI IMG/M metagenome (GOLD analysis project Ga0105054, IMG submission 78091) | Freshwater microbial communities from Lake Bonney liftoff mats and glacier meltwater in Antarctica - BON-02 (megahit assembly) | ecosystem: Environmental > Aquatic > Freshwater > Ice > Glacier...
AAAAATAAGCCGGAATGTGAATGCGAAAATGCTCCTCCTCTTCAAATATCCGCGGAATCACCGATTCCGCTTGAAATCAAAGGACTTCCAGAACCTCAGATCATTTCATTTCGGAATCGCTGACCTGGGTGGACGAGACCGGCACGACTTGATCGAACGCCGCGGCGTAGAGCGCCTTCCCGGCATCCAAGCAAGCGGGAGTGTGGCCGCCGACGACTTTCGGGATGTTGGTGGCGGTGAACTGCGGGTTCCCCGGATCCTCGCGCTCGGGCGAATAGACGACAAACACCGTATCGCCGGGAGAGAGACCACGGGCTTCGACGCGCGGGATGACTTCCTCGACGGTGGTGCCGGGGTAGGTGGTGCTTTCGAGGCTGAGGATGGTGTTGGGCTTCAGGTGCGGGCAAACGGCGTCGAGCGTGTCGCGCACGTAAGAGAGATCGGGCTCGAAATGGTGGTCGAGCGGAGTGGGCACGCAGAGGATGATGGCATCGACTTCGGAAACGCGGGAGAAGTCGGTGGTGCCGTCGAGTTTTCCGTCCGCGAGCGCAGCGGCGACGTGCTCGGTCGGGATGTGCTTGATATACGAGCGACCGCCGAGAAGCGCCTCGGGTTTCGAGGGATCAATGTCGAATCCGATCACCCGGAACCCCTTCGCGGCATAGGCCAGGAGGAGGGGAAGTCCGACATAGCCGAGCCCGACGACGCCGATGACGGCCGAGCGATCAGTGAGTTTGTTGATAAGCATGGGGAAGAAAAGTGGAAAGCGGAGGAAGCGGTTGTTGGTTCCTGTTTCTTGGTTCTCTGACCTCTGACTTCTGATCTCCGATGGGCTTGTGGAAGATGGCAGTTTGGAAAAACGCGGAATCCGAGCCTGTCGGTTTTAGAATTTGCCCGCGAGGGCTTTGACCAGGGGGAGGACTTTTTTGAGGAATTTGTGCCAGCTTTGGATCTGAGTGAGGCGGCCGAGTTCGAATTCGCGGTCGGGTGAGTCGGTCTCGATGGAGTCCTTGATCGCGTCGAGGTGATGGAGGCCGTTGTCGAGGTGGGGTTGGACGCGGTCGCGCAGGAAGCTGGTGGCCAGTTTACGCAGCGAGGTCTCTGCGGCGAAGTGGTCTTTGCGGACTCCCGGGATGTAAACCAGTTTCACCGCGCCAAGGTCGCGGAGGGAGCGGAGCCCCTCGAAGGCGGAGCCGCGGCTCATCTGCAGCCGCGCCATGATCTCGTCCAGCGACAAGGGGGCTTTTGTGCTGAGAAGAAGCCCGTAGATCTCTCCGAAGGATCGCGGGAGCGAAATCACCGACGCCACCCGCACGCAAAGCGCGACGGCTTCGGTCTGGAAGGGGGAGAGAGCGGGCATGGGAACAAGTCAGTAAGCAGTAGGCGACCGTCAACGTTTCAGGGAACGGATGAGGCCTTGAAGCCGAAATCGCGGCAGGCGGCCATGATGCGATACGTTTCCGTGCTGATCACAACCGCCCGCTGCCAAATCTTCAAAATTAGCTATTCTTCAACTTTCAACCTCGAACTTTGAAAGCCTAGCCGTTCGAGCTGCGCCTGATCCGTTGCCGCGACTTATGACCGCCAACTGCCAACTTTTTCCGTCTTCGTCTGACTTCATCTGAGCGGAACTCAGAGGCCCGGGACGGGCTTATGACATGCTGCCGCCCTTGGTAAATTTGACCAAATTTGACCAAATTTGTGCAAATTTGCCGATTTTTATTTTCCAGATGTTTGCCCTTCCTCAAGACTCGGCACGAAGAGCGGAACGGATGCCTCCATCCCGCTGATTCATTCAGTTTTTTCTGAATGAATCGTGTTTTTGTCAAGCCGATAATTTTCCTCTGGACGCAGAGGGTGCTACTGGGGCGGGTGCCCAGGCTACGATGAAATGCACCTTTGGCGCATGATCAAAATAGTCGACTGCAACGGATCGGCCGCAGCACGAACGGCCAGGGTTGCAAAGCGGAAAGCGAAGGCTACCAGAGGATCGGAACACCGTAGGCGGAAAACCAGGAGTCGCGGGTAACGATCGTTAGACCCTCCCTGAGCGCTTGCACAATCAGCAGGCGATCAAATGGATCTCTATGATGAAAGGGGAGAGAAATCAGATCCTGATAGTGCTCGACTCTCTGCTCAAGAATCTGAAAACCATTCAACAAAACTGAGGCCGGAAAAAGCATCTCGTATGCCACCTCCAAATGGAGTTTCCGAAGAGAGACCTTGATCGCAATCTCCCAGGCACTTGCCTGACTGACAAAACACTCATTGGACGAATCCTGCATGGCTTTTCTCGCCGTGTCGGGCAGAGATGAACTGCCTTCGCAAAACCAAAGAAACGAATGCGTATCCAGGAGGAGCCTCATTCCATGTAGCTTTGGAAATCAGCGATCGGGGCATCAAAGTCGTCCGCCATGTGAATCTTCCCCTTCAGGCACCCGAATCCAGGCTCGGGAAAAGATTGGGAATTTTCGTCATTGGATTCCACCGGGGTGAAGATTGCGAATACCTTGAACTTGCCGGAATGCATTCCAGCCGGAAGCGGAAGATGCAGGGTGCCATCCGCGTCGGACTCAAAAATAGCGGTCAAGGTGCTCATCTGAATAGATCTACCCCAAGAGCCGAAGGCATGCAAATTCGAAATCGAGGAGGCCGGCGGCAACGGACCGAGCGCAGCTCGAACGGCCAGGGTTGCAAAGCGGAAAGCGGAAAGCGGACTCCTGCTCTCTGCTCTCTGCTCTCTGCTCTCTGATCTCTGCTCTCTGATCTCTGATCTCTTTGCTCTTTGCTCTTTGCTCTTTGCTCTTTTAAGGCTAATCCTTCCTCTGAGCTCATGCGCATCACGATCCTGACAGCAGCCAGAAATGCTTCGGAAGTGATCCGGGGGTGTCTGAAGAGCGTGGAGGAACAGGAACTGCCCCGCGAGGTCCGGGTGGAGCATCTTGTTCTGGATGGGGCGAGCACGGATGGGACGGCGGAATTGCTCGAGGAGTGGGCGTCGGGTGAGGCCGGTCCCGCCGCAGAGCGTCGGTTCTGGTCGCAAGCGGATGGAGGCTTCTACCAGGCTCTAAACCAAGGGTGGGAGCGGGCGACGGGTGATGTGGTCGGACTTTTGAATGCCGATGACAGATTTTATGACCGGCATGTTCTCGCCAGAGTCGCGGAGTCGATGTCCGGCAGTGCGGACGGTTGTTATGGCGATCTGGTCTATGAGAGCGCGAGCGGGAAAGTCGAGCGCTATTGGCGGTCGGGGAGTTACGCGCCGGCAAGTTTCCGCTGGGGCTGGATGCCCCCCCACCCCACGGTCTATGTGAGGAGGGAAATCTACGACAAATTCGGAGGATTCCGGACGGATCTGGGATCGGCGGCCGACTACGAGTGGATGCTCCGCATGATGGCGCGACACCGGATCCGCATGAACTATATTCCCCGGATCCAAGTCGCGATGCGAACCGGGGGGATGAGCAATCGATCACTCGAAGCGCGGCTGAAGGCCAATGCCTCGGACCGGAAAGCCTGGGAGATCAACGGCCTGCATCCCCTGCCTTGGACATTCCTCGCCAAGCCCTTGCGGAAGATCCCTCAATGGCTCGCACGCGGAGGAAAGGTGAAAAGCTGACCTATCTTCCTTTTTGGAAGACCACGACGTAAATTGTTTTGAGAACGACGGAGGCGTCGAGGATGAGGGAAAAATTGCGGATGTAGTAGAGGTCATACATGAGCTTTTCGACGGTGTCCCCGATGCCGGCCCCGTAGCGGTAGTTCACCTGGGCCCAGCCGGTGATGCCCGGCCGTACGAGATGGCGGAAGTGGTAATAGGGAATGACGCGCTCGTACTCCTCCACACACTTGATCCATTCCGCACGGGGTCCGATGAGGCTCATATCGCCCCGGAGCACATTGAAAAGCTGGGGCAGTTCATCCAGCCTGAAGGCACGAAGAATTCTGCCCAAGCGAGTGACCCGGGGGTCATTTTCTTCCGTATACATTCCCTTCTTCTCGCTCCCGACGGTCATGGTCCGGAATTTGAACAACGGGAAGATCCGGCGGCACCGGCCGGCACGGGGCTGGGTAAAAAGAGCGGGGCCTTTGCTGTCGAGCTTCACCGCCAGCGCGATGAGGAGGACGACGGGCGAAAGCAAGAGCAGGGCGGAAAGGGAACCGACCACATCAAGCATACGCTTCACCGTGGCGAAGATGGAATGCTTCACCAGGTGGAAGCCCGCCTGCAGCGGCCACGTCGAGGTCAGCAGGTGGACGGGCATTTTTTTCCAATAGGTCTCATAGAACGCCTGGACGGAATAAACGGGGATGTCCTGGAAATGAACCGTGGTAAGAAGTTGCAGAAGCGCGGGGCTGAGTTGCGATCCAGCGGCGGCGATGACAATGCCTTCATAAGAGTTTTCCGGATGCGCACTCAAAATATCCTCAAGAGTCTGCGCCCCGGCGAGGAACACCGGCGAGTCCGGACCGTCCACATGCCGGCCGATTATTTCCTCCGTGGTGGCAATAAATTCCAGCGTCTCCTCCTGCTCATTGGCGACGTAGGCCCGATGAAATTCTGCGGATGTCCCGGCATCCCCGACGACGAGGAGCTTGTGGAACGGATGGTATGCCCGCAAGGCAAACCAGAGCAGGCGGCGGTGGGCGAGGCTCAAAATCATGAACGCAGTCATGCTGAGGAAAAAAACCATGCGGCTTGAGGCGGTGCCTCCTCCGAAGGTTGCAATGAGATAAACGAAGATGAGCGCTACTGCCCCGCTGATGACGCAGGCGATGATGTGCTCCGTCGCGTATTTCAGCGACGCCAGTTTGGTCCGATGGCCATAACCACCGACGAGGGCGAGGGAAAAAATCAAGACCGCGGCGGGAATGATGATCTCATTCATGCCAAACTGGTTCGCGGATCCGAACGGACCTTTGGAAAACAGGAGGTAACACCCGGTCCAGACGACCAAATCCAGCAGAAGCAAGAGAGCAGGACCGGCCCACAGGCATTTGGAAGGCCGCCTGTTTTGCAATTCACGACTGTCCCGCTTGCTCCAAATCGCCTGAAAAGCGTCTGGTTGAACTTTGCCCGAAAGAACAGGAGGTTCGTGCGCGTTAAACATTTTATTTTGGAGGCTTTGAATTATTTTTGTGGTTTCAAATGAGTCAGATCCCAGCCGCCTTCACCTTCGGCAATCATTAAAAAAAATTAAACCTGCGGCAATGTAATATGCGGATTTCCCTTTGGACGGGTTCGCGCCCAAAATCAGTGCGCCCATCGAGCTGGCCCGGCAGGAATTGACGGCGTCACAAAATGACTGGTTGGGCAGTCGTCCCCTCACCGACCGGATGGGGGGGGGGAGAAGGTGGGAAGGTGGGAAGGGAAGTTCCTTGTTCTTGGTTCTCTGACCTCTGATCTTCTTCCTCCTCTATCCGCCAACTGACAACCTTTTCGTCCCCGCTACCCGGCTTGAATAATCCCTCTGATTAAATCCAACTTGCCCCGCAGGCTCTGGTAATCAGGGGCCGATCTCATCGGACTCCCCTCCTGGGTAGTGCATGGCCCAAAAATGATCCGTCAACTCATCGGCAAAATCCGAAAACTCCTCAAAGCGCACATCAAATACAACCGCCTCGGCAATCAGCGCACCCAAATCATGAATTTCACGCAGCCGCCATCCTTTTGAAATCAAATAGGCTTTCAAGAAACGTTCCGTCGCCTCTTGGAGCAACTCGATAACAGACTCGGAGGCTCCCTCCAGTGGATACAAATGATCAGCGGAACCCAGGCGCACTGCCGCCGAGCGGAGCCAATCTTCCGGATTATTTTCGTTCGTTTTCAAGCCAATCGAATCCCTCTTGTGACAATATCCGAGTGAAAGTCAGCACCCTTGTTCAACCTCTCAGCCAAATCCTGCGGATCACGCACAAGAATATCCAGAGGCAAATTTGAAAATGCCCGTCTCAGGGGTTGAAAGGCTTTTCGAATCGCGGATGCCTCCGCTCTGGAACTTGTCTTCATGCTTTTTACAACAAGCAGATCCACATCGCTATCCTCATTCGGTTGCCCGTATGCGTAGGAGCCAAAAAGAATCACCTGCTCCGGATGGAACTTCTCTATGAGGACACGAAGATAGGGCCGGAGCTGATCAGCTATCTGATGCACCGGATACCGCCTGTCCCGCAGCAGTCTCTCTTCGATGCGCGATGATTCAAGTTTCATCAATAGTCTGTATACGGGCCCCTCGCATTGGATTCAACAAAAAACACCTGCCTTCCCCAGCCCTTCGGGCCGGAAGCTGAGAGCGGAGGAAGCAGTTCTTGGTTCCTAGTTCCTATCACGTCGGCGATGATGTCATACTCCGCATTGTAGCCCATCCCAAAGGTCGAATTAGTTGAGCTGGACGCGTCAGTTCAGTCGAATCGAATGGTCTCGGCATCAAGTGACACCATATCAAAGGTCACAATATCCTGGCCCAAAGAGCTGCGAAACTTCCACTGGAAAGAGTCTCGGGCCAGGTGTGGCGTCTGGCTTGATGAGATGGCCATGGTGGCGGAGAAACTGGCGTTGTTCCCCGAGCCTGGAAGCGTGAAAGGACGCCAAAGGTCGACCGTCTGGACACTCGGATCAAATCCCGTTGCAACGACGGCACCGCCAAGAACGGCCCGGTAGTCCGTAACCGTGTCGCTGTATCCTGGCATTTGCCCGACATAGTCAGGTTGATTTCCGTCATTGGTATCCCAGCCGTCCTGACCGCTGAGAGTGAATCCGCCGTCGAAGGTATCAAAATCAGGCGAGTATTGACCGAAGGCCACGCCGTTTGCGAGGAAGAGGGCAGCCACCGACGGGAGGAAGGAGAGAATTTATTTTTTCATTTGGGGAAGCCTAGGGAGGAATAAAAGTGACTACTTCTTCGAGAAGTCTGGGATGACTTTACAATCCGCTCTTAATTGGTTTATCGGTGGGAGTAGGCGGGCTGATCAGAATAGTCCGACGCCTCGGAGTGATGGCATGGGCTGAGGTACTGACGACCTCCTCCGCCCGCAGGCCGGGAACCGTGGGTCCGGGTTCCTCCATCAAAGCACATCCAAAAAACACCGACCCCAGCAAAAAGACCAAAGCCAATCGCAGGAGAGGCGGAAAACACGGACGGGGGCAAAGCATCCCGTCAGCATGCGGAGGGGGACGCAAGCTGGCAAGATTTCTCGGTTTCTTCCCACGGGGACGTGTTGCCTCATTGAAGAGGATTTCCTGCCGGAGCAAATGTCGCGTCGTACTTCCGTGCTTGCACCGGCGGAAAAAATTCGGAAGAGATAACCAGTTCCGGAAAAAAAATGTCTTCCCTTCGTAAAAGATCGTGTAGCCCCGCGGCTAACCGTGACCTGTTTGCTATTGCGGCGCAGGGAGTTTTGCTGATTTCCGCCTGGTTCGCTGCGCTCGTTTGCGGGGGGCAACCGCAGGGCGGGTTGGGGGTATTTTTGTTTGCCGCAGGAATTGTCATCGTGGCGATCCCTCCCCGACAATCTGCAAACTGGTTGCTCTGGGCGGCGGGGGTTGTCGTCGTCGTGAGTTCGGTCCTTGCCCTGCTCCCGGTGGGAGGGGGGACGATGCCTGCATGGCGGTCGGGCCTGGCGAGTTCGGGGCTGTTCTCCACGCTGACACGGATCAGCGTGGTGCCGGAGGAGACGGCATTCTGGGTCGGCCTCCTGGCCTGTTCGATCGTGGTGGCGCTTTATTTGCTCTCGCAACCGGTCCGCTCACCGGCCTTGATCTGGTTTGCGGCGGGAGCGGCGTTGTTGTGCGCTACGGTTTCAGGGTTGGCGATGTACGCCCTCGCGACCAAGTGGACACCTTTTTTCCACGGCGGGGCGGACTTTGGATTTTTTCCGAACCGGAACCACACTGCGACCTGGCTGGTGACCGGTTGCCTGGCCGGCATCGCGGCCGTGGCCGGAGGCATCGCGGGGCGGAAGTTTCTTGCGGCGGTCGTCGGAGGCGTCAGCCTGACGGTGTGCGCATGGCCACTTCTGTTGGTCTCCCCCTCGCGGGGAGGTGTTGTTTTTCTGCTGGCGGGGGTGGTGATTTGGATCGCGGGCCTCGGGCGGCGGGCCGTGTCTCCGAAACTCGCGATCACGATGGCCGCCCTGATCGGGGCGGCTCTTCTTTTCCTTCTGGGAACACAAAATCCCGTGCGCGACCGCCTGGAGAATACGAGGCCTGCTGCTTCGCCGGGTCAAGCGGCCAAAACTGACGGCCGGATATTGATTTACAAGGACACGATGCGGATGATCGCGGATTTCCCTTTGACCGGAGCGGGGATTGGCACCTACAAATACATTTACCCCCAATACGCAGATGCCTCGCTCGATGGCGCAGATGCCATTCATCCTGAAAGCGACTGGTTGATGCTTGCCGCCGAGTCCGGACCGCTGGCGGTGGTGGGTGTGATCGGGGCGTTAATTCTGCTCTTGGCGAACCTGCGGGGAGGGAGGGAACACTCGTTCTGGCCGCTGCGATGGGGAATGATCTGCGCGGCGATTGCGGGAATGTTGCACGGCCTGGTGGATGTTCCCCTTCACCGCGTCGAGCTGGGATGGTGGATCATGCTCCTCGGGGCGCTCGGTTTTGCGAGGCCGGAGGATGAGAATCATCCCCTCGCGCGCCGCCTGCAGCACATTATTTTTATCCTGACTGGGATTTGCATGATCGTTCTGGGCACCAGGCTCATTGGGGCGCAATGGTTTAAGGAGGCTCCACTTCCGCCCTTCGCACCCGAAGCGGCCCGCCAGGAGATCTTGCAAAAAGTGGATTTGGGGGATCTTGAAGAAACGCTGAATTTCGCCCGGCAGCAGACGCGGAACTGGCCGATGAGCTACGCCTTGCGCTACCAACACGGCTGTCTGGCGATGGGATTTGTGGAACTCGACCGGGAAACCGACGAGCAGTTTGCTGCGGCACTGATGCTGCAGCCGAGGTGGTGGCGGCTGGCGATGGATGAAGGGGCCCGCTGGCTGGAATACGACGACCCAGCGCGCGCGGCGGGCTTTTGGTGGGAGGCGCTGCGGAGACGGTCGGCAGCGGGACAGGACGGCGGACCTGTCTTTCGGAAAATTCTGGGAATGGCGCGTCAAAATCCCCAAGCCATCGCATTGATGATGCCCCCGCCATCTTCCCCGGCCGACTTCCATTTTTCCTGGCTGGAAGTCGGTCCGGAGGCCCAGGGGCGCTTCGCACGGCTCTCGGAAGCCTCAGAATTTACCGACCAACTGACCGAAAAGGAGCGGGAGAAATTTTTCTCTCTTTGGTTCACCAAAGGGGATCGTGCGGCCTTGGAGGAATTTCTCGGGCAACACCCGGATTGGGAGGATGCGGCGTGGGCGGTGCGGATCCGAGCGATAAACGAAAGCGGGGATGACGAAGGGGCGGCCCGCAGGCTGGCCCATCGGTTTGGGATTTCTCTTGAGCTGCCCCGCAACGATGTGCCGGAGGGATCGCTGGACGCGGAATTCACCGGGCTGATTTCCGTCGGCAATGTGGTCGCGGCACGAAGAATTCTCCAGGAAGCGGCGGAAGGAAACCAGCCCGGCCCGGCCGCGGAGGCCCGGCGTCTGCAGGCCATCCTGGCCTCCCAGGCGGGAGACTGGAAAACCGTCTACGTCAAACTCGTGGAGTTGCTCAAGGCGTCGAAACAAATTGAAGGGGGAGAATTATAATGCTCCGGTCGAGGCGGCACCTTGCGCTCGTATCGGTTTGGTTGCTGGGCGGCATCCCCGCCATCGCTCAAACCAACGCGATCCCTCTGCCAACGACCGTTAGCGAAGCTGTTTTCCGTTCGCGGTGGGAGGGCGTACAGGCGGATTCCGGGCAGAGGCGGTCCGCAGCGGCCATGCTCGGCATCGCCCCGGAAAAGGGCTTGCTGTCCCCCATGCGCAATGTCGCGGAATCGCTGCGGGAGGGGCTGAACCTCGGCCCGCTCGATATTCATCCCGGAATTGGGTTCGGGTGGGAGTATTCGAACCTCAACTCCAACGAACAACCTACGTCTGCAGGAAGTGACAACAGCTTCTTCGTCGCGCCCACGATCCTTCTCCAATACGCACGCGACATCGGCCCCTGGTCGATCAATGCGGGCTACAGCGCCGGCCTGAGATACTACCTGAACAAAAACTACCACGCCGCGGGAACCGGCTCGGAGCGAAATCCCTTCTCGCAGACAGGCAATCTCTCGATCGGACACATCGGGACAAGGCATGTGATGAACGTCAATGCGTCCGGCAGTGCCGGAACCGGCTTGAATATTTCCACGGGCCAGAACCAGAACCAACGGAACCTCGGCATTGAGGCTGACTATTCCTACATCCTCACGACCTACACCAATGCCGGGGCCACCGCATCCTACACGACGTCGATGACCAATGGTGGCACCGGAGACGACGGGACGATTGCCCGCTATTCGGGAAGCCTCTTTGCCGACTGGCTGGTCACGGGGAAAACCCGGCTCTCGACCACCTTCTCGTTCGGACAAAATAGCCAGGACCTCCAGAACAGCCCGGACCTCAGCCGTCAGTATGTGCAAACGATGGTTGGGATCGACTACACGTTGACGGAAAAAATCAAGCTGGATGCCGGGTTGGGAGCCTCCTATGTGACCAACCGCGGCGTCCCCGACCAGAAGCAATCATACGTGGGACTCCGCCCGGCCTACCATCTCGGGATCACCTATGAAGCGACGGAAAAAACCTCGGTCCGAGCGCGCCTCGGGTTTCAAGACGCGGACATCCGCCCGACCTTCCGTCTGGAGGCCCGCTGGCAGCCGCGGGTGAACACGGGCCTTGTGCTCGCGATTTACCAGACCGAGGGATTTTCGCTCGATGCGGCCAGCCAGGTCCAGGTCTCGCGAGGCATCATTGGGACTGTGAGCCAGCGGTTGTTTTCAAAAATCGATCTGATCCTATCCGCGGGCTGGGAGCAGACGGAAAACCTGAGCCTCTCGAACACGGGGGCTGCCAATGCACAGAACGGAACTGAGTGGTCTTACGGCTTTGTCTCGGCAGGCTTTGTATGGAGCTTTAACAATTGGTCCTCCTGGAGCACCCAGCTCTGGACCAGCAATGGGAACAACAGCCCGGGCCAAAGCCAGAACGCTCTTGAGCATCGCGCAACGGTCAGTTTCAATTTGACTTTTTAGAACCCAATCCCGATTCGTAACGATCTGTTTTCCGTTAGAAGATTTAGAAACATGAGATTTTCCTTTCCGCCGCTGTTAACCGCCCTTGTCTGGGGCGCTCTGGCGATCCCCGGGTCCGCGCAGGACACACCGGATCAGCCGACCGAGGCCACCCAATCCGCGTCCGCCATAACCTCCCAACCGGTCGACCAGACGCCATCGAACGCGCCCATGCTGAATTCCGCCCAAGGAGATTATATCCTCGCTCCCGGCGACACCATCGAGCTGACGATCTTCCGGGAACCCGATTTGCGCTCGCACTCGATCATCGCCCGCGACGGCACCGTGCAGCTTCCCTTGATTCAGGAAGTCGAAATCTCGGGTCAGACCGTCCGCGAAGCCCGGGAAATCCTCCGCAAGCTTTACGGCAGTAAGTATCTTGTCAATCCGCAGGTCTACTTGAACGTCACCCAGTTCGCGCAGCGCAAATTCACCATCATAGGACAGGTCGCCCGCCCGGGAAGATACGAATTGCAGGGTGGCCAGACCTTGAACCTTCTGGAGGCCGTGGGGGAAGCCGGAGGGTTCACCCGCATCGCGGATCGCGGCCATGTGCTGATCCGCAGAAAGTCGGGAAATGAAACCGAGGTTATCAAGGCTAATGCAAAAAAGATGGCCGAAGGTAAGATCGAGACTATTCTGATCCAGCCGGGCGATGTGATCAGCATCGGGGAGAGCTGGTATTAACGATCTTCCTTCCATCGTGCCCACGAACCCCATCCGATCGGCGCAAAGAACGCGATAATATCATGGAGGAAAATTCCCGCAGTTTTGAAGAAGCCCACGAGGAGAGCCATGCCGCCTCCACGTGGCAGGAAAACTACCACTCGATCATGGAGAGGCTGTGGATCGTGATCCTGTGTTTCGTCCTCGGGCTGGCGGCGGCGGCTTTCTCCCTGAAGAGCCGGGAAGTCCGCTACCAGGCGCGGGCGGTCTTGTTTCTCGAGCAGAACAAAGGCCGGATCCTTGACAATGTCGAGGAAGTCCGGGATGAGCAAATCCGCACCGTCGACATGATTAACACAGTCGTGGATTCCATCCAGGGCAGCCGGTTTGCTCTACGCGTCGCCGACCGGCTGAAACTCGGTACCGACCCCGTCTTTCTGGCCGCCATAAAGTCCACGGACAAGGAGGTTAGCAGCAAGGAAGTCACGGGACACCTCCTCCAGATGGTCAAGGCAGGATTCCGAAAAAGCACGGTCCTGATTGACATCACCGCCACCACCCGGGACCCGCAGTTGTCGGTTCAACTCGCCAACGGCTACGCCAACGAATTCATCCGCATGCGGCTGGAGCAGAGGACGGATTCTACGCAATTGGCAGGAGAATTTCTCGTGGAAGAGGCGGCCCGACTGGGAAAAAAAATGAGACTTTCCGAGGAAGCCCTCCAGAGTTTCCGCGAGCGGGAGCGCGCCGCCTCGCTCGAAACCATGCTCATCGAGGCCCAGACCCAAGTGCAAACCCTCTCAGAACAGATCCAGCAGACCGAGAAAATCTCGACCGCTCTGGACCGGGATCTGAGTGCCGCCAAGGGGCGTGAGGATGATGTGGAGTTTCTGCTTGAGCTTTCGAGCATTGTCGCAATTCAACAGATGGAGGCAATGAACACCGCGATCGAATCGCAGCAAGCCGAGCTCGATTTGCTCTCCCAACGCTATCTGTCCGACCATCCGCTCTACTCCACACTCAACGCCAAGCTCCAGCTCGCTTTGAAAGCGCGGAAAGAACTGCTGGAAACCATTTTCGGGCAACTCGAAGCCAGGAGGGATCAGGTGCAGAAGCAGATTGAGTCGCTGCAAACGGCAAAGACAGAGGCGGAAAAGCGCCTCCTTGAGGTGACGGGGAAATCCATCGAATACAACAGCCTGACCCGGGAACTCGACGCTGACAAGGCGCTCTACGAGGCCGTGCTCAACCGGCTGAAAGAGGTTGACTTGACGAAGGGCATCGCCGACGCGACAGCCAAGATTCATGAACAATCGTTTGGAGCCGCGACTCTCCCGATCAAATACGTGAAGATCCTTCTTCTCGGAGCCTTCGGCGGCTTTGGGCTCGGAGCAGGGATCGCCATCCTCCTCGGAAAGCTCGATCCCGCGCTCCGGAGCATCGAGCATACGGAAGACACCACCGGCTTCAAGGTCATCACCGCCATCCCACAAATGAAGGCACTCTCCCCCGGACTGGTTACTCTTAGTGACAGGCATGGATTCATCGCCGAGGCCTTCCGCACGCTGCGCACCTCCGTGGCTCTCGTTCCGGGACGCCGGGACAACAAGGTCTTCCTTTTCACCAGCGCCGTCCCGGGCGAAGGCAAAACCTTCGCGAGTTCGAATTTCGCCGTCACCCTCTCGCAGCAGGGATTTCGCACAATTTATGTGGACGCCGACCTGCGCAATCCAGGCGTCTCGCAAATACTTTTCGGGGAAAACCGCAAGCCGGGCCTGACCGAGGTATTGCTGGGGAAGGCCAAATTGGAGGAGGCCGTTCTGCCGGGCAATGTGGAAAACCTCTTTGTTCTCACAGCCGGCGAAAAATCGGCGAACCCCTCGGAAATTCTGGCCGGCCCGCATATGCGCGAGCTCTTCGAAGCCCTCCGCGACAAATACGACAGGATCGTGATCGACAGCGCGCCCATCATTCCCGTGAGTGACACCCTGCACCTCGTCGGGCTCATCGATGCTGTCTGCCTGGTCGTCCGCGCCCAATCCACGCCAAAAAAATCCGTCCAGTACGCCATCCGCTTGCTCTGCGAGCTAAACAACCCACCGTCCGGCATCATCCTGAATGGACTGCGCGAAACGCGCGGGGGGTATTATTCCTACCACTACTCCGGTCGCGCGTATCGCGGCTACGGAGAAAAAGGAAGTTACGGAAAGCAGGATTAATAGGTTAGTCGAAAATACGCCGTCCTGATCGAACCCGTCGAGGATTCAGAGGGAAGGTCAGGCCTCTACGACGCCCATTTCCTCTTGCTGGGGATCAGTCCCCACGGCGGAGAGGGTAAGGGTGTCGTGCCTGCCGCACGGGACCTAATTTCGCTCTCAGATCTCAGTTAAACCTAAATGGGAAAATGGGCACGGTAATTTGCCGCTGAAGATTTCCGCAGCGTTGTCGGGGTATTTTTCTGTGATCTGGCGGCGATTTTCACCCGCTGAGAACCAACACGGCCTCTGGTGGTAGGCCGGGAAGCTATTTCCCAGCCAACCATCGACGAAACAAACGCGTCAAAATCAACGTCCAACGCTGGTGAGGATTCCATTTCTCCATAATGATTCCAATGTGATTTAACTCCGTGCTTATGAGGGTGACGGCCCGTGCGATGGACTCCTTATTTTCGTGTAAAACACTGACCTTCACGGTCCGTTTCCCTCCACTTTGCACCTGGCGACCTACCCCTTGCATGAGCACCGGGCGGCTTCGGATAGCCTCCCGGTGATGCTCTTCGTCGTAAAACCGAACGTAGAGGTTCCAACAGTTGAAAAACAGGGCCACCAAGTTGGCCATCAGCCGACTCGAGGCCAGTTTGCGCGAGGTGAAGCCTCCCCAGCCTCACTGATTTAATACAGGAAAGGTTGAAAAAGAATTAATCGTGGGAATCAAACAGACGTATAACGGCTTCAGCGAGATGACAATTAAAGTCGTGGCCAGTAAGGGCCTCGCTTGTGAAACCGTGAATGAGGAAGATTTGGAATATTTGCTATAAGACCTAAATGCGGCGGCGGGAAAATTCCGCAGACGTACTTTCAGAAACCGAAAATCGGGAGGGGGCTTTTTACGGAGTGCCTCCTCCCACAAAAGCGGGGCCGAATGCTGCCCCTCGCCTCTCGGAATTTAGCGCATCCTAAGGGGCCGGAGTTTGAACGTTGGAACCGCACCGGACGTTACGAAGAGAGATGTTTTCCTAGAATTAAATGGAGCGTTTTCTAATAATATGCTAAATCTGTCTACCTAGGTAGACAGATTTTAGGTATTTCCAGAACGAATTGCTTATACTCAGATGGCTTTGTTTTCCTCACCTGGTTCACAAGTCTTGTAACAAATGCCTCTTCCTGGTATCTTGGAAAGATGAGATCTTCCCCCGGAATCCCACTGAGCAAACAATCCCGCACCAAGCTCCGTTCAATCGTCTCCAGTGGTGAACACCTTCCACGCTTCATCGAGAGAGCTCAGATCATATTGTTGGCTGCGGAGGGACTGACGGATCTGGAAATCTCTTCTCGTCTGGGAATCACTCGTCAAAAAGCATGGCGTTGCCGTCAACGATTCGCTGAATCGAAGGTCGTTGGCCTCATGACAGACGGACCCAGGTCAGGAAGACCACCCCTGATTACTAAGACGAAGAAGACCCGCATGGCTAACCTCACCCTGAAGGGATCCCCGGAATCAGGTCGTTGGACTCAGAGGACGATGGCGGCGGCAAGCGGTTTGAGCCCATCGACGGTAGGGAGGATCTGGAGAGATCGTGGAATTGCACCGGGTGCAAGGTAGTCCCTTTCGACGGACAAAAGAAGCGACGGGATCGAAACGGTTGTTCCGTTGTGACGGGCAGGCAAAAGACCTTGCCCCATATTCCGGCGAAGCCCGTTCCCGTGGGAGATGGGACTGAAGAAAAAACAGTTTTTGGAGTTTGGATCATGGCTCTCTCTTGAATTCTGCCGCCGTGTCGAATCCCCGCCAGGAGAGATTTTCGCACCCTTCGCGAAATACCTCCCGGAAATCCGCCATAATAGAATGTATGAATACACGAACTATCGAAATCAGTGCCGTGGTCGGGGCCGCATTTATTTGCGCTGCCTTTCACGGTGAAGAAAAAATCAGCAAAGAGGGAGTTGAATCATGAGGTTGGGATCTCTCGCCAATGAGATCGGCGAAAAAATCATGGCGGTCGAGGCCTGGCTTCATAGGCACCGGAAGCACCTCCTCAGAGTGATCCGTGCCTCGCTTGTCCATCCAGATCCCCAGGAAGGTGAGAGCCTCGCCATCACCGGGTATTCTCAATTGGACTCCTACAGTTGCGGTGCGGTCGCAGGCTGGACGATTCTGAAGGCATTACAGCCCAAGGCTGCGTTCAAGGACTTTTACCTCCGGTGCTCACCATCGCCAGTGAACGGCCTGCCAGACGCCCCGCTGATCAAAGCACTCCGCGCTTCAGGTGTTGGCGTCAGCACGAAACGGAGCGGAATGACCTTCGAGCAAATCAAGAAGGCCATCGGGGACGGGTTCCCGGTTTTGACCATCGTGGACCGTCCTGGCACCGAAACAGCCCACTGGGTCGTCATCTACGGTTGCGCCCAGAGGCGCCCCGGAAGGCAGCACCTCGTCTATGTGGCCAACAACAATTTTCTTGGCATCCAGACACCGCGCCATTTCGGGTCAAACCCACTGACCTACGCGGAATACAAGACGCTATCCAAGGGCTTCCAAGCCTATGTTTGTTGGGGGAAATGAAGAATATTGAATTGGCCGAGGGAACGTAATGGGATGATGTCCCGACCGAAAGATTTTCCCAGCTTTGACGAAATACTTAAAGTAAGAAAAGAGACACATGAAAAGACAATTCGAAGAACTGAAACAAGCAATAGCAAGTAAGGCCCAGAGCTTCATCCAGGCTCGCGAGAAGTTCTATGAGGAGAGAAAGGATAACCTAGCCAGAAAGGCAAAGGCTGAGAAAGCCCACCTAAAAAAGCGCTTGCGGGAGAGTGTCAGTGGACCCGATTCGCCCGAAGCGACCCGACTGTGGATGGAAGTATTTGGGAGACGTCCCGATGATGACATTTCGGAGGTCTATGCGTTGAGGGCGAAAGACTGGTCAACCGTTAACCATATCTCTTTTGTTTTTGCATCTGACAATGCTCTTGCCAACGCTCTGCGAGACACTCACTGGAGTGGAGCAATAAGAGGACTACGGGATGGGGCTGAAGGCGTCGTTCGCCAGCGCGGAATACCAAAATGGGAGTCGTATTGGCCATGTCGACCAAGCACTGGATCCGCTAAGGGAGGCCGTGAGAGGACAATGCCTTTCGTTTCCGATTATTACTATTATTATCTCGATAAATCAAAGAACAGATTCTTTTTGACAACTGGAATGACAAATCAGGAGTTTGCTGAATATAACCACGGTAAGATTGAGCGGAGTCGAAATCAACCATCCTGAGTAGAACGAACATTCAACCGGAAAGGAGAAACCTCATGAGCAACGCATTTTATTCCTTCTACTGCAAACAGGGCGAGCTTGAAACCTGGTTGGAACGCAAAGTGACAAGTGGGGCGTGGGCCTGCGGGTTTGCAAGCCTCGTGACATGCTTCCGACTGCTTGGAGACCGAACCACCGAGAACAAGGAACTCGTGAAGCAATTCAGATCCTTCGGAGAGAACCCCAAAAATGGGCTCTTGCAAAAAATTTGTGGGTAAAAACGGGTATCTGAGATGCCGATGTACGCAATATATTGTCCAAAGCCTCGGAAGGGTAGGTATTCGGGGGGAACTTTGAGGGAGCTTGGGGTGGATTGAAAAAGAAGGAGCTGGCGGAGCCCCAGA
>Ga0105054_10005726_pt1 | contig 17733 bp, 16 predicted proteins | sample BON02_FD_78091 | JGI IMG/M metagenome (GOLD analysis project Ga0105054, IMG submission 78091) | Freshwater microbial communities from Lake Bonney liftoff mats and glacier meltwater in Antarctica - BON-02 (megahit assembly) | ecosystem: Environmental > Aquatic > Freshwater > Ice > Glacier...
CATGATGGTCGAGGAAGGCGCCGAGCCGCGCCAGATCGACAAGGTGCTGCTCGACTACGGCATGGCCATGGGGCCGCTGGCGGTGATGGACCTGGCCGGCAACGACATCGGCTGGCGCAAGCGCAAGGATGCCGGCGGCGGCGTGCCCGTGGAAACGCGTGGCGGCTTCATCGCCAACCGCATCTGCGAGATGGGCCGTTACGGCCAGAAGACCCAGCGCGGCTACTACATCTACGAGGACGGCAACCGCACGCCGGTGCACGACCCCGAGATCATGCAGCTTGCCGCCGACGCACGGGCCCATTTCGGCCTGCAGCAGCGCGAGATCAGCGAACAGGAAATCCTGGAGCGCTGCCTCTATCCGCTGGTCAACATCGGGGCGAAGATCCTGGAAGAGGGCTTTGCCCTGCGCGCCAGCGACATCGACCTGGTCTATCTCAATGGCTACGGCTTCCCGGCCTGGCGCGGCGGCCCGATGCACTGGGCCGGCACCGTCGGCCTGGCCAGGGTTCACGACGCCATCTGCCGCTACGGCGAGGCGCTCGACTCCGACCACTGGAAACCTTCCGCCCTGCTGACGCGGCTGGCGCAGGAAGGCAAGACCTTCGAGGATTTCGACAAGGAACAACAGGACCAGTAGCCACCAGCGCCCTCACCCTCCCACCGCTGCGCGGCGGGCCCCTCCCTCTCCCGTGGAACGGGAGAGGGGCAAGGGTGGCGCCATCCAGGCCCCTCTCCCGCTTGCGGGAGAGGGAGGGACCCGGCCCGAAGGGACGGGAGGGTGAGGGCCAACAGACTTGAACAGGGGATCATCACCATGCGTGAAGCCGTCATCGTTTCCACTGCCCGCACGCCGATCGGCAAGGCCTTTCGCGGCGCCTTCAACAAGACCCATGGCGTCACCATGAGCGGCCATGCCATCGAACATGCGGTCAAACGCGCCGGCATCGAGGGTGCCGAGGTCGAGGACGTCATCGTCGGCGTCGGCTTTCCCGAGGGCGCCACGGGTTTCAACCACGCGCGTATCGCCGCGCTGCGCGCCGGCCTGCCGGTGACGACCGCAGGCACCACGATCAACCGTTTCTGCAGCTCGGGCCTGCAGGCGATCTCCAGCGCCGCCCACCGCGTCATCGCCGACGGCGTGCCCGTGGCCGTGGCCGCCGGCGTCGAGCAGATCAGCGTCGTCTCGCCCAACTACAACCTGAACTTCCGCGACGAAGACTGGATGCTGGAGCACCATCCCGATCTGCACATGCCGATGATCGACACCGCCGAAACCGTGGCCAAGCGCTACGGTATCGGCCGCGAGGCCCAGGACGCCTATGCCCTGCAGAGCCAGATGCGCACGGCAGCGGCTCAGGACGCCGGCAAGTTCGACGACGAGATCGTGCCGCTCAAGACCATGATGGCGGTCAAGGACAAGGCGACGGGTCAAGTCTCCGATGTCGAGGTCTGCCTGGAAAAGGACGAAGGCAACCGCCCGTCGACTACCCTGGAGGGCCTGGCCAAGCTGGAGCCGGTGCGCGGCGAAGGCTTCACCGTCACGGCGGGCAACGCCAGCCAGCTTTCGGACGGCGCCTCGGCCTGCGTCGTGATGGATGCCAGGCTGGCCGAGAAGAAGGGCCTGCAGCCTCTGGGCATCTACCGCGGCATGGCCGTGGCGGGCCTGGAGCCCGACGAGATGGGCATCGGTCCGGTCTTTGCCATCCCGCGCCTGCTCGAGCGCAACGGCCTGAAGGTCAGCGACATCGACCTCTGGGAGCTGAACGAGGCCTTTGCCGTGCAGGTGCTTTACTGCCGCGACAAGCTCGGCATTCCCGACGAGATCCTCAACGTCAACGGCGGCTCGATCTCGATCGGCCATCCTTATGGCATGTCGGGCGCGCGCATGACCGGCCACGCCCTGATCGAGGGCAAACGCCGCGGCGCCAAACTGGTTGTCGTCACCATGTGCATCGGCGGCGGCCAGGGCATGGCGGGCCTCTTCGAGGTCTGCTGAGACGATGGCGTCCTTCCGGTTGCGCCGCGCCGGGCCGGAGGACGCCGCCCTTCTCTCGCGCCTGAAGGTGGCCACCTTCCAGGCCAGCTATCGCGGCATCCTGCCTGACGCTCTGCTCGAAGGGCTTGGTCCCGCCGATCCCTTCGTGGGTATCGCGGCGTGGCGGGCCAGGCTGCTCGACGGCGATGTGGAGGTTCATGTCGTCGAGGCGGGGGCGCCTGTGGGCTTTCTCGTCCTCACGCCGGCACGCCCCGAGGACGCCCCCGCACGCGGTCTGCTCGAACAGCTCTATCTGTTGCCGGGCTGGCAGGGCCAGGGTTGGGGCAAGGCGTTATGGCAATTTTCCGCCCGGCGGCTTGCGGCACTCGACCGCCTGCCCTTCGCGGTTGCCGTCCTGGACGGCAACTACCGGGCGCGACAGCTCTACGAAAGCCTGGGCGGGCGAGAGATCGCCCTGCGTCACGACTTCGACTGGCATGGCCGGCCGATCTACGAGCGGCTTTATCTGGTGGACGATGGCCTCGCGCATTAGGCCTTGCGCCGGACGATCTTGTAAGTCGCGGTCGCCGTGGCGACCAGTTCGCCGTTCTGGTGCAGTTCGGCCTCGAGGAAGCCGATCGAGCCGCCCAGCCGCACCGGTCGGCTGGTGCAGATCAGGGTGCCGGGATGGCCGGGCGCTATGAAGCTCACCTTGATCTCCAGCGAGGGGATGTGCTCGATCGTGTCGTCGGCACAGAGCGCGACATAGGCCATGGTGGCGTCCAGCATCGAGGTCGAGAAACCGCCCTGCAGAACGTCGACCGAGTGGCAGAACCGCTCGTCGACCGTGAACGCAAGCTGGAGTTCGCGGCGATCGGCATCCCAGGCCAGGGCATGGGCGCCCAGCAATTCCGTACACGGCTCCCAGTTGGCGTTGAGCCGATCCAGAATCGCCTGCGATGACATGTTTCCTGCTCCGAACCCGTACTTGTGCGGCCCGCACGATTGGGGGAAAAGCTATGGGATGCAAGGGGATGGCACGACCTGATGACCAGACACGATCCAGAGACCATGGCGGTGCGTCCCGACGAGACGCTCGACCTGACGCGGCTGGAGCCGTGGCTGCGCGAACACCTTGAAGGTGCCGACGGCCCGCTTTCCATTCGCCAGTTCGGCGGCGGCCACGCCAATTTGACCTACCTGCTCGATTTCGGCGGCAGCGAATATGTCCTGCGCCGCCCGCCCCTGGGTCCGGTGGCACCCTCGGCCCACGACATGACCCGCGAGCACCGCGTGCTCTCGCGCCTGTGGCAGAAGTTTCCGCTGGCTCCGCGCAGCTTCGTGCTGTGCCAGGACAAGGATATCCTGGGCGTCGACTTCCATGTGCTCGAGCGCAAGGAAGGGTTTGTCATCCGCAACACCAACGCCGATCTGCTCGATGGCCAGCCCGAGCTCGCCGGGCGCATCGGCGCCATGATCCCCGACGTGCTGGCCGACCTGCACAGCGTCCGGCCAGAAGATGTCGGCCTCGACGATCTGGGCCGGCCCGAGGGTTTTGTCGCCCGCCAGGTCGATGGCTGGATGAAACGCTGGTACGCCGCAGTCGATGACGGCGCGCCAGAGGTTGCCGATGTCATCGCCTGGATCGAACGCGACATCCCGGACTCACCCCAGGTCTCGCTGATCCACAACGACTTCAAGCTCGACAACCTGATGGTGGCCACCGATGCCCCGTCGCGCGCCGTCGCCGTGCTCGACTGGGACATGTGCACCCGCGGCGACCCGCTGATGGACCTGGGCACCCTGCTCAACTACTGGACCGACCCCGACGATCCCGAGAACTGGCGCAACGCCACCTTTATGCCGACCGACAAACCCGGCTTCCCCAGCCGCGCGCAGGTCGCCGCGCGTTATGGGCAGCGCACCGGTTTCGATATGTCGAGGCTGGTCTGGTACCGCGTCTTCGGCGCCTTCAAGATCGCCGTCATCCTGCAGCAGATCTACATCCGCTACCTGCGCGGCCAGACCCGGGACGAACGGTTCGCCGCCATGGGGCCAAGGGTGCATGCTCTGATCGACAAGGCCAGCCAGATGATGCGTGAGGGCTGAAGGGCAACGTTCGCCTGCCCCGCACCCCCTCTCCTCATGCCAGCCCCCGCCTTCGCGAGGGCAGGCTCCGGCTGGCATCCAGATGCACAGGCGATGCAGCAAGAAGTGCTGCCGCTACGGCAGTGGCTCACGCCGCGTCGGTGCGTCTGGATGCCAGCCTTCGCTGGCATGAGGAGAGTTAGAGGGCTCGTTGCGCGCGCCTACGCTACCTGGAAGCCGAAGCGGGAGCGGCGTTTTTCCATGAAACGCTGGTGGTAGTCCTCGGCGCGCCAGAAGGTCGGCGCGGCGGTGATTTCGGTGACGATCTTGCGGCTGTCGTGGCGGGCGCGCTGCTGGGCGTCGCGCGAGGCTTCCGCGGCGGCGCGCTGCTCCTCGTCATGGGCAAAGATCGCCGAGCGGTACTGGCTGCCGACATCGGGGCCCTGGCGGTTGGCGGTCGTGGGGTCGTGGATTTCCCAGAAGACCTTGAGCAGATCGTCATAACTGACCCTGGCCGGATCGTAGGTCACTTCAACCGATTCGGTATGGCCGGTGCGGCCGGTGCAGACCTCGTCATAGGTCGGCTTTTGCGTGTGGCCGCCGGCATAACCGACCGCGGTTTCGGTCACGCCGTCGATCCGCGCGAAGACCTCTTCGGGGCTCCAGAAACAACCGGCCGCAAATGTCGCCTTGGCCATGATGCCTGCTCCTTTATGGGTGGATCACAGATGTGGTCGCCATGGGCGCCCGTGGCAAGCCCGGCGCCGTTCCCAAGCGCGTGAAGTCCTACTGTGCAGCCTGCGCCGCGTTGCGCGCCACGTACTGCTGATCCTTCTCGGGCCCGCGCCAGAAGCGGCCCGCAGGGGCGATTTCGGTCACCACGGTGCCACTCTGGGCCGCAAGCGAGGCCTCTGCCGCCAAACGCTGCACCTCGTCGTGGAAGAAGATGGCCGAGCGCACGATGGACCTGGCCGGCGTCGCGGCGTCGTGGTTGGCCCAGAACAGGGTCAGCAGCGCCTCGTAGGTGACGCGCGTGGGATCAAAGTCGACGGCGACGACCTCGGCGTGGCCGGCAGCGCCCGAGAACACCTCGGCCTCGCTCACGCCCTCGTCATGGCCGTTGGAGAAACCGGCCTGCGTCGCGCTCACCCCCGGCAACGTGCGAAAGACCTCCTCGGACGCCCAGTAGCAGCCCATGCCGAAGGTCGCTCTTGCCATAACACCGCGCTCCCGCTGAATAACCATGAGGCCGGCAGGGTGATCCCTGCCGGCCTTCCCGTCAACGCAGTCGGACTCAGACGCTGCCGACAATGGTGGCGCCGCCGTCGACGACGATGGTCTGGCCCGTGATGTAACGCCCGGCGTCGGCCGCCAGGAAGATCGCAACACCGGCAATGTCGTCGGGATCGCCGATGCGGCGCAGCGGATAGGCTGCCTCGACGTCGGCGCGGCGTTTGGGGTCTTCCCACAGCGCCTTGGCGAAATCGGTCTTGATCAGGCCGGGCGCAATCGTGTTGATGCGGATGTTGTGTTGGCCCCAGCGCACCGCCAGGTTGCGCGCCAGCGCCATGTCGGCGGCCTTGGAGAGGCCGTACATGCCGATGTCGTCGGTGCCCTTGAGTCCCGCGATCGAGGAAATGATGATGAAGGTGCCGTCCTTCCTTTCGGCCATCTGCGGCAGCACCATCTTGGCCAGCCACAGGTTCGCGCGGATGTTGCAGTCGACGATCTTCTGGAAGGCGCCTTCCTCGATCGTCGTCATCGGCCCGTAGTGGGGATTGACCGCGGCGTTGCCGACCATGCAGTCGATCCGGCCGTAGGTCGCCATGGCCGTATCGACCAGGTTCTGAAGCTGCTCGATGTGGCTGACGTTGCAGGCCACGGCCAGCGCATCGCCGCCCTTGGCCCTGATGCCCTCGACGACCTCCTGGCAGGCGTCGAGCTTGCGGCTGGAAACGACCACCCTGGCGCCGGCTTCCGCCATGCGCTCGCAGATGGCGCGCCCGATGCCCTTGGAGCCGCCGGTGACGACCGCGACTTTGCCGTTGAGGTCGAAGAAACCCATGTGTTTGTCCCCTTGCGATGCAAATTGATGATGCTGCCCGCATTGCGCGGGCGTTGGCGGCCATACTAGCATCGCCCTCCCATCGCACGGCCAGCATCCGGGGGCCCCGAAATGAAGATCACCTACACTGCGGAAGAGGAATCGTTCCGCCAGTCGGTTCGCGCCTTCATCGAAGCCGAACTCGACCCCGGCACCCGCACCAAGGTGCTGAACGGCCTCAACATGAGCAAGCAGGACTATGTCGGCTGGCACGGCAAGCTGGCGACACGCGGCTGGTCCTGCCCGCACTGGCCCGACGAGCATGGCGGCGCCGGATGGGGGCCGATGCAGCATTTCATCTTCGATGAGGAAACCAGCACCGCGGGTGCGCCGGGCCTGATGCCCTTCGGCCCCGACATGGTTGCCCCCGTCATCTGGACCTTCGGCAACGACGAACAGAAGGCCCGGCACCTGCCCGGCATCCTTTCGGGTGAGGTCTGGTGGTGCCAGGGCTACAGCGAACCCAATTCCGGCTCCGATCTGGCCAGCCTGCGGACCAAGGCCGAACGCGAAGGCGACCACTACATCGTCAACGGCGGCAAGACCTGGACGACGCTGGCCCAGTGGGCCGACTGGATGTTCTGCCTGACCCGCACCGACAGTTCGGGCAAGAAACAGGAAGGCATCACCTTCCTGCTGATCGACATGAACAGCCCCGGCATCTCGGTCCACCCGATCATCACCATGGAAGGCGGCCACGAGGTCAACCAGGTGATGTTCGACAACGTCAAGGTGCCGGTCGCCAACCGCATCGGCGAGGAACACAAGGGCTGGACCTACGCCAAGTTCCTGCTGGGTTACGAACGTTCCGGCATGGCCGGCATTCCCCAGGCCAAGCGGGCGCTCGCCCGCCTGCGCGCCATCGCGGCCGACCAGGAGGACGCCGACGGCATCCTGGCCGAGAACCCGCGTTTCCGGCGCAAGATGTCGGATGTGGAAATCCAGATCATGACGCTGGAGGCGACCATGCTGAAGCTTCTGGCCAATCAGGTTCAGGGCAAGACGCCGGGCGCCGAGGCCAGCTTCATCAAGATCCGCGGCACCGAGATCGACCAGCACCTGACCGAACTGACGATGGAAGCCGTGGGGCCCTATGTCGCGCCCTTTGCGCCCGAAGCGCTCGACACCGGCTGGAACGAGGAGCCGATCGGCCCGGATTACGCCGCCCCCGTGGCGCCGGGTTACTTCAACACCCGCAAGGTGACGATCTACGGCGGCTCCAACGAGATCCAGAAGAACATCATCGCCAAGCACGTGCTCGGCCTGTGAGGGGATTGTTAACATCATGTTGAGTTTCGACCTCACCGACGAACAGCAACTCCTGAAAGACAGCGTCGAGCGTTTCATCGAACGCGGTTATCCCTTCGACAAGCGCCGCGCCGTCTCGAAGTCCGACGAGGGGTTCTCGCGCGAACACTGGAAGCAGTTCGCCGACCTTGGCTGGCTCGCCGTGGGCCTGCCCGAGGACCAGGGCGGCTTCGGCGGCGCACGCGAGGTTGCCGTGCTGATGGAGGCCTTCGGGCGCGGCCTGGTGATCGAACCCTGGCTCGGCTCTGTTCTGCTGGCCGGTGGGACCATCGCGCGCGCGGGCAGCACGGTCCAGCAGGAGGAACTGCTGGGCGCGATGATCGCCGGGCAAAGCGTCATGGCCCTGGCCCACAGCGAACCCAAATCGCGCTATGACATCGCCCGCGTCGAGACGACGGCGAAGAAGGCCGGCGACGGCTGGAGCCTGGAGGGCCACAAGGCCCTGGTGCTCAACGGCGATGCCGCAGACAAGCTGGTCGTCTCGGCCCGCACCGCCGGCAAGAAACGCGACAGGGAGGGCATCTCGCTGTTCCTGGTCGACCCGAAGGCATCGGGTATCGAGGTACGCGGCTATCCGACCAACGACGGCGGCCGCGCCGCCGAGATCAAGTTCTCCGGCGCCGCCGGCACCCTGCTCGGCGGGGAAGGCAACGCCTTTGACGCCATTGAGGAAACCATCGACCGGGCGACCGCCGCGGTCTGCGCGGAATCCCTCGGGCTGATGGCCGTGCTCAACGCCATGACGCTGGAATACTCCAAGACCCGCGAGCAGTTCGGCCAGGCCATCGGCAAGTTCCAGGCACTGCAGCACCGCATGGCCGACATGTTCGTCGCCCTGGAGGAATCGCGTTCGCTCGCCGATGTCTACATGGACGATGTCGATTCGGCCGACCGGGCCGAACGCCAGCGTGCCGTCTCCGCCCTGAAGGTCCAGTGCGACAAGGCCGGGCGGCTGGTGGGCCAGGAGGCGGTCCAGCTTCACGGCGGCATCGCCATGACCGACGACTACCAGGCCAGCCACTACTTCAAGCGCCTGTCGATCATCGCGCGCCAGTACGGCGACGCCGACTGGCATCTCGACCGCTACGCCGCGCTGACACAGTAGTCCGGCCGTGACCTTCGAGAGGGACTACGACACCGCGGAACTCCTGAAGGCGATCGGGGGGCCGATCTTCGACTACAGCCTGACGACGCCCAACCCGGAGATGCTGCAATACTACCACCCCTACCCGGCGCACCTGCAGAACTACAACCGCATCTACGCCAAGGCGACGGGCCGCTCCGAGGTCGACGACTTCGAGGGCAAACCGATCGCCGATTTCATGGATTTCTGCACCGCCTGCGGCATCGACAAGGTCAGCGTGAAGTCGCGCGACCTGGAGACGACCTGGAACTTCCGCATCCCCAACGAGCTGATCGCCGACCTGCAGAACGAATTCGGCGAGCGCGTGATCGGCTTTGCCGGCATCGATCCCTACAAGGGCATGACGGGTGTGCGCGACCTGGAGTTCGCGGTGAAGGAACTGGGCCTGAAGGGCCTCAACCTGCAGCTCTATGAACTGAAGATGCAGGCCGACGACAAGAAGCTCTATCCGCTCTACGCCAAGTGCTGCGAGCTCGATATTCCGGTCAACCTGCACACCTCGATCAACTTTACCGACAAGAGCCCGATGCGCTGCGGCCATCCCGCCGCGGTCGACGAGGTTGCGCTCGACTTCCCGGAACTGCGCATCATCTGCGGCCCGCCGGGCTGGCCCTGGGTCAACGAACTGATCGGCGTCGCCTGGCGCCACCCCAATGTCTATATCGCCATCGAATCGGTGCGCCCGGCTCTGCTGGCCAAGGCCAATTCCGGCTACGAGGCGCTGTTCACCTATGGCAACAGCGTGCTCCAGGACAAGATGATCTTCGGTTCGGGCTGGCCCCTGCTGCCGATGCGCCAGGGCATTGCCGAGATGGCCTCCCTGCCCTGGAAACCCGAGGTGCTGCCCAAGCTCTTCCGCGAAAACGGCCTGCGCGCCTGCGGCCTGGCCTGAGGCTTTCCCATGCGTCGTGCCGACCGCTTCCCCCCCTCCCTAACCCTCCCCCTCCAGGGGGGAGGGGATAGCAAGTGCTATCGGCGCGCGGGACATTCCCCCTCCCCCCTTGAGGGGGAGGGTCGGGGTGGGGGGCGCTGCGCGACGGGCCGATGAAGGTCCCTGTCCGCAGCGAACAGACCGTGATGGAGGTGCTGCGCCGTTCCGTTGCCGCACACGGCGACACGCCCTTCCTGATCGAGGACGGCAGGGCCATCACCTACCGCGCCATTGATGCCGGTTCCAACCGGCTGGCCCACGGTCTTGCCGACCTGGGCATCGCTGCGGGTGAAACCGTTCTGATGATGATGGCCAACCGGGCCGACGTCATCGCCCTGTGGCTGGCCCTGGCCAAGCTTGGCGCCGTCGAGGTGCCGGTCAACAGTGCCTATCGCGGCGGCGTGCTGGCCCATATCGTCAACGATTCCCGCGCCACCACCCTGGTCTGCAGCCGCGATTTCCTGGAGCGGATCGATGCCATCGCCGGCGAGATCACGGGGCTCGAACGCATCATCGTGCACGATCCCGGCGGCGAAGAAAGCAGCGTGCCGGCGGGCCTGGCCGAACGTTTCACGATCCTGCCCTGGTCCGGCCTGGCGAGCGCCGATGAGAGCGCCCTGCCGGACCGCGCCTGTTACCGCGACCTGATGGCCGTCATGTACACATCGGGCACCACGGGTGTGAGCAAGGGCGTCATGGTCTGCCACGCCCACGCCTACGAATATTCCAACTGCGTCACCGAGGTGCTCGATCTGCAGGCGGGCGACATCTACTACGCGCCGCTGCCGTTGTTCCACATCGCCGGGCAGTGGGCCGTGGTCTATGCCTCGATGCTTGCGGGCGGCACGGTGGTGCTGAAGGAGAAGTTTTCGGTCAGCGAATTCTGGGACGATGTCGCACGCCACAAGGTCAACGTCAGCCTGCTGCTGGGCGCCATGTGCAACTTCCTGCACCGCCAGCCGGCCGCATCCACAGACGCCGACAACACGCTCGACAAGGTCCTGGTCGTGCCGCTGATCCCCGAGATCTCCGAATTTGCCGAACGCTTCGGCCTGCGCGTGACGACCAACTACGGTTCGACCGAGGTCTGCGTTCCACTCCGTGCAGGCTTCGACGCACCTGCCCCGCGTCTGTTCGAGTTGCACGACGATGCCTCGTGCGGGCGCATCGTTTCCGACCGCTTCGAGGTCCGCATCGTCGACGAACACGATGAGGAGGTCCCTGTCGGCACCGTCGGCGAACTGGTGGTACGTCCCCGCGAACCCTGGATCACGATGCTGGGCTACTGGAACAATCCGGCCAGGACCGAGGAGGCCTGGCGCAACCTGTGGCTCCACAGCGGCGACGCCGTGCGGCGTGATGGCGATGGCAACCACTACTTCGTCGACCGCATCAAGGATGCCATCCGCCGGCGGGGTGAGAACATCTCCTCGATCGAGGTCGAAAACGAGATCACCGCCCATCCCGCCGTGCTCGAATGCGCGGTCTATCCCGTGCCCTCCGAACACACCGAGGACGAGGTCATGGCCGCAGTTGTGATCAAACCCGGCGCAACGCTGGACGCCGCGACTCTGCTGACCTGGCTTGTGCCGCGGCTGTCGGATTTTGCCCTGCCGCGCTACGTCGATCTGGTCGACGACCTGCCCAAGACCCAGACCGGCAAGATCCAGAAGTTTCCGCTGCGCGAGCGCGGCATAAGCGCGGCTACCTGGGACCGGCTGGCCAGACCCTGATACAAGGCGCGCACAGCTTGCCGCAGGCAGCGGGCGCAAACAGACTGGAATCATGGAACCACTCGAGAGCATGGACGCCCGCGCCGGCGAGGCCGCTTTGGTCTGCCGCGAACTTCTGGGCGAGCCGGCGATCGGCTGGGAGGACCCGGGGGGCCAGCACCGCAAGTCGACGCGCCTGTTTCTGGCGAACCGCTCGGTCATCGCCACCCTGCGCGATTCGGCCGAACGCGCCGACCTGGAAGCCGGTGTCCTGCGCAGCCTGCATGCCCAGGGGGCGCCGGTTCCGGCCGTGCTGGCCTACGACGGCCGCTGGCTTCTGCAGGAAGACATCGCCGGAGAACGTCTCTCGCGCGCCCTGCGCCGCGTCGGCAAGGAAGAAGCCTTCGAGCTGCAGGACCGTGCGCTGGCCAGCCTGCATGCGATCCACCAGGCGGGCAGCCGTGCCGGGCTGGCCGCCCGATGCTTCCGCATCGGCAACAGCCGCGAATGGGTCGAGGGCCTGGCCGCCGCACCGGCCAAACTCGGCACCTTCCTGGGCCTCGCTGCCCCGGAGATCGATACGGCCGCGGTCGTGCGCGTCCTGCTGCGTCGCCCCGCGAGTTTCATCAAGTGGGATGCCCGCCCGCCCAACGCGGTCGTGAAGCCCTCCGGCGAGATCGCCTGGTTCGACTGGGAACATTGCGGCACGCGCCACCAGCTCGACGACATCGTCTGGTTCCTGGGCGATGAATCGATCATCGACCGCCCCGGCGACGAACGGCGTCTGCTCAACCGCTGGGTGTCCCGTTTCGACGAAGGCGGTTATCCCGCAGGTCCGGCCGACTACACGATGACCCAGGGCGCGCTGCACTGCGCCGTTCGCCTGTCGATCCATGTCAGCAGCGCCGCCCGCGAACAGAGCCCCGGCGACTGGCGCGAAACCCTTGCCGGGCGCGGTCCCGACACACTTTCCAGCGGCGGGCTGCGCCTTGCCCGGCGCGGCTTGCGCTGGTCCGAGAAGAGCAGCGCCCTGCAGCCCCTGGCCCATTGGTTCCGCGCCGTGCGCGAACGCTTCAGCGCGGCGTGAAGATGGCGTGTCCTGCCTGCCGCAGCGGCAGACGCACGAAGGTGGTGCCGGCACAGACAAACAGCATGCACAGGTCTTCGCCGCCAAAGCAGAAGTTCGCAGGGAACTGAGGCGTCAGAACGATACCGAGCAGCGCACCTTCGGTATCGAAGACATGGATGCCGCCCGGGCCGGCACACCAGACATTGCCCGCGGCATCGACCTTCATGCCGTCAGGGCTGCCGCGCCCCAGCGTACCGTCGGGATCGAGCGTTTCGGCAAATACTGCACCACCCTCGGCACCGCCGCGGCCATCGACGTCGAAGACGCGGATGTGCTTGCGCTTGCTGTCGTTGACGTAGAGCCGGGACTTGTCGGGCGAGAAACAGAGCCCGTTGGGCGCGTCAAAATCATCGGCAATCAGGCTCAGCCCGCCATCTGGCGCGATGCGATAGACGCCGCGGAAGTCCAGATCGGCCTCGCGCGGCAGGCCGGTCGCGGCTTCGCGGCCGTAGAGCGGATCGGTGAACCAGATCGCGCCGGAATCATCGACCACGATGTCGTTGGGACTGTTGAGCTGCTGGCCCCGCCAGTGGCTGGCCAGAACCGTGATGCTGCCGTCGGCCTCCAGGCGCGTGACCTGGCTGGTGGCGTGTTCGCACATCAGCAGACGGCCTTCCCGGTCATAGGTCGTGCCGTTCGTCATGCCCGAAGGTTCGCGCAGCACCACGGTCTCCCCCGAAGCGGCAAACCAGCGATGAATGCGGCTGTTCGGAATATCCGTGAAGCTGACATGCTCACCCAGGGGATGCCAGGTCGCGCCCTCCGTGAAGGCAAAGCCCTGCGCCAGCGTCTCGAAGACGGCTTCCTCTTCGATCAGCGCGCGAAAGCGCGGATCGGCAATGCGGTAGAGCGACATGGGCAATCTCTCCTCTTTCCTTGTCCTTCGCCGCTGCGGTTCACCATGAGGTGAGCAGCGCATCGAGGTAACGTTTGAGCTGTTCCTTGGCAGGGCCTGCGGCGCGAAAGATCGTTTCGGCCTTGTAGAACTCGAACATGCGCACGCCCTGGATCTCCGGACGGATGAGAATGTCGGGCGGGTCATGCCGCGTCTTGGCGCTGACGATGGAGTGTTCCATGAGTTGCACCGTGTTGAACACGGCTTCGAAAAAGCCGGGCATACCTTCCCGGTCGCTGGTGCGCTGACCCAGAACATCGATGCCGATGCGTATGTCGATCTCGTCGTCCCAGAGATCGTAGGGCACGGGATTGACGGTGCCACCGTCGATCAACAGACGCCCGTCGACCGGAACCGGCTGGAAGACACCCGGCACCGCCATGCTCGCCTGAAGCGCCAGCGGCAGATCGCCACGATCGAGCACAACCTGGTGCCATTCCCAGTAGTCGGCCGCAACCACCCTGAGCGGAATGGCGAGACTTTCGAAATTCGCCGCCACCTTCTCCTCAAGCAGAAGGCGGCGCAGGCTGTCGCCCTTCATCAGGGCGCCGCGCCCGAGATTGACCTTGGCGATGCCGAACCAGCGCCGCAGGTCGCGACGCCCCAGCGTCTGCCAGAGCGAGTCCTCCGGCGCCAGCAGCATGCTCGAGAAGCGCTCCCGGATCTCCCGCGCGCTCTGGCCCGAGGCATAGGCGGCCGCCATGATCGCGCCCATCGACGTGCCGGCCAGGCGATGGGGGCGGATGCCCAGCTCATCGAACGCCTCGAGCATGGCAATGTGCGCCAGACCACGGGCGCCACCGGCGCCGAGAGCCAGACCGATGCGTTTCAAGTTCCTGCCCCCCGCCCGTCAGAGGATCGGAGAAAGCAGATTGGCAACACGCGCGGCGACCCGGAACCAGGCCGGGCGGTCCTCGTAATCCTGCTGCGTCTGCAGGCGGCAATCGGCGAAGTCGCGTTCCAGCATGGCCTCTACCTCCCCGGCAAAGTCCGCGTCGCGCACCAGTGCGGTCACCTCGAAGTTCAGCCGGAAGGAACGGTTGTCGAGGTTCGCCGTGCCGACCGCGGCAATGCGATCGTCGACCAGCAGAACCTTGTGGTGCATGAAACCGGCTTCGTAGCGATAGAAGCCTATCCCGACCTGTGCGGCCTGGGGAATGAACGCGAAGGCCGCAAGATAGACCAGATACAGGTCCGGTTTGGCAGGCAGCATGATGCGGACATCGACCCCGCGCAGGGCCGCCAGTTGCAGCGCCCCCACGATCCGGGCGTCGGGCACGAAGTAGGGCGTGGCGATCCAGAGGCGCAGGCGTGCGCTGTTGATCGCCTGGGTGAAGAAGAGCCCGCAGCTCTCGACGTCGTCGGATGGTCCGTTGGGCAGGATCAGCACGACCTTGTCGGCCTGCCCCGCGACCGACGGTGTCCAGTCGAGCGAGAGAACCGTGCCGGTCGCCCAGTTCCAGTCTTCGGCAAAGACGAGCTGTGCCTCGATCGCGGCCGGCCCGTCGATGCGCACATGGGTGTCGCGCCAACGACCGAAACGGACGCTGCGCCCCATGTAGTCGTCGCTGACGTTGTGGCCGCCGATGAAGACGGTGCGGCCGTCGATGATCAGGATCTTGCGGTGGTTGCGGAAATTGATCTGAAGGCGTTTCCAGAGGCCGCGCATGGCCTGAAAGCCCGACACCGACACGCCCGCGGCCCGCAATGTATCGAGATAGCGGCTCGAGAGGTTGAGCGAACCGATCTCGTCATACAACAGGCAGACGCGCACGCCCCTCTGCGCGCAGGCGACAAGGTGGCGTTGCAGTTCCATGCCGAGCGCATCGTCGCAGACCGTGTAGAACTGGACCAGGACGTAGGAGCGGGCGGCCGCAATGGCTCCGAACATCGCCTCGAAGGTCGCCGTTCCGTCGATCAGGAGGGTGACCTCGTTGCCGCGGGTAAACGGCATCGCCGCCAGACGCTCGAAGACAGCATCCTCCGGGTCGATATCCTCGATGGTCAGGCGGGCCCTGGCGGTTTCGGCGCGCAGCGAGGCCATGATCCCGGCAAAATCAGGCGCCCTGCCACGCCGCGCCTGGACATAGCCCTCGAAGCGGTTGCGGCCGAAAACCCAGTACAGCGGCAAGGCGAGGAAAGGAAAGGTGACGAGCGCGATCGACCAGGCAATCGCGCCCTGGGCAGTGCGCACGCTCATGACGGCATGCACGGCCGTCGCAAGGCCCAGCACCTGGAGGATGACGACCGCCGAACCCAGCAGCCATAACAAAGAGACCTGCCCCATCACGGCTCCTGCCAGGGGGCCACCCCCGGTGATGCGCGGGCATGCATGGCCATCAGGCGGTGCCTGGCTCCCCGCCCACACGCACGATCAACTTGCCGAAGTTGCTGCCCTCGAACAGGCGCCCGAAGGCCGCCGGCGCGTTTTCCAGGCCATCGACCACGGTCTGACGCCAGGTAATCCGGCCGTCGGCCAGCCAGCCGGCAAGTTCGGCGCGCGCATTTGCCGCGTCGGCCTCGAAATCCGTCACCAGGAAACCCTGGACCTTCAGGCGGCGGGTGATGAAGCGCCACATGGGGTCCTCGATCGTCTCGGGTGTCACGGCGTTGTAGTTGGAGATCGTGCCGCAGACCGCCATGCGGCCGTGGTCGTTGAGCAGCCAGAAGGCATTCCAGCCGATCTCGCCGCCGACGTTCTCGAAATAGACGTCGATGCCGTCGGGACAGGCCGCGGCCATGGCCGCGCCGATGTCGCCGCAGGTGCGGTAGTTGAAACAGGCGTCGAAGCCGCAGTCGTCCAGGCAGTAGGCGACCTTCTCGTCCGATCCGGCACAGCCGACGACGCGCGCACCGGCGATCTTGGCGATCTGCCCGGCAACCGCGCCGACCGCCCCCGAAGCGGCCGACACGAAGAAGGTCTCCCCCGCCTTGGGCTGGCCGACATGCAGGGTGCCGAAATAGGCCGTCAGGCCCGGCATGCCGAGCACGCCCAGCGCGGTCGAAATCGGCGCCAGAGCCGGGTCGATCCTGCGCATTTGCCGGGCCGGCGCCACGACATGGCTCTGCCAGCCGCCATAGACTTCGACAACGTCACCCGTCTTCAGGGAGGGATCACGGCTTTCGAGAACCTCGCCCACCGTGCCGCCGATCATGACGCCGCCGATGGGCACCGGATCGGCATAGGAATCGCCATCCGACATCATGCCGCGCATGTAGGGATCGAGTGTCAGGTAGATCACCCGCACCAGCGCTTCGCCCTCCCCGGGGGCCGGGATCGCGGCTTCCTCCAGGCGGAAGTCGGCGGGGCCGACCATGCCATGGGGCCGTCGCGCCAGGACGATGCGGCGATTGTTGGTATCCATGGCTTGTTCCTTATGTGTTTGTCGGTCGCAGATCGCGCTTCTGCACCTTGCCGGTGGGCCCCAGCGGCAGATGGTCGCGCACCTCGATCAGGCGCGGATACTTGTAGGCGGCCATTTCTTCCCTGGCCCAGTCGCGCAAGTCCTCGGGCGTCAGGGTCATGCCGTGGCGCAGCGAGACGACGGCCATGATTTCCTCGCCATGGGTCTCGTGCGGCACGCCCAGCACCGCGGCCATGCCGACGGCCGGGTGCGTCATCAGCACCGCCTCGACCTCGGCGGGATAGATGTTGAAGCCGCCGCGGATGATCAGTTCCTTGATGCGCCCGACGATGAAGACGTAACCGTCCTCGTCGATGCGCGCGAGGTCGCCGGTGTGGTACCAGCCGTTGCGGATGGCTTTGGCCGTGTCGTCCGGGCGTTTGTAGTAACCCTTCATGACGCAGTGGCCCTTGACGCAGAGCTCGCCGACCTCGCCGGACCCGAGCACCCTGTCGTCGGCATCGACAACGCGCAACTGGACCCCGAACGCCGCCTGGCCACAGGAGCCGGGGCGGTAGGTCGCCCCTTCGTGCAGGAAACAGGCGACCGGGGAGGTTTCGGTGCAGCCGTAACCGTCGATCATCGGCACGCCGAAGCGCTCGGCAAAACGCTTCTGCAGTTCGGGCGCCAGGCTGGAGCCGCCCGAGCCGGTCGCCTTGACCACATTGCGCACCGCCGCGACATCCTCGTCGGTCAGGCTGGGATCATCGAGCATGGCGCGGAACATGGTCGGCACGCCCGAGAAGCTTGTGATCTTCTCGGCAACAATCAGGTCGATCGCCTCGCGCGCGCTGAAACGCTGCATCAGCACCAGCGCGGCGCCGCCGTAGAGCCCGGTGTGCATCAGACAGGTCTGGGCAAAGACATGAAACAGCGGCAGGGCGATCAGCGTCACCGGCCGGTCGGTCGCCACGGTGCGTTCGCGGGCGATCGCGATGACGTTCATCATGATGTTGGCATGGGTCAGCTCGGCGCCCTTGGGGCTGCCGGTGGTGCCCGAGGTATAGAGGATGACCGCGGTGTCGTGTTCGTCGCTATCG
>Ga0105054_10005728_pt1 | contig 17729 bp, 9 predicted proteins | sample BON02_FD_78091 | JGI IMG/M metagenome (GOLD analysis project Ga0105054, IMG submission 78091) | Freshwater microbial communities from Lake Bonney liftoff mats and glacier meltwater in Antarctica - BON-02 (megahit assembly) | ecosystem: Environmental > Aquatic > Freshwater > Ice > Glacier...
CATTGCGGAGAATGGCGATATTTCTGTGAACCTATCTACCATATAGGACGCTTCGAGACCCAAAAGTAAGAAAAGTAAAAAGAGAATTAAAAACTAAAGCGAGACAGCTCCTTTCACATTTCGATAGATACAACGGGATAGCCCCCCTGTTTTCAACGGCTCTCCAATTCCTCTGAAATGACCGATAGCGCATTCCAGCGCAAGTTCAGAACCAAGATTCTAAAGACTTCTGGAGATGGATCTTATTCTCGTCTTCATGGAAGGAATGATGGTCATAACACTGAAAGTCAACTGAGAAAGAATGCTTTTAGGGTGCTAAAGCCACCAGGTAGTCCCGCATCGGTTCACCAGCTGGACTCTCGAATCGGCGAGCATGCAATAAAAAAGAACCGAGAATGCAACAATCCAATTCAATCAACTATGTATAGGAGTGTTGTTCCTTCAGAGCAAGGTTATTCTGGAAATGGCGTTGCTTTCACTGAAGGTAGGAATCATGGAGTAGATACTAAAAGTTTGAAAACTAGACCTGGATTAGGTGATTTACAACGTGTATTATTAACACCGGAAGTGGACGAAATGCAATCCAGATATGCGTCGATTTACAGTCCATCGTACAACGTCACGCAACATTCAATTGCATACAACGACGAGATTCAGTCAAGCTACCCTGCAATTCATAGTCCAACTTTCAATACCATGCAGCATATATTAGTATACAAAGAGGACCATGAAACGAAAGAAGAATTGCAGAAGCCTTGCAATGAAATTGTCAACTTTCGAATGATCAAAGAACCCCAAGATCAGCTATTCTACAGTAAAAAGCATCGTCACGTGGAATTTAAGCCGTGCACAACATCAGAGTACCTCAAGTCAAAACCGAACAAATATTATGAACTAGGAAAGCTTCCTGTCGATTTTGAAAACGACGATTTCAAAAAGAAGAAGGCACAGGTCGATCGAGCAAAGGATTATGCGAAGAATATCAGCAAGTTGAATGGCATCGCGCTTAGCAACAGAAAGCCGTACAAAGCAGAGCCTAAGCGTGCCATGTCCGCTCGCGAGAAAGCATTGCAATTCGCCAAAAGTGTACCCCGTCCGAGAGCCAAGTCCTCCTATTCCCACAATAAGAATCAGTCAAGTACTCGGAGCTCTCCATCATTAGATCCTATGGATATCATGGCACTGGAGCACGAGCGTGCGAAGGATGAAATCGCTGCAATTCGAAGAGAGTTTCGGGACTTTTGATATTTTCTGACCCATTATTATTTAGGCGCGGCAAACGTTAATTTTGTACTTTTTCGCAAGTGGGATGACAGGACGCAAGAGATTGAATCACAACACAATGCAACTTCAGGTGATGCTTGTGCCTGCTACACAAGTGGATGATGATGTGTGTGTTCACGGTCCTCTTCGGGGGCGGCCTCAAGCAACTCATGATGGACAGAAAAAGGAATCTCGCGAGGAAAGAAAAGGGCAAACAATCAACTTGCTTGGCAAAAGCTCCTATTTTGATGGAACGACAACTAGTTCACTAATGATGCGTGACAGTACGAATTTTGGTTGCGAAATGTGGGTTTTGCCGGAAATTCAAAAACCTGGACGTGACTTGAGATCAGTAAGCGCTCATGTGGGATTTAGCAATTCACTTTTGGCAGGGAGCCAATCTCGATCTCCATGGGTCTACCTGGTTCGAAAGAGTGTTCCATGCTCGGAGGTGAATACGAATGTGTCGCTTGAGCGGAAGAATAGCATGAGATTTAATTCAATGAACGATGGGACAGATTGCACACCATCAATTCTACTTGACACTCAATCAGGCAAATTGCAAATATTTCTCACAGTAACTACAATGAAAGAACATGTGCGAGGTAAAGGTCATAGTAGAGTTGTTGATTTGGTGCCAACAGATACTACACTGAACATTGAATCCAATTGTCTTGTGTCAGGTGGACTGTGGTCGCACATCGCATTACAGCTTACCCCGAAGACAGCAGGATTGTATGTTAACGGAAAATTGGATTCATTTTACGCTGCACCTGCCGGTAATAGAATTAAATTCAACCAGTACCCTATCACTATAGGGGGAAGTGTCACAAAGACAGGAAAGGTCGATCAAAATGGATTTATCGGCGTGATTCAAAATGCAAATTTTTACGACTTTCACTTGCACGAATTTCCAACATCGCACCTTGTGCCTCCCGTATTCGAGAGAAATACTGCTGTGGAGAGAAACATTGCTGTGGTTCGAGAACATAGAGAAGTGCTTCCTTCCATTGCTCAACAGGCAGTTCATAGACCTAATATTGCAGCTACATACGTGGTGAAATCTATGTTGGATGTAGGGACATCTTCTGAAGATGAAAAGCAAAAGAAAATTGCTCAAAGAATGGATCTGCTTGACGGGCTGGCATCTTGTCGTCGATCAAATTTTGCATCTCCCCGCATGATATCTAATACATATGAGCAAAAGTTTAATTATGCGTCTCCTCGAATGATATCTGGTACGAATGATCAAAAGTCAAATTATGTATCGCCGAGAGTTGCACATCCCGCCCTTCCGGTAGAGGCGATGGAGGAGCTGAAGGAAATGTTCAACAGGAAAACTGCTGCTGCCGTAGAGCTATTTGGGGAGCAAGCGAGATTGGATTTACTCCATTCCTGTTTCGAAAAACCAACTTTAAATGAAAACGAAAACAAATGCGGTTATGTCTCTAGGCGGCAATATGAACGATTGCGAAACCAATTCTAAATCGTATTAAAATTCTCAAATAACGCATTTCATTTTGTCAAAACATATTTACTCGTGTCTTTTGAACGTGTCTTTGTTTTCCCGAAGTTGAATTACGTTTTGAAATTGTTTGTATAGCCCCCCTTCTAAACCTCGGTAGACCATAAGAAACATTGATGGGTGGCTTGTAAAGTAGATATCGAAATCTAGCAAGATGTCAGATCGTGAAGAAGATAGTAGACGGGATGATGACAGACGGGATGATGACAGACGCGACGATGACAGGCGCGAAGATGACAGACGCGATGACCGAGGAGGAGATCGTGAGGACAGCCGTCAATGCTATAACTGCCAAGGTTACGGCCATGTTTCCCGTGACTGCCCGGAGCCTCGTAAGGCCAGAGAGGGTCGAGGTGATCAGCAGTGTTACAACTGCCAGGGAGTGGGGCACATATCTCGAGACTGCCCTGAGCCAAGAAAGGAACGAGGACCACCCCGAGGCGGAGGAGGAGGAGGAGGAGGAGGAGGAGGGAAACGCGACGGCTTTTCGGTTCTGGTGAAGAACTTTGCCCGTGAAACCACGACCGACTCCCTGAAGGAAGCATTCATCAAGTACGGTGAGATCAAGGATGTTTATATTCCAATTGACTTCAGAACCCATGAGGCCAAGGGATTTGCATTCGTGGAGTTCATCGAAGACAATGCCGCTGAAACGGCGGTTCAGGAGATGAACGGGGCTACTGTAGAGGGAAGTGTTCTTGAAGTAATGAAGGCGAGAGAGAGACGCAAGACGAGAGATGAGATGGGAGGAGACAGATACGGGTACGTTGATTAGAATATCTGAGTAGTTGGTTTGTATTGACAGTATTGTAGTGGAGGAGGAGGAGGAGGCAGACGATACGATGATCGTCGTGGTGGTGATCGATACGATCGTGGCGGTGGTGGTTACGGTAGGGACCGCTATGACGATAGACGCGGTGGTGATCGTTACGATGACAGACGTGGTGATCGAGGAGGTGGAGATCGTCGCTACGACGACAGGAGAGATTCTCGCAGGAGGTCGAGGTCTCCTCCACGACGAGGAAGTCCAGGACGCTAAATACTCTAATTATAATATTCAAGATGATAAAGAACGAGGGTGCTCGAGAAAAATAATTTTGTTAAATCAATCAGCGGCTTAACTGATAAATACGGATTGTCGGCGCATCATGCATATCCAGCCCAGCAAACATTCCGTCAATGTTTTCTTCATTTCTGATATCGCTATCGTAATCCGATCCAATGGGATGCTCCAGAACCGAGATACCAGCCATTTTTAAATCTTGTAAAAAGGCTGCTTCTTTCCGAGGCAATCGTTCTTCGAATGCAAGAATGACAATTTGGGAACAGCTCACGAAGTAAACTAATGTGTTTAAGAGTGCCTCGCAAACATCATCGCGAAATCCAATATAGAGTAAGTCACTGGCAATGACCAATTTAAAAGGGCCTCTCGATGTTGCAACTTGTTCTGCTTGCAATTGGTTTCCCCAAAAAAGTTCTGTCGCAACTGCACCAGTACAATGATTCAATTCAATATTCTTTTCTAGTAGCTTCAACTGAGCTGTTCCAATATCGGTTAGTGTGATTAAAGCTCCCAATGAAGCTGCAGCCACCCCAAGCAGACCTAAACCAGCACTGAGTTCCAAAACAGAAGCACCTTGCCACCAGCCTCTATTCCAAGTGCCTTTGTTGACATTGTCTTCTATGAATCGAAGCGTAACGAAGCTTGCATTCCAGACCGTGCCTCCGGTAGTGCAACTTGTTTCGTTGTCACGGGGAACGTACCGCTGGGGAGGCTCGTTAATAAATAACTTAATATTCAAAAAATCCACTGCGTACAAAACACCTTGCGTTTCTGTTTCGTCGTCATTATTAATATCAGCTTTACTCCGTATCTCGTCCAGCAAGGAACTGTACCAGTCCATTTGCCGGATTTCATCAAAATCAGAATCTTGTTGCAGAATTTCCAGATACGAATCAATGCATCCATCTTTAGAAGCCTGGAAAAGCCAATGCTTGCATTCTTGCTCGTATTCTCCAATAGGATTCCTCGAAAACTGCAACGCTGCGATACATGCCAGATTGTACGCAGGAAATCCAGGTTGAATGGCTTCAGCTCGCTGAAGCAATATCTTTGACTGGTCAAACATCTCATTGGCACTACTATTGGAACTCGTAGCTCTGGCTTTCTCTACCATGAGAGCCGAGAAATTATTCAAGGCTGACACATGGTTTTTATTTATTTGTAGTAGCTGCGAGTACAGGTTCATAGACTCTTCAGCTTCTCCACAATCTATGTCTAAATAGCTCGCATAACAAAAGAGCGTATCTATGCTGTTACAATTCAGTTTCAAACTTAACTTGAATGACTCGATTGCTCTGTCGCGATCGAAAAAAACTCTGCAGAGGAATCTGCCTTTAAGACCGTAGAACGAGCTCAAGTGCTCTCTCTTTAATCGTAGCTGGGGGTCAGATACTTCATTCAAAGATATGCTGGTCAAATAAGACAAATCTTCGGCCTCGCTAGATAAACTGAATTGTTCAAACACCTCGTGAACTTTCTGAGCCAAATGTGTATTCTTCTTGAGGCCATCCAAATAAGAGGTGACATAGAAGGAGACATAGTTCAATTGAGCAATAAAATCATCGGGGTATGCGCTGTGTAGTTGTTCCACTTTTTCAAGAGCCATTTCAATTTCACCAGCTTCCCGCAGGTCAGATATACGCTCTAACAAAGATTCCATTGGTTTGCGTTACAAAGACCAGCAAATTTAAAATATATCAACGTCAAGTAGTCTCCAAGACTTTAAAATAATAGCGACAACTTGTGAGTTAAATCTACCGATGGGTGGACTAATTGGAGGCTACTAGGATCGTATTAGTGAATGTATTAACGGCGGTATTTCACGAATTTCGAATGAATCAAGACTCAAGTCCAGCGACGGACGCAGTTCATTCTGTTCGATATGACGATGTATCGGAGAGGTCGCAACTCTATACATGGGGTCAGAATGAGTAAGTATGTTGCATTTGAAATTACGGAAATCTCATTTGTAGTCAGGTACGGTGAGCTTGCACTTGGTGACTCGCCGGACAGAAATCAACCATGCGCTGTGAATATTGGTCAAAAGGATATTCAACGCATTCTTCAAGTTGCCGCTGGTAATGAGCTTACTATTGTATTGACATCAAAGTATGAAGTGTTTTGCTGCGGCTACAATGACTCAGGTCAATGTGGCGTTTTAAGCATGAATAGAGTCCCTGAACTGACCAGAGTTGACTGTCTTTCAGTAAGTCCTTGAAACTAAAAATATATAAATGAAACTCAGTAAACGTAGAGCAGGAACATCAGGAGTATCCATTGCAGCAACGGAAGTGAAAGCGTTATGGCGGTAAGTGATCAGGGAAAGGTGTACGCGTGGGGATGTAATGCCAGAGGTCAACTTGGTCTTGGAAATAACGCTAATGTTTCAAGACCTGTCAGGATTGAGAACCTAGTAAACCACCGTGTTGTAAAAATCGCTTGTTCGTAAGTCTTTTTTCTATTCTATGTGGTATTCAATAAACGTACTTTTAGATACTACCATACTGTGCTCGTTACCGATGAAGACTTGGCGTTTTCGATGGGTCGAAATGATGTTGGTCAATTAGGAATAGGACACACGAATGATTTGAATCTGCCTGAGAGGATAACTGAGCTTCCTGCCTCTCATATCTTGGACGTTGCATGTGGGCAATATCACACAGCTTTCGCGGTAGACGGTGTGGGAGTATTAACGTGAGTTACTTCATGTCGGGAACTCAATGACTTAATTTTTGAAAAATATAGTTGCGGTAAAAATGAACATTTTCAACTAGGAATAACAAGACATAATGATCCTGTTTGGGTCCCGCAGCCAACGGATCCTTTTTCATTTAGTAACGGTGGGGTAAGTTCATGATGCCATGTATTTCAAATTTTGAATGTTTTGGTTTAAGATGCCTTCTATTGTGGCTTTATCTTGTGGTTATTATCATACTGTCGCTGTAGCAGGAAACGGATCTGTTTACGCTTGGGGACGAAATGGTAAGTATTGCTGCAGGTATCATTCTTCGACTATAAATGAATAGATTACGGCCAGTGCGGTACAGGAGCTTGGGACTCTGTGAAAAACCCTCAGTTTCTTGATAAGTTGCCTGAAAATGGAATCGTAGCTGTTTCTTGTGGATGTTACCACTCGTTGTTCCTTTCAGATGAAGGCCGTTTGTATTCTTGCGGGCGGGGCAATCATGGACAACTAGGAATTTGGAATTCAAGGGGTGACCTCAATGTACCTACTCGACTGGAATCTATTTCAAATTCAAAAGTGCGATCTGTCGTGGCTGGATTCTACCACTCTATGTGTCTCACCGGCGAGGCTGAAAGTCCGTTCGAGAAAGTAGCTTCAACATTGAAACATGACTTAAGGAGTTTGATAAACAATCCATCGCGTTCCGATGTCATTTTTATTGTGGAAGGTCAGCCTATTTACGCACACAGATGCATCGTCATGACTCGCTGTGAGCCTCTTGAAATCATGTTGGAGGGCTCGATGAAGGAAGCGTTTGAAAAGGAGGTTGAGCTAAAAGATATTCGATATCATTTAGTATTGGCACTGCTTGAATTCCTATATACCGATGAAGTCCAATCGCTCAGTTCAAATTCTTTTGATCTGAACTTTGCTCTGGATCTCTTGGCAGTGGCTGATCAATTTCTAGTGGAGGGCTTGAAAAGGCAATGCGAAATCGCCATTCAAAAGTCCATGTCAGTCGAGAACGTGGCCTTCATGTTCAAGAATGCCGATCAAAGACAAGCTTCCTCTCTCCGTAAGCGTTGCTTTGATTATATTATTAGGTATTTTGGTAAAGTTATTGGAACAGATGGTTTCATCGGGCTCCCTTCACATCTTTTAAAGGAAGTTCTTTTTGCAGCTCATGAGAAAGGCGTTAGTATTCGACCATGATTCCTTCATAATATATATTGTTTATTTGACTACTTTGAATACTCGCATAAATAACTCTGGTTCGATCCAATTGTATGCGTTGCAATCTACGTAATCCTGTTTGACAAGTTGATTGATTTGGTCAAGAATCTGTTTTTGCTGAAGCGGAAGCATTGGAGGATGACCTATCTTCTCGTGGTCCTTCCTATTTTTGTTGGATTTGTCCAAATTTTCGATAGCCCGATCCCAATCCAGTACATATTGGAGATACTTGAGTTGCGTGTATAATTTACTGGCAGGATATTCGGGCTGGAGTTGCAATCTTCTCCCATTCATTATAAACGACTTGCCAAGAATAGATTGCTGCCTTGTCCTCACATCTACCGATGGATCATCAGACACATTCCATCCTGCGTAGTAATTCTCGCTCGCTTTTCTGCATGAATTATACACCATATTACTCAGATATGAGAGATCCGTTGGCACCATACAGTGAGGACATTCCAATGCCGCAGTGGCTCTAGAAGATACTCCCTTGATGGTTGCATGATACGGTGAATCCGGCATTGCAATAACTCCAGGGAATTCGTACGACACATTGCACCCGTGGCATTCCAACAAAATCTTTTCACACTCTTTGAATCTATCAGCATCACTGATGTCCACCAAATTGATCAGTGCATCTCGATGATCACTTGTACTTTCGAAAGAAGAAGGATCGATGCCCAGGTGAAGAGCTACTTGGGCTGCAGACGTACCATGAATGTTTTCGATCAGTCTTTGAGTGGGTGGAACAACTTGCTGCTTCAGATACCAGTCCAAGTCAATTTCAAGAGTATCACTGGCTTTCACTTCATTGGGATGAAAGGCTCTTTCTGCATACGCCGGCGACTTGGCTCCTGGTAGGATTTCCACATTACCTTCTATTTTAGCCTGCTTCGCGTATTGCTCCCGGGATACTGTGCATATGACATAGGGAATGTGATCGCCTGTGTTGACCGGCTTGCCTTGTTCCATCATAGCCAATGCCACACGTAGATGCGGTTGACTCTTGGCATCAGGATAATCTTTCGGGCTCTTGTTCAGACCTTTCGTGATGATGAATTCCTCCAAAGGGATCTTCTTTTCCTTGAATTCCATCGCCACTTCATCCAAGTACTCATGAATCCCATCCACCACCTCATCGCAAGGTTTGCCTGAAAGGATCTGATCGAGGACGGAATGTCCCACGCGCTTTGACAGCGGACACCAATCACGTCGGACTAGATCAAGGCCTTTAGTCTCCTTGTGTGTCTTCACCACTATATTGCCATCAGCGTCTTTGGCTTCACCAACCACGCTCAATGCAGCATATTTCTTCTTCTTCAGCAATAATAAAGTCTTGAAGATCCCATCCTGTTCAATCTCGAGTAACCCATACAGTTTGTTGATCTCCTTCTTGACCCTCTGACCGATTTGTTTCACCACGTCTAATTCGGTGGTATTGGTATTTACCATGATGGAGTCTGTATCACCGTAAATAACTTCATACCCTAGGGAGTTTTGAGTGATATCCACAGTGTTTTGTAGAATGGAACGTCCTTGAGAAGTTACCAATGCGGCTACCGGTTTAGCAAAGAAACGAAACCCGGTAAACCCTAGGCATCCGTACATAGAGTTGGCAGTTAGCTTGAGAGCCTTCTGTCTGACTTCCAGTTGATCTCTTTTCCCGGAATCGATCTCATTTTTCAACAACTGTTTCACCTGTTTGCGCCTTTCAACCAGTGTACGAATCAGCGAAGGAAGTACTGCTAGGTCTTTGTGCACTCCTCGATCAGGCAGCGGTGGCAGTGCTTCTTCATCATCATCAGGGCTTTGTCCCCGCGATCGATCCACCGTCGTGTAGCAGATGTTGTATTCCTGAATGATGGACGGGTAGAGGGAGTTGAAATCCAAAAGTAAGATATACTTGTCATACAAGCCTGCTTTAGGCTCCAAAACAAGTCCTCCGCCATATTTGGCTTTTCCTCGTTTTGGGGTCTTGTTTTCGCCCTTCTCAGTTTTCTTGTAGCCTTCCTTGTCCGGTAACAGATAGCCTTGGCGATAGAACTCATGAAGAAGTAAATACTCGATTCGTTCAGCCCTTCCTCCATTGAGGGTTCGAGACCACAAATTGCCCCCGAGATTGGTCAATTGCAAAGTCACTGGAATAGCCTCCAATTTAAATGCCAGTTGTAATACCAACCATGCATCAGCCTGCGAGTTGTGAATCAGCTGTATCAACATATCTGCATTTTGAAAAAATTGAGGCACATGCGCAGGTTGAATTTCAGACCTGCTTTTATCTAATTGCGTCCTGCACAATTCCGTCAGCGAGTAGTTCCTTTGCCCAATCAGCAATTCCTTTGCTGTGGAATAGGTATCTAGCAACAACCTTCCCGGAGTCAAGTTGCTGTTTGTGTAGAATCCACCACCATCGGCTCGCTTCTGAGGAATATGTGACACGCGTAATCGGCCTACTTTGGACCATGTGACATTCGTATTGTGGGCTTTCATTCGACTCAGCAAAACATCAAGATCGAAAAGACGAATGTTATGACCCATGAGAACATCCGGGTCAAGTTTTTGCATTTGAACCAGAAAGAAATTTAACAATGCCCGCTCATTTGGATGCACTGATGTTCTCTTCATTTTCTCTTTGAAACCGTGCGGAATGGCTAGCCCTCCGTGTCCACCCCTTACGAATGAAAACGACTGAACCGAGTGTACACTATCTGCATTAGCAGTTGCTCCAATCACATCAACATCGTTGCGATACACGCCACAAATAGACATGATCTCATGCTCGTGCGTTTTTTCGTTAACCACAGTCTTGATAGACAGCGACAACACGGATAATGTAGGCGGAGGAGGAATCTCCACTTTTCCATCGGTCGAGGCCGATAGAACCTTCAACAATGGCGTCACTTGCTTGGAGAATTCAATCTCTCCGTGAAATTTGCACCAAGACTTCGACAATTCTGGGAAATTGATATCTTCGATGCGTATCCAGCCTGGTCCCATCAGGTCCCTCGAAAGAACTAATTGTTCGATAGCGTTTTGGTTCGCGCCAAATACTCTGGAAAATGTATCTCCACTCAAATCTACAGACATCTTTTCTTTTTCTATTCCCATCGGATATTGAACCTCCAAATATTCTGTTGGTTCTTTTGGGACATCTGGTAGTTCGAAGGCGTATTTCAAAACCGTTTTCTTGCATCTGAACGCGCGACCATTCTTTTTATCTAGAGGGAGAATCTTGTTGAGTACACTTGTCACTTCTCCTAAAACATCCGCAAATTGAACTTCGTCGTCAGGATTTGATTGTTTCGTAGCTCTCGGAAGAACATATACAATACGATTGGTATTCTTGATTTCGATACTACAACTTTCAAACGATTTTGTTTCATCGCACCACACTTTTCCAATGATGAAAACTCGACCTGGAGCATTCCTGGGATCCTCATACATGTCAAGCCAAAACATGTCGATGCAATTCTTTCCTTGCTCGTTGGTAACAATGCGTGGCACCTTCCCAGCGACAATGGACGGTTCTTTGGACGACTCCAAATCCTCTTGTACCATCCAACCAGATCCATCTTCACCGCATTCAGTGGTCACATTGAAAGCTTGCTTCGCAGGAGGCGTGGTCATGAAAGTCACGCGAGATGTAGTGGGGGTTGTAGGTTCTGCCTTGGGAGCAGCCCGTATAGGTTTGTGCGTGGCAGCCGCCAACAACTGAGCTTTAATATCAACAGTTTTCTGCTTCACTTCCTTTTTCTCCTCTTTTATCGTCGGATCAGCAGCTGTCGTCGGATCTGCTGCAGTCATTGGCTCATCATCGTCGACATCTACATGCTCGAAAGAATCAACAGCCACTTGATCGAGTTTCTCTTCAAACACCCTACGCTTTGATGGTGGAACCATATGTCCGTGGCCTTTTCTCTTTTCTTTTTTCTTGCTCGACTTCTTGGAACTGCTTTTCACCAAATTACTTAACATATCATCTAAATTGTCAAGGGATTTTTCCGCCGCTTTTTCAGCTTTGCTATTTCCAACGTCCACTTTAACAGAAGATGACGCCATCTTTGAAAGCATGGAAGAAAGCTTGTGGTTCTTCTTCAACTCATCGTCGTTCAGAACCTTCTTGCTTTTCTTCTTATCCTTCGCCAATATAGGAGCATCCTCGGAGTCGTAATCGTAGTCATCATGGTCAACGTAACCAGTGCCATCATCATCAACCACAAAATCTCCTTCCTCTTTCCTCTGCTTCTTGCGGGCCTCGTATTCGTCCTCCCCGATCTCCTCAAACATCTCATCACTGTCTTCAGCTAGCTCAGAATAACCGACTCCAAGCGTCTTAGCTTCCTCAAGCTGATCCAGCGCCGCCATCGCCTTACTCTTGGACGACTGTCGCTTAGAACGTCCCGAGCTCATCTCGAATGATACTCGGTGATTGTTTTGCTTTCGAAATTTTCAAAAATAAATCAACTGTGCAGGATTTGTTCGTTGGTATTTTCAGGGAGCATCAAAACCGTGATTCCTTTAATTCCCAGCAGCGCAGACAACTAACTATGCATTGTTCTCATCCTGCCCAACCGATACCTTTATAAAGCGTTCGTTCATTGCCCTAAATGCGCTCTCTGAATTTTCGTGGAAAGTTAATATTCCAAAGTCGAAGATAATTGGCTTACTCGTGTTTGGAATACCATAGAGACCGAAATGCGCCAATTTTAATTAAATCAGCGTGTTCAACATATCCACCGTCGAACTTTTCAAATCCTTCTAGTATTGTAGATATCCAGAACTCGCGTTGACACCAGATAGCTTGTTCGACACCATTTCTAAATCATCTTTCATAGATTGCAATTCCACTCTTTAAGAGTCAAAAATTAAGTTTTTACTAATAAAATTAGTGAATGCATTGCTTCATTTCATGTTTTATACGTCATAGGATAGTTGCTGTAATAGTCCATTGATGCTCTATCTGGTGGGGAACAACGCACCTGCTGCAAAATTTGTGTATAGTTAAAATATTAAAATGATTCCTTGTTTTCTTGCTCCGTGGGATTGGAGGCTTTGATTTCGGTGGTAATCTTCCATTGACAAACTACCTTGTCAGCCCCACCTGTTGTAAATATACGTGAACGATCCGAGTTGAACCTGACATTTGTAACTTGAGAGATATGTGCACGACGTCTAAGAGGACGAGACCCTTTGGTAATACAAGGAAAGTTAAACAAGTTAAGATTTCCTTGGTCATCTCCTGAAGCCAGCAAATCAAGACTACTGTCACACGAGTTATAGTGAGTCCCGTCTGTAACTTCAGGCCACATTCCTTGTACGTACCAAGACAATGTGCACGTGCAAGTAGACCATTGCACATCCTTAAGCATGGAAGGAGAGTTGATCATTGACCCATCCTCAACTTTGTGAAATAGCATGTCGAAACCGCCGCAATTCGATCTCAAGTATTCTGAATCGTCACTGAAATCGATATGCAAAACAAAACTACTGTGTCCTTCGCACTTTGCACGTAATTCATAATTCTTCCGAACATCGTATAGATATATTTTATTGTCACAAGAAGCTACAGCGAAAGTTTCTCCGTCAGGGGAATATTTGCAATCTGCGATCCATTCTTTGGAATCTCGTGTTTCATGAACCAGTTCCAATGATTTGGAATCCAGCACCATCATTGCTCCGTCTTTCTTCTGTCTACCCCGGCCAACAGAGCCTCCGAGACCAACTCCTACCACGCTTCCGCACGGTGACCAGCTTACTGCTCTCGTCATGCATCCGACGTTTGTCTCCTTAACCAGCTTTCTAGTCGATGTGTCCCATAGACGAACAGTTTGATCATCACCTCCTGTTACTAAAAGATCAGGATTGGATGGATGAGGCGCAAGTCCATGTACTTCATCAGCAGAATGACCTTGGGAAAGTAGAGTTACTGATTGGTTCTCGGTACTCACCTCAAATATCTCGCTGCCTTGGGTACCTATCAACACAACTCCTCGTAAAGGATCCCAGCAAACGCTTCTGATAGTTGGTCTGTGAGGCATCGGCAAAGCCTCAGTCATATCAAAGGTTCGAATAGGAGACAAGCGTGTGTCCCATAGTTTGACCACCCCATCCTTGCTTCCAGATACTAGTCCATTAGAACAACTGAACAAGCTATTGACGGATCGTTCATGAGCTTTGATGCTCTTCACACACTCCCGACCTGACCACACATAGAGATGTCCAGTAACAGTTCCAGAAACTACTTTATTCCCATCAAATACCGCCGCGCAGAGCAAAGGTTGGATTTTACCCTTTCTGCCAAACAAACCTTTCATCGGTGTCAACACACTTCCTGCTAGAGACCAAAACAAGATATGGTTCACGCCTCCAGTTACCAAGCCTGATCCGGCAAACAACGCGAATAGTACTTTCTCTTGACCTGCCATTGCACTAGCTTGCAAGTAGGTGTCTGTCCATGTTCCAGAGTCACTTCTCCATACGCATATAGTATGATTCTCGTCTTCACCAACACTCACAAGGCGAGTCCCGCATTTGCTAAAACCCAATTGAGAGGCAGCAACGGTGTGCTTTGCAGGAAGTTTGGCTATAGCAGCTCCCGTGAGCGCGCTCCATATATGCACCCGAACCACATCATGCGGTCGCGGGCGATTAGCGCTGCTCCCTTCACCCGTAGCTACATATCTTCCATTAGGATGCATAGCCAGCGACACAATAGGCCGTCCATCGTGGTTCATATAGAACTGCTGTGAATGTTCGGCCTTGTCGTATATTATTCCTACAGATGCTCCAAAGTAGACAGGCTGACCAACAGCATTGTATTGCACAGTACTGCGAACATCCTCACCTCGATGACCATACACGTGCTCCAGCTCAATTTGCACAGGACATGTTTCAACACTCGCAGATGGCGCTCCTGTGGGAGGAACAACAGCGTTTATCCACGGTCGTATAGAAACAAATTCTTGTGTGCTTTCCTGAGAGCGACCAGCTGCCTTGCTTTCAAATACAATATCGCTGTCTCTACCTGAATCACCTGCTTTTATGGCAGCATCTTCTTCATCTAGTGTAATTCTCCATTGCATCACACATCTATCCGTCCCTCCTACCGTAATAACATGCAGATCGTCTGGAGTAAATCTTACATTTCTCACTTCCCCTCGATGTCCTCTGTAGGATTTACGGCCTGAAAGTGGGTTGACGCACGGAAATCGTCGCAATGCAACACCTCCACATTCGTCCACCGACGCCAATAATGTTCCACTGGAACTGCGATGCACCGCCGAGACTTCTACCAGATTACGGCTAGGATCATGAATGCCTTTCACTGGCCATCCCAACGGACATGTCCAAGTAGACCATGGCACATCTTTCAGAGTACTAACAGCGGGAATATCGGTACCTGAGTTAGCATCACAATACTTCATTTCGTGAGCTCCACAGTTGGTCATCACATATTGGCCATCATTTGAAATGTCAAAATGTGTGATAAAACTGTTGTGGCCTTCATACACTCCTTTCACAGCGTATCCACCAGCGACATCATAGAGATACAATGAGTTGTCATAGGATCCTAAGGCAAGAGTGGCCCCGTCAGGAGAGTATTTGATATCAGTGACCCATTGCTTGCTATTTCGCCCTTCATGTATCATTACCAAGTCTTTTTCATTGAGAATCACAACACTACCGTCTTTTTTTTGGCGACCTTTTCCAACTCGAGCGCCAAGTCCAATTGCAATTTTGGTTCCGTCGGGAGAGTAAGCACAAGCTCGTGCCATGGTATCCAGTTTCTGAGTCTTGATCACTCTATGGGTAACTACATCCCATACGCGAACAGTTTGATCGTCCCCAACGGTGCAATATTCGTTCTTTGTTGGATGCATTGATAATCCCCATAACTCGTGCTTTGAATGCCCACATATTAATGCTATATCATTGTTTTGATCAGATCCATCCGAAGCGGATACTTCACGAATTTGACAGTCACGCGTCGACAATAGGATTTTATTGCTATCGGGATCCCAACATACACTGCGAATACTCACGGGACAAATTTCAAACTGCGACCTGATTTCCAAAGCACCTGACCAAACTTTCACCTTTCCATCTTTTCCTCCAGATACAAGACCTTCTGAACAAGAATACAATGCAAACACACTTTGTTCGTGACCCTTTACTGCTTGCTGCAGCACACGACCTTCAAAAGAATACAGATGACCGTCAGCGGTTCCAATCACAGGCCGATTCCCCAGCCATCCAATGCAATACATGGCCTGTAATTTCCCTTTCTTGCCCAGAATGCCGCGCTTGGTTAGTACGTTCCGGCCATTTAGAGTGTGAAACTTGATGTGGTTCACCCCACATTGCACGAGCCCGGTTCCTAACGGATTGAAGTTTACTTGGAGGACCTTTTCACGACCCCCGTTACATTGCGACGTGACAATACCATTTCGCCAATCATGCACTGCTATTTTATGCTCTTCATCGAGACCAACGCTGACAATTCGATTTCCATCTCTCGAAAACTTGACGCAGTTAATTCCTCGTTTGTGAAACCCACTGAGTGTCACGAGTCCCTCCATCGTGTCTGAATCCCATATGATAATTTTGGGAACACTGCCCATCTGTGAAGTGACCACTAATTTACCTTCAGGATGAACATCTAATGCAACCACTTGGTCAGAATGGTTCGTGAAGAAACGTTGCACACCTTGTTTGTTCAACACAATGGCAAGATTAGCTGCGGTGTACACGATATCGCCATTCATTAAGTACCTCAAATTGTTTCGCGAGTTGCTTATACCATGCACCCATTCAAGCGCCAAAGACTCATCTGGTGCAGTGGGGTTTTCCTTGGGTAGTACTGACGGAGGCATTGCTAGTCTAACCCAAGGACGTTCTGGTCGCGATTCCTCACTGGAAGTTGTGTCCTCTTGAACATCTTCCTCATCAGTGTCATCAAGATATTCCGCATCAGCCTTACTACTAGCTTGTAAATCTTCCTGGTTATTCACTTTCTCTTGTACTGTAGATCGATCCAACAAAACCCCATCAGCAAAATCTTCTTCATCTTCGCTATCAGGCTGGTTGCGGTATATGGTAGGGTCCTCGTGTAGAAGCGCATCCGATTCGTCTGCCTCGTGCTTCCACTGCATGACGCATCTATCACTTTCACCAATAGAGAGCAAGAACGAATCGTCGCTCATGAATCGAACTCGGCGGATGGCACCTGAATGCCCTCTAAACTGATGGAATCCTTGTTTCTCGTCAATGCAAGGGTATCTGTGCAGTCTCAACCTGCCCGAATCATCTCCACTCGCAACCACCGATCCTGATCGGGATTTATCACTCGCTAGCAATGCAACAGTCGATAGACCCTGGACACTCCATCCTACAGGGGTGTTCTGAGAGACCCATTCAACATCCTTCATTGTTGACGGTTTCTTGTACTGTTCGCCTGTATTGGCATTCCAAAACAGTAACTCTTGGGCTTCGCAATTAGATTGAACACATTGGTTGTCTTCACTGAAGTCCATATTCAACACTCCACCTCGATGCCCTTTGCACTTGCCTTTAGAAGCAAAGTCTTCGACATTGTATAAGTAGATACAGTGATCGGTTGACGCAATACCAAGTGTGGCACCATCTCCAGAAAATTTAATGTCGCTGATCCATCGCTTTGAGTCTCTGGCCTCATGAACAATGCATAAATCTGCTTCATTCAAAATGACAAATGCGCCATCTTTCTTACTGTTTCCATATCCACTACCCAACCCGATTGCAATGAGAGAACCATCCGGAGAATAACTGCAAGCTCGAGCTTTCGTATCTAGTTTTACCATCCTGATCATTCGCTTAGTGACTGTGTCCCATATGCGTACAGTTTTATCGTCACCCACAGTGCAGAATTCTGATTTGTGGGGATGAACACACAGGCCATGTAGCTGATCTTCAAAATG
>Ga0105054_10005729_pt1 | contig 17728 bp, 6 predicted proteins | sample BON02_FD_78091 | JGI IMG/M metagenome (GOLD analysis project Ga0105054, IMG submission 78091) | Freshwater microbial communities from Lake Bonney liftoff mats and glacier meltwater in Antarctica - BON-02 (megahit assembly) | ecosystem: Environmental > Aquatic > Freshwater > Ice > Glacier...
GGGTGGGTGTTGGGGGTGTGGTTTGTTGTGTTTTGGTGGTTTGTTTGTTTGTTGTGTGGTGTTTGTGTTCGTGGCTGGTTTGGTCTGCGTGTGGTGGGGGGTGGGGTGGTTTTGTTGGTGTGCGTGTCGGTGATGTCAAGGAGAGGGCGGCTGTTGCCCTGCCGCGCGCGCGCACGCAAGAAGCACGGCGGCAGGAGAAAAAAACGGCAAAACGCCGCCGCCGCCGGCACGCAATGCCCCAAACACGCGCTCGCCCGATAAAAAAAAATGGCGCGTAAAAAAAAAAAAACAAAAAAAAAACGAACTCACCCTCCTCGTCCAGGAACAGGTCGTTGAGCGCCTCGTTGACCTCGAGCAGGTTGGCCCCGCTCTTCTGCACGCCCAGCAGGTACTCCTTGGCCAAGAACAGCCGGCCGGACCGGCGGAAGAGGCCCACCGCCCGCGCGTGGTCGAGGCGGCCCTCGCAGCAGCGCACCAGATCCGGCAGCAGCGCGGGGTGGCTGTCCAAGTAGAAGGAAATGGCGCGGAACACGACCTCGCTCCCGCTCGCGCGCACGAGCGCGTCCTTCAGGGCCGTGTGCTCCCAGGCGGAAGGGTGGAGCATCATGGTGGCGGCGGCGTTGTCGTGCTCGTCGTAGGCGCTGTACAAGGAGGCCAGCTCGCCCCAGAGCGCGTGCTGCTCGCACGCGCGCAGCAAGCGCGGGATGTTCAACTTTTTTGAGAAGAGCTTGAGGTGCTCGGACAGCTTCGCGGGCCGGTGCGCGGCGTACAGCAGGCCGAGCTCGGTGAAGACGCCCATGTGGGCGCGCTCGAGGCCGATGCCGGCCTCGAGCAAGGAGATGAGCTCGTCGAACTTGCCGCGGCGCTGGTAAAACTCAGAGACCTGCGTTTTGCGTGTTTTTTTTCGTTTTTTTTCGTTTTTTTTCGTTTTTTTCCGTTTTTTTCGTTTTTTTCGTTTTTTTTTGTCTTTGTGATATGTGCGGAAACGAGGTTTGAGTGTGAGTGTGAGTGTGAGTGCGTTGTGTGTGACTGAGATAGCCGGGTCGCCGTCGGAGAAGGGAGCAAGAGGGGGGATGCTTGCTTAGTGCCCGCCGGCCGCCGACCGCGCGACGAGCCCCCTTCCGTTCCCGCTTCCGTCCCTCCGTCGCGCACCCGCCCGCCCGCAAACAAGAAAAAGACAACGGAACCCCGAACGACCCCAAGAAAACAGAAGAAGAAAGAACTCGCCTCGTCCAGCTCGTCCGCGTCCACCACGATGTGCAGCCCGCACAGCTGCGCCAGCTTGTCCTCCCCCTCTTCGACGCACGCGAACCCAACCTCCTTCCACGTGCGCGGCGCGTTGGCCTTGCGCGCCGCGTCCGTCGCCTCCTGGAACCGCCGCAGCCGCACCAAGGCGCTCGCCAAGCGGCCCCAGTTGGGCACGCTCGCGTACAGCGCGCGCGCCGCCTCGTACAGCCCCTCGTCGAAGCAGCGGTCGGCCGCCTGCGACACGTTGGCCCCGTGCGCGCCCCCGTGCACGAACGCGTCTAATTCTCCCAAGGCGTTTGTGCGCGCCAGCGCGTACAGCAGCTCGGTGTCGATGCGCAAGGGGTCGCGGTTCTTCTTGCGCGCCATCTGGAGGAAGCGCACAAGGTCGGCGTAGGCCGAGGCGGCGGCGGCCGGGTCGGAGGCGAGGGGGGCGGAGGAGGCGGAAATGGGGGCGCCGGCGGACGCGGCGGCGGCGGCGGGGCCGGCCGAGCGCTGCACCGCGTCGATGACGGCGGCGTAGGCCGAGGCGTCGCCCGCGCGCAGGTAGGCGGCGATGGCGTCGGCCGTCTCGCCGCGCTCGAGGTGCGCGGCGGCCAGCTCGCTCCACACGGCCGGCTCGTCCACCTTGCTGGCAAACTCGTGCGCGCGGGCGACGCCCTCGGGGTTGACCGACGACCCCTCGGGCGCGCCGTGCCGCAGCAGCACGCGCACGGCCTCGGTCTTTTTTCCGATCTTCCGGAAGATCTCGAACGCCTCGTCGCTCAGGCCGTACTCGAGCGCCTTCTCGGCGACGGCGACGCCTACGTTTTTTTTTTTTTGCGATTTTTTGTTTAGGATTGTATTTTGGGGGGGTGCTTCAAGTGAGAGGGATGATTTCGTTGTCGTGTTGGGAGGGGGGTTGTTTTGGGGGCGTCGGTCTTTTCGTCGCGAGCGTCGCCGTCGCCGCCGTGAAAGCAACACGCCGCACAAAACGACAACACAAAAGCAAAGCAAAGCAAAAAACCTGCCCAAAAAACCTGCCCAAAAATACGGCCACCCCCTCCTCCTCACCGTCAAAGTTGTCCAGCCGGTTGACGTAGTCCTTGACGCGCGACCGGTCCGCCTTGACCGCCGTCAAAATCAAGAGGTTCTGCAGGTTGGCGTTGCCCGCGAAGGCGCCGCCACTGCCCGCGCCCAAAACGATCTTTTCAAGCAGCTCGATCAGCTCCGCCTGCAGGTCGCGCTTCAAGAACGCTTTGACCGCCGCCGACACCTGCTCCGGCTGCCGCGACTCGGGCAGGGCCGTCGAGACCACCTGGTCGACCAGGCCGCGGCGGGCGGGCGTGTCCTCGGCCAAGACAGAGTCCCAAAGAGCGGCGTCGGCGCGCGAGACGACGTGCCGCGCCTGCAGCTTGAATAAGGAGTGGCGGCTGCTGCAGTCGACGAGGGCGGCGTCGCAGTTGCCGCGGGCGTAGGCGGCGCACGCGAGGGCGGGGTCGCGCTTCTCGGCATACCTGTTTGGAGTTGTGTGTGCGTTTTTTTTCCGGCGGAGAGGGGGGCGTTTTCGTGCCGTAGGCGTGAGACAAAAGAGGCGCGAACAAAGAACAAAAAAGACGAGCGCGAAAAGAAGAGAAACCAACAAAAAACAACAAACCACAACAACAAACAACGAACAACAATATGCACTCACTTGCCCACCACCAGCGGGTTGTAGTACGGGTTGGTCGCCATGAAGTGCTCCGGGTTGTTGTTGGTGTCGACGACAATCTTCCCCAGCGCGTCGTGCACGTGCGGGTCTTGCGACCCCTCGCCGATGAGCTGCTCCAGCACGGGGGTCAGCAGCTTGAGGCGGTTGCGCCGCTCCACCTCGTCCGTCAGCTGGTCCACCGGCACCAGGGACCGCACGCTCGAGATGAGGGCCGTGATGAAGTCGTCCGGCGCGCCGGCGTCGAGCAGGGCGCCGACCACCAGCGGCGTCTTGGCGGGGCTGACCTTTTGCGCGTACCCCTCGATGTAGCGCAGCAGCCCCTGGGCGTAAAGGAACGCGACCAGGTCGGGGACCATGCCGTGGCGGTCGCACACGTTGATCAGGGGGCTGGTGATTTTGTTTTGTGTGCCGGTTTTGTCGGTTATTATTTTGCGGGGTGTTTTGGGTGTCGGGCGTCGTCGGGCGTCGTCGGGCGTTTCGTTTTTGCGAGTCGTCGGGCGTCGTCGGGCGTTTTGTTTTTGCGGGTTGTCGGGCGGGGTTTGTAGTTGTTGGTGTTGTGTTTTTAGGGGGGGAGAGGGAGGGGGAAAAGGTGACAAGGGGAGGGTCTGTTTCGAGTGGGAAGGGACGGCGAGGGGATGGAGAGGCGAAACAGAGGGAGGGAGGGAGGGAGGCAGGGAGAGGGTGCTGCAAGCCCCGTTCCCCGCAAAAACAAAAACAAAAACAAAAACAAAAGCGCGGGACGAGACATAAACCGCGAAACCCAAAAAACCGCCGCCCCGGAGAGGAGAAACCCCGATCCAAAAAAAAAAAAAAAAACTCACCGCGCGTCCGGCAGCTTGGCCTCCATCAAAAAGGTCTTGACCCGCTCCGCCGGGTAGTGCTCCCCCTCGCGCGTCAGCCGCTCCACCTCTTTCAGCTGCCCGGTGCGCGCCGCGGCCTCGATGTACTTGAAGTGCTCCTCCGGGTCGGCGCTGGTCGCGATCCGCGATCCTAAAAATAGATACAGCCCCGCGTACGACCCGTGCGCCTCGAGCAGGGCCACGATCTTGTCCGCGCCCAGCTGGGCGCTGTACTCGCGCGCGATGGAGACCACCAGGTTGAGGTTTTGCGCCGGGTTGGCGGCGAGCAGCTCGCGCAGGCACTCGAGCCCCCATTCGGCTGACAAGGAGCCAAACCATTCCGTCAGGGCGGCCGGGTCGAGGGCGTGCGTGTTGACGACGACGCGGCGGATGTCCTTGAGGTCGGTGTAGTGCTGCAGGGCGCGGAGGTACAGGCCCTGTTTGTTTGTTTGTTTTTGTTTTTTCGAGGCGGAAAAGGGTTTGTTTCCGGGGTTTTCGATTTTTGTCGTCGGCGTCGGTTGAGTGCGATGGTTGAGGGAGCGTGTTTGTGAGCGCGGCGTTTCTGTCGGGCGGGGAAGGACCCAGGGGCCGCGACGATGGAAATGTCGACCCCTCGACACACAAAAAGGGAGGAGCAAAACGAAAAAAGGACGCCGGACGAAGGAAAAGGAAAAAAAGACGCCGGACGAACGAAGCAACAAAACGCCGACTCACCGACTTTTCGCACAGCTGCGCCACCTTGGGCCGGTCGTAGTGCGTCAGCGACCCGTTGGCCAGCACCGCGTCCGCCACCTGCGGGTTGGTCACCAGGTTGACCTCGAGCAGCTTTGTCTGCAGCGCCGCGTCGCCCGGCCGGTCCGCCGGCGTCAGGTAATCCAGCAAAAAGGCGGTCGCCTCGCGCACCATGTTGCGCTGCAGGAAGAGGTCGGCGACGGCGTTGGCGTCGGCGGCCGGCGGCGACTGCGCGACGGCCATCTTGGCCAGGGACACCGCGCCGGACGGGTTGCTCGCCATCAGCTGCTGCAGCAGGGCCATGTAGTCGAGGCGCTGCCCCGACTGGCCGGTGAACGCCTGCAGCGCCGCGGCGTCGCCGCTCTCCGCGAGGAGCGCAATCGTCTTGCCCGTGCTTCCGGCGCCCTTGTAGCACGAGAGCGCCGCCTCCTTGTCGCCCGCCTGGGCCAGCAGGTCCCCGAGCTCCTCGCCGGGGGCCAGCTTGCCGTCGCGCCACCACCCGAGCAGCGGCTCCTTGCGGCCCTGGCGCATGGTCAGCCGCCCGAGCTCGGCCGACTCGGCCGCGTTGAGTTGCCCCCGCGCCAGCAGCAGCCCCAAGTAGACCAGGATCGGCGGCTTCTGGCCCGCGGCCGCGGCCGCGCCCGCCGCGCGCAGGCGCGCCAGGGTCGCGGCCGTGCGCAGGCTGCCCTGCGGCGACTCGGCCGCGCACTCGGCCGCCTCCTTCCACGCGCCCGAGGCGCACAGGCGCTCGAACTGCTGCCCCACAAGGGCCTCGGCGCCGGGCAGCCCGCCGCGTTTCGCCAGCGCCAGCGCCAGGTCCAGGTTGCCGAGCTGCTGCGCCACGAACGGCACGACGGCGGCCTCGTTGACCGTGGCCAGGAGCACCTGCCCGCGCCGGTTGACCGCCAGGAGCCCGCCCGTCGAGTCCGAGGGGGCCGCCAGGAAGATCGGGTCCGGCGAGATCCGGTTGCGGTAGATCGCCGTGGCCGTCTCGAGGTCGTACACGAACAGCAGCCCGAGCTTGGTCACCACGTAGACCAGGCCGTACCGCCCCGACACCTGCAGCGACACGGGAAAGTCGTCCGCGAACTCGGCCGGGAAGAAGAGCTCGGCCTGGCGCTTCTGCGCGGCGCCGCCGCCGCCGCCGGGCGGGACGCCGAGCTCGATCACGTGCAGCTTGGAGACGACGGCGCCGCCCTCCCGCACGACCTTTTGCGCAAAGGCGATGACCGTGGAGGGCGGGGTCTCGGCGGGCCGGCCGGCGAAGCGGGCGGTCGCGAACGCCGCCGCGTGCGCCTCGAGGGCCTGCGACTTGGCCTGCTCGCGCGAGAAGAGCTGCATGACGCCCCGCGCCAGCGCGGGGCGCTCGGCGCTGCCCGGCGCGATGCCCACAAGGGCGCACCACTTGCCGTCGTCCGAGGCGCGGTACGCGATGATCTGCGCGCCCGAGAGGTTGGCCGTGCGGTCGAACACCTTCACGGGCGGGGCGTCCACCCCGCCCGACGAGACGTCCCAGTGGTAGACGGACGCGGGCGTGACGAGGCCGAGCGTCGACGGGGATACCCACTTCCAGAACTCGACCGGCTCGGCGATGGAAAACGCCTTGAGCTTGGCCTTGGTGTCGAGGTTGAACACCTGCAGGGCGTCTCCAGGGGTGCCGGCGGGGCTGGCGGCGCGCAAGGCGATGACCTTCTTGTCGGGGCACATGAGCGCGCTGTCGGCGGTGATCGGGCGGCGCGCGACGGCCCCCGGGGCGCCCGGCGGCGCGGACAGGTCAAAGATGGCGACCGAGTTCTGCGCGCCCGTCTCGCGGACGCACAGGTAGCGGTCGCTCTCCATGGTGGTGTTCTTGAAGGAGATGAACTCGGGCGCCACGCCGAGGGACGTCAGCTGCACGTTTTTTTGGATTTTGCGGTCGCGGGGGTGTGTTTTTTCGGAAGGGCGGGCGGCGCTTGAGCGGAGGGACGTTGGCGGCAGCAAGAGAGAACACGCGTTGGCCTGCGTCGGGCGCGATCTCGCCCACTGCCGCCCTCGTCTGCGGCGAGGAAGGAGAAGAGAGGGGGCCTGCACGCGCGCGCTCGTCGCCGCACGAGCGAGAGAGGAGCGCGGTGTTGCGCGCGCGCCGCGCGCGCGTCCGTCTCGCGCAAACAGTGGCGACAACCGCCCGTCGCCGTCGCCAAAGCGATCAAGCCGTGGTCTTCTCTCTTGCAGCTGCGCGCGCGCGGGCCCGGGCCGATCGCGCCGCCTCGGGCGCGGAGGCTGCTGTTGAGGCGCTGTTGCAGCGCCTGTCCATTGGCCCGCGCCAACGGGAGGGAAGAGAGGGAGCAAGAGAGGGGAGCACCTCCCTCCCCCGAAACCCTCGCCTGTGGCGCGAGAGGCGCGGGATCGCAGCACGACCAGCAGCGAGATCACCGGGAGGTTGACCCGCTGGCGCGCTCGGGCCGTGGGCGCGGGATCACCAGGGAGCGCGTGCGCAAGAAAGAAGGGGGCGCTGCAAGCGGAAGCTGCAAGCTCTCCTCCTCCCTCTCTGCCCTCTCACGAAACACGAGCCATTTCTCACCAGGAGCTTCTCCTGCACGACGATGGGCGCCGCCGCCGCCATTGTGGCGAGCTGCTGGCGCGGAGCTGGCCCGTCGGGCGGCAGGGGACGATGAAGGGACGGACGAATGAGAGAGGGGCCTCTGTGTGTCTGGTTTTTTGTGTGTGTGTGTGTTTTGTGTGCACGTGCAGTGCAAGCGAGCTTTGAGGGAGCGTCTCTCGCTGTCTGGAGGGTCGCGGGGTCGCGCGCTTGATGAGGGGTGCGTTGCGTGTGTGTATGTGTCGGAAGGCGGGAGAGGTGTGACGTTTTGGGGTGTTTTATTTTCCTCTGTCTCTCCTCCCCCTTCTTCACACAGAAAACCGCCAAAAGCACCGCTTGGACGCCCGCACGACCCCATTTACCAATATCACAACCAATAAGCTCGACCATCCACACACACACAGCATTCTCTTCCTAAAAACCGGCGCTTACATAGACAGAGAGGGAGCAGGAGAACCGTCACGGAATTCAAATCGTCCCATTCAATCGTCGCATTCAATCGCTCCCCCAAGAAACGCCACCCGCCTGGGTCCACACTAGGCAGTACTGGTCCCGACGAGCCCATAGTGGCCGACGCGGAGGCGACCAGGACAACCAGCAGCCCATAAACCCGCTTGAGGCCGCGTCAGAACCCACCGCCCCGCCGACGCCGACGCCGACGCCGACGCCGACGCCGACGCCGACGCCGACGCCCGATGCCGCCGCCCGTCGCGCCGCCTGTCGCGGCCGCCGCGCTTTTCCCCCAACAACAAGACCCCCAACACCAGTCCGGCGGCGACCTCCCCATCACCTCCCTCCCGGGGCTCCACCCGGCCACCGCCCACGCCCTGGCCGCGCGCGGTGTTCGCACCGTGCGCGACGCCCTCGCCTCGGGCGTCGCCGACCTGGCCGAGCGCGCGGGCTGGCCGCCCGAGGCCGCCGCCGCCGCGCTCGCCGCCGTCGCCGCGCAGCGCGCGCCGGGCTCGCTGACGGCCGCCGAGCTGGCGCGCCTCAACGCCGACGCCTCGCAGTCGTCGCGCGTGCCGCTGGGCCTGCCGGGCATCGACGCGGCGCTGCGCGGGGGACTGCCGCCCGGGCTGGTGACCGAGATCGTGGGCCCGCCCGGCACGGGCAAGAGTCAACTGTGCCTGCAGGCGGCGGCGGCGGCGGCCGCGCCCCGGGGCGCCGGCGGCCTGGCGTCTGTCGTCTTGCTCCTGGACGCAGAGGGCAAGTTCTCGGCCGAGCGGCTGCGGTGCTTCGCGCTCGAGCGGTACGCGCGCGAGTGCGCCGGTCGGCCCGGCGCGGGGCCCGAGACGCTCGCGGCGCGCGCGCGAGAGCTGAGGCGCCTTGCCGATGCCGCCGCGGCCGAGGCGGCGGCGGCAGCAGCAGAGGGGGCGCGCGCTCGCACCGCCGCCACATCCGGCGGCGGTTCTGGCGGCGGCGGCTCTGGGGCACGCGCGGACGACGCCGCCGCCGCCGCCTGTCCTTCCAACGCGCCTTCCGCGGCAGCGGCGGCGGCCGCGGCCGCAGCAGCGGCGGCCGCCGCCGCCGCCGACGCCGCCGAGGCCGACGCGCTCGAGTGCCGCTCGCCCGAGGCCGCCGCCCGCGCCACCACCGACCGCGTGCTGGTGGCGCGGGTGACGAGCGCCGACGGGCTCGAGCGGGCGCTCGCGGAGCTGCCGCGGCGCGCGGCGCGCGTGTCGGCCCGCCTGGTGGTGCTAGACTCGATCGCCGCCCTTCTGCGCACCGACGCGGCAGGGGTAGGGGGGGGCGGCGGGGCGGGGGATGGGGGCCCGCCGCCGTCGTTCGCGCCGCAGCCCGTGGCGGCGATGCTGCGCGAGCGCGCCGAGGCCGTCGCGCGGCACGCGGCCAGCCTCAAGCGCTGCGCGGAGGAGCTGCGCGCGCCCGTGCTCGTGACAAACCAGGTGACGGCGCGGCCGGGGGGGGACGCGCCCGGCGCGGGCAACGGCGGCGGCGGCGGCGGCGGCGGCGCGCCGTCGTCCTCTTCGTCGTCGTCTTCCGTGGCCGCGCTCGGCGCCAAGTGGGCGCACGCCGTCAACGTGCGCATCGCGCTCGAGCGGTGGCCGGGCGGCCGCCGGACGGCGCTGGTCGCAAAGTCGCCGCTGTGCGCGCCCGACGCGTGGGAGTTCTGCGTGCGCGAGGGGGGCCTGGAGCAGGTCGGGCAGGAGGCGCTGGCGCGGGTGGAGCGCGCGGCGCACGACGCGCCGCTGCAGCAGCAGCAGTAGGTGCCAGCAGCGGGGCGATGGGGCTTAGTGTGGGCGGGAAAACAGGGGGAGGGCGGCAGCAGAAAGGCTCCCAAAATCCGCGCTCTCGTCCCCCGTCCCCGTTGCGATCTCGCGCTCTCTCTTTCCCCAAACGCATTTTTTTCCAACGCATTTTTTTCCAAACGCATTTTTTTCAACCTTCTTCACGGAAAGCTTCAAGGCAGCCTCACCTCCCCGCGCGCCAGCTTCCCCTTGATGAACATCACCTGCTCCCGGTACTCCGCGGGCAGCGCGTCCACCTGCGCCGCGCTCATCGCCTGCACCTGCTGCAGCAGCGCCACCTGCTCGGGCGTCGCGAGCTCGGGCTGCTGCTGCTGCTGCTGCTGCTGCTGCTGCGGGGGCATGGGCAGGGGCGGCGGCGGCGGCGGCCCGCCCTGCGGCAGCGGCAACATTGGCCTCGGCGGCGGCCCCTGGCCCGGGCCGGCCATGTAGGGCGGGGGGGCGCCGCCGCCGTAGGGCGCGGGGGGGGGTCCCGCGGGGCCGCCGCCGTAGGGTGGGCCGCCCGCTCCCCCGGGCGGCGCTCCGTAGAGGGGCGGCGGCGGCGGCGGCGGCGGCGGCGGCGGCCCGAGCCCCCCCCCGCCTCCGGCGGAGGAGACGGGCATCGGCCGGGGCGGCGGCGGCAGCATGGGCGGCGGCGGCCCCTGCGGCGGCATCATCATGCCACCGCCGCCCCCGTCCAGCGCCCCGGGCGCCTGCACCAGGCCCAGCAGCACCTGCGCCTGGAACACCGCCTTGGTCAGGCCCGGGCGCTCGGCGAAAAAGGCCGCCGCGCGGTGCCGGTCGGGCAGCGGCGGGGGCGCGCCGTGGCCGTTGCCGTTGCCGTTTCCGCCGCCGCCCGAAAAGGCGGCGCCCCTCAGCTCGCGCAGCACCTCCCAGAGGTCGCGGCGCGACATGCCCGCGAACACGCGGTCGACGCCCTCCTGCACCTCGCGGTCGGTCGAGGGCGGCGCGCCCAGGAGCTGCGCGACGGCGGCGGCCGACTGCTGCGCCGCGACCGACCCGATCGGCCGGCCGCCGCCGATGCCGCCGCCGCCAAAACCGCCAAAGCCGCCGCCGCCCCGGACCGGCCCGCCGCCGCCCGGCCCCGACGCCGACGCCGGCGGGCCGTACCCGCCCGCCCCCTGCATCTGGTGCTCCTCCGCAAAGTTGATCCGGATCGACCTGCCCCCGATGTCCGCCCCCGTGAGGTTGCGCGCCGCCGCCTCGGCCGTCGGCGTGTCGAAAAACTCGACAAAGCCGTACCCGCGGAATCGGCCGCTGTCGCGGTCGGTGGCGAGGCGGGCGGCCTTGACGGGGCCGACGGCCGAAAATACGTCGGCGAGCTGCTGCTCGGTCACGTCAAAGGGGAGGTTGCCGACTGGTGTGTGTTTTTGTCGTTGTTTGTTTGTTTGTTTGTTTCGTGGTGGGGGTCGGTCGGGCGTGTGCGTGTGATCGGTTGTGAGTGGGGATCGCTCAGGCCGAGAGCGGCGTCCGAAAAAAAACACGCGCTCGGAACAAACGGGCTCGCGCGCGCGCGTCGGCGTTTCAGGGACCGACGACAAACGCACCGAAAATCGTGCTGGTCGGCGGTCGCGTCCCCATCTTGGCTGCTGGTTACGCAGCCGCCGCGGCGGACCGCACGCTTCTTGGTGTGCGTGTGCGTGTCTGCGCTTGAACGGATGGGGAGGCGCGCGCGGGAGGGCCCTGCTTGTTGTCTCTGTGTGCGAGGAGTGTGTGCGTCTTCACGTTTTGAGAGGGAAGGAGGAGTGGCGTTTGGTTGATGAATTGAGCACGCGTAAGTGAGGCAAGGGTGCTGGTCGCTCCTCCGAGCCTTGGATCGGTCGAGAGCGGCGACGAGAGACGACGCCGCCGCCGCCGCCGCCGCCCGACCCGCGCCCATTGTCGCGATCGCCGCGTAATTACGCCGCGCCCTCCCAGAATGGCGAGAGACTCCCGCCTTTCTTAGACGAACAAACGATCGGGGTCACCTCTCGCTTGGCGCTGGGGCGGCCGTGGTTCCTCTAGCATCAATGGCCGTTAGATAGCAGCAGCGAAAGAAGGGGCCTCCCCTCACACATCCCCTCAACCGCCAAAACCACAACGGCCCCCCCAACGACAAATGGACCTCCAGGGCGGGTGGCGCGCCGCGCTCGCGGCCGCCTACGCCGACGCCGAGCGCGAGCTCGACCTGTCCGAGCGCCGGTGGCTGGACGACGAGGCGCCGGCCCTCCGCGCGCTGGCGACGTCGCTCAACGCGACGCGCGCGGTGCTAGAGTCGGAGCTGCGCGCGGCCCTGCGCGTGCAGCAGCAGGCGCTGGACGCGTGGCGGCAGGCGCAGCAGCAGCAGCGGCAGGTCGCGCAGCAGCTGCAGCAGCAGCCGCAGCTTGTGCGGTCGGCCGCCGCGGCCGCCGCCGGCGCGGGGGGCGCGGGGCCGCCGGCCGGAGGCGGCGGCGGTGCTCCCAACCACGGCAACAACAGCGCCCCAAAGCAGCAGCACCAACAACAAGCGACCGACCCGCAGGACGAGGCGCTGCTCATCTGCCTGGCCGAGCTGGACGCGCGCTTGCACTCGGTCGACGTCGAGCTCGCGCTCCTGCTCTCGCAGCTCAGCGGCGGCAGCGGCGGCGGTGGCGGCGGCCCCTCCGCCTCTGCTTCAGCCGCCCCCGCTCTTATGCGGCGCGACGAGCGCGAGCTGGCGCGCGTCAAGGTCGTGGTGCTGCAAGACACGCGGCGCATGCTCGAGGAGGAGGTGGCGTCCGTGCGCTCCGACCTGGACGCGCAGCGGCGGCGCGCGGCGGCGGCCGGCTCGACTGCCGGCGCCGGGCATCAGCAGCAAGCGCTGTCGGCCGCCGCGGCCCAGCGCGCCGCTGCCGTCGCCGCCGCCATCCCGGGCGCCGCCGCCGAGGCCGCCGCTGCCGCCGCTGCCGTCGCCGCCGCCGAGGAGGTCGAGGAGGAGGCGGCCGCCGTCGCCGCGCGCGCCGCCGACGCGCTCGCGCGCTGCGAGGGCCGCCTCGACAGGGTGCGCCTCGCGCTCGCTTTCCCGCGGTCCCGCGGGTGGCGCGTGCGCGGCGGCGCCAACAGTATCTATTTTGGGACGCGCGCCATCCACATCGCCGAGCTGCAGGTCGGGTTCGAGGCGTCGCTCGAGTACGGCGCGGACGGCATCGTCCGCTTCACCGCCTCGCTGGGCGGCGTCGCCCCCCCGGCTGGCGGGCCGGCCGCGCAGCAGCAGGCGCAGCAGGCGGCGGCGGCGGCCGCGGCCGCGGCCGCCGCGGCCGCGCCCCGGCCCTACCCCGGGCCCTCGGCTACGGGCGCCGCCATCGCCGCGGCGGGGGCCGCGGCGGCCGCCGCGGCAGGGGGGATTCCCGTCGCTGCCGGGGGGGTTGTTGGAGGCGGCGGTGCCGGCGGCGGCGGCGGCGGCAATGGCGGCGGCGGCGGCGGCGGCGGCGGCGGAGGCGGGCGCGGCTTTTCCCCGAGCGTCGACGGCGGCGCCGCCAGCAGCGAGTCGTTCGCGCCCGGCCTGCCCCCTCGCCCGCCTTCCGCGCGCGACGGCGGCGCGGAGAGCGAATGTGCGCACAGCGAGTACGGGGCGGCGTCCGTGGCGTCGGACGGGGCCGGCGGCGGTTCTGCTGCTGCCGCTGCTGCTGCCGCAGAGGCGGCGCCCTTCTCTCCTCCGCCGCCGCCGTCGCAGCAGTCGCCGCACGCGCCGCCCCCTCCGCCCTCGCCCTCCTGGGCAATGCAGCAGCTCCAGCTGCCCCCGCAGGTGCCCCTTCACCTGCCCAAGCCCCAGCGCCGCGTCGCCCGCTTTCTCAACACCTTTAGCGGCCGGCTCGGCGGTGGCGGTGGGATCGGCAGGGCGGCGTCCGAGGCCGGCGGCGGCGGCGGCGGCGGCTCGTTTTCGCTGGCGAGCGGCGGCGGCGGCGGCAGCGGCGCGCCAGGCGGAGGCGGGGGGGCGGCGGCGGCAGCCGACGGCCCCTTGACGTCCGCCTCTGTCCGCCGCCTCGCCGACCAGTCCCGCCAGCGCCTCGCCGAGGGCCGCCAGCGCCTGCGCGAGGGGGCCGCGCGCCTCGCCGACTCCAAGATCGTGCAGGACGGCAAGGGGCGGCTGCAGGAGGGCGCGCTGCGGCTGGCCGACTCTCGGCTGGTGCAGGAGGGGCGGCAGATGCTGGCAGAGGCGGGCATCGGCGGCGGCGGCGGCGGCGGCGGGTTCGGCGGCGGCGGTTTCGGCGGCGGCGGGAATGGCGGTGGCGGCGTGTGGCAGGGGCAGGGCCAGCAGGGGGCGGCGGCGGCCTGGCAGCAGCCCGCGCAGCAGGGGCCGCCGTCGCCGGCCGCGGGCGGGCCGCCGCCCGCCGGCGTGAGGCGCAGCGGGTCTTTCCTGCGGCGCGGGCGCCTGAGCGCGGCCGGGGCGCGGCAGGCGCGCGCGGCGGGCGTCGGCGGCGGCGGCGGCGGCGCCGGCGACCTGAGCGACGAGGACCCGTTCGCCACATTCGGCGCGGTCGAGCTGGCGGGCGGGGCGAGCGCGGGCGCGCCCACGAGCCGCGGGTCTAGCCCCGTGCGCCAGTCGTGGGCGCCGGCGCCGTCGGCGCCGCCGTCGTCCTCGGGCGCGGGCGGCGCCGGCGCCGGCGGCGGGAGCGCTGCTGCCGTCCCGACGGCGCACCAGCCCCGCATCTCGGCCGCGGCCCGCGTCATCGACATGGCGCGTGGCAGCGCGATGGAGCCCTCGATCCTGGCTGAGGCGGCGGCGGCCCAGCAACAGCAACAACAGCAGCAGCACCAGCAGCAGCACCAGCGGGGCGCGCCGCCGCCCGCGGCCGCCCCGCCGCGCCCTCCGGCCGCCGGCGCCCGCGTCGTCGTCCTCGCCGAGGGTTTCGAGCTCACCGGCGAGAAGGGCACCCGCGTCCCCGAGATCAGCGTCCGCGAGCTCGAGCTGGACGCGTGCGTGGCCATCCGCGTGCGCCTGTGCTACCGGCCTCGGCGCCGGGGCGGCGGCGCCTCCTCGGCGGCGCAGTCCTCGATCAACAGCGACGCCCTCCTGGCCGCCGAGGCCGCCGCCGCCGCCAGCGGTGCCCCCGTGGGCGTCTGGGTGGCCGACACCTCCCCCGCCGCCGCCGCCGACGGCATCGCGCGCGGCGCGTGCGCTAGCTTCCAGGTGCTTTCTCTCGAGCGGCGAGCGGAGGGCGCCTCGGTGCCGCTGCCGCCGGCCGTTCTGAAAACGGCGATGAACCTGGCGGTGCCGCCGCTGCTGTCGCGCGCGCTGATGACGAGCCTGCCCCCGGAGCTGGGCGAGCACGCGGCGGCGGCGGGCAGGCGCACGCTGCTCGCGCGCGGGGAGCTGCGGTGTGAGGGCCCGCCGCTGGCGCCCCTGAGAGCGCACCTGGGCCTCCGGCCGGCCGACGTCGGCGGCGGCGGCGGCACGGGCGGCGGCGGCGGCACGGGCGGCGGCGGCGGCACGGGCGGCGCGGGCGGCGGCGGCGGCGACGCGACGGCGTCCGGCGCCAAGCGGCTGCGCGCGGCGCAGGCGGCGCGCGCGGCGCTGGGCGGACTGGACGAGCTGCAGGGCAGGGCCCTGGCGGCGCTGCTGCAGCAGCAGCGCGACCGATACTTTGGCATGACCTTTGGGCTGGCAGGGGCGGCGGGAGGGGGAGGAGCGGCGGCGCCGGCGGCCGGCGCCCGGCAGCAGCAGCAGCAGCAGCCGCCGCCGCCGCAGCAAGGCGCCCCCATCGGCGGCGTCAGCCTCGGCGGCGGCGGCCTTCTGCCCTACAGCCCGCGGGCGCCCGGGTCGATCTCGGAGCTCTGCCGCTTCTACGACCGGTACCACGCGACGGCCGCGTGGCCGAGGCTGCTGGAGTGCTGGCAGGCGGCGCTGGACGAGATGCTCGCCGGAGGGGGGGGAGGAGGGACGACGGCCGGCGCTGGCGTTGGCGGCGGCGGCGGCGGCAATGGCGGCGGTCTCCCGCGCTCCTTTGATTTTCGCGCTCTGGCCGAGGGGCCCGTCGCCACGCTCTCCCGCCAGCCCGTCAAGCTCAACCTCGAGGTCCAGCGCCTCGAGGCGCGCGTGGACGTCGAGGCGGTGCTGGACGCGGCGCACGCATGGCTCTGCCGCCTCGCGCGCGACGCGCACGGCGCCGAGCCCGGCGGCGGCGGCGGCGGCGGCGGCGGGAACGGCGGCGGCGGCGGCGGCGGCGGCGCGGGCGGTGGGGGGCAGCCGCCGGGCGGCGCCGGCGGCGCGGGCGACGCGCGCTCCGCCGCCGCCGACGCCGCGGCCTCGGCCTCCGCCGCGCACCCCAGCCGCTCCGAGATGGGCGCGGCCGCGGCGGCCGCCGCCGCCGAGGGGCGGCCGCTGCGGCTGAGGCGCCTCCGGCTCGCGCTGGCGGCGCGCGCGGCGGCGAGGCCGCTCGCCGACCAGCTCGCCTCGCTCGACGGCTGGCACGCCGGCGCCGCGCGCCGCCTGTCGGCCTTCACGGCGCGCTTTACCTCGGGCGAGGCGCACGTGGCCGCCGCGGGGGACGCGCGCGGATTCGGCCTAAGCCTCGAGCGCGCACGGTTCGAGGGGCCCGTGCTGCTCGAGCTGCAGGCGCCGGCCGGGCGGCTGGCCGAGCGCCTCCGTGCGGCCGCCGGCGGCGCTCCCGGCGCCGCGCTCGACCTGATGCTGCCGCACCCGGCCGACGCCCCGCGCTCGTTCGCGGCCAAGGTCCGGCGCGTGCTGCAGCGCGTGCAGGCGGCGGCGTACGGCGAGGCGTCGCTGGCGGCGGCGGAGGCGGCGGCCGCCGCCATCACTGCCGCCGAGGTCGGCGGCGAGGAGCGCGCGGCGGCCGTCTCGGCGGCGGCGGCGGCGGCGGCGCTGGCGGCGGGCGAGCTGGACGAGGACGGGGAGCAGATGTGCGTCGGCACGCTGTTCGTCGAGGGGCTGCAGATGGCCCTGCGGCTGGACGAGGAGAAGCTGGCGGGCGCGCTGGCGGGCGTGATGGCAGAGGCGGCGGCGGCGGCGGCCGAGAGGGCGAGGGAGGTGCAGGCGGCGGCGGCGCAGGGGGCGCAGGCGACGGGTTTGGTCGGCGGCGCCGCTGCTTCTTCCGCCGCCGCCGCCGCCGCCGCCGCCGCCGCCGACCCCGACGCCCAGAGCCGCGCGGCGCTCGCGGCCTCCTTGCTGGCCGCGTACGGCGACCTCTTCGCCTTTCGCGTCGGCATGGGCAGCGGCGGCGGCCAGGGCCAGGGCGGCGGGCCCTGGGGGTCCTCGCCCGCGTCCTCGGCGCCCGTCGGCAGCCCGGCCCCCGAGACGCCCGGCCCCGGCGGCGCCCGCGCCCGCGCGCTCAACCGCCCACCCGCCGCCGCCGCCATGGTCGCCGCGCGCACCTGCCCGCTGGCCAAGGTGACGGCCGAGCTCGGGCGCGTCGCCTTTGAGTCGGGCATCCCGCCCGCCCGCGCCGCAGCACTGTCCCGCGCGGCGGCCGTCGCCGTCGCCCGGCATGTGCGAGGGCAGGGCGGCGACGCCTTGCGGCGCCTGGACGCGTGGTTTGGCGCGGCCGCCGACCTGGTCGCGGGCGCGGCGGGCACGGGCGACGGCGGCGACGACGAGCCGCTCGCCTGCAGGCTGCAGCTGGCCGCGCGCGCGGCGGTGGTGGGCCCCTCGCGCCGGCTGCAGGTGCTGGTGGCGGGCGAGGCGCGGCCAGGGGCGGGCGGGGGCGGGGGAGGGGTGCGCGTCCCGGCCTTTACGCTGACCAACGACGTGCACCTGGACGCGGTGGGGCGCCTGCTCCAGTGAGTGAGAAGAGCGGCGATCTGGCGGGGACAAGCGGGGGGCGGCGGTTGGGGGCGGACAGCAGGGGCGGCGGCGGCGGCGCCTGCTTTAGTGGTGGTACTGCAAACAAGTAAAGAAATCGATTCTCTGGCTTGTTTACACGCGCCGCTCAGGCGCGGACCTTGTCAAGAGAGGAAAAAAAAAAGGAGGACAAGCGTTCGTTCAGATTCCGTCGTTTTTTTTTTTTTTGTGCTTTCGCCAACGGGCGTGTGAACGCGCGAAGCAGGGCAGCGGCCGGAAAATTAGCCTTGGTGGGGGGGGGAAGAAATTTTGTAAAAATGAAGGGCTGTCGTCGGGGTCGATCCTGGCTGAGACAAGACACACAGGCCAGCACATGATTCTGATCGCGGGTTTGTTGCAGCGGGGGGGGCGGAGGCTGCGCAGCGGGCGGCGGCGGCGGCGGCGGCGGGATTGTCGGCGCGAAAGGGAGGGCTGCAGCGGGGAAAATGGGGGGGGGGGGGGAGGGGGGAACGGCCTCCCTTTCCCCGCGGGCCCCCCCAGGCCCCCCCCCCCCCCCCCCCCCCCCCTAACCCCCCCCCCCCCCACCCCACCCCCCCGCCCCCTCCCCCTTTTGCCCCCCCCCCCCCTCCCCCCCCCTCTACACAA
>Ga0105054_10005735_pt1 | contig 17713 bp, 12 predicted proteins | sample BON02_FD_78091 | JGI IMG/M metagenome (GOLD analysis project Ga0105054, IMG submission 78091) | Freshwater microbial communities from Lake Bonney liftoff mats and glacier meltwater in Antarctica - BON-02 (megahit assembly) | ecosystem: Environmental > Aquatic > Freshwater > Ice > Glacier...
GTCAGCGCCAGCGCGTTTCGATCGGGCGCGCCATCGTGCGTGGGCCGGAGGTATTCCTGTTCGATGAGCCGCTTTCGAATCTCGATGCTGAACTGCGCGTCGAGATGCGGGTCGAGATTGCGCGCCTGCACAAGGAGATTGGCGCGACGATGATCTATGTCACGCATGATCAGGTCGAGGCAATGACGCTGGCCGACAAGATTGTCGTGCTGCGCAAAGGGGTTATCGAGCAGTTCGGCGCGCCGATGGATTTATACCGTGACCCCGACAACAAGTTTGTCGCGGGCTTTATCGGGTCGCCAGCGATGAATTTTCTAAGCGGCAAGGTCGTCGAGGGCGGCGTCGAGGTGCCGGGTCTGCGCGGCGGGATTGCCAAGCCGCTGGCTGCGGCGATGACGGGGCAATCGGTTACCGTCGGGCTGCGTCCGGAGCATCTGGTGATCGATCCCGCGGATAATTCCCACAAGGTCGATATGGTCGAGAGCCTTGGCGGTGTCTCTTATGCCTATCTGCTGGCGCCGAGTGGCGAGCGGATTGTTGTCGAGGAACGCGGTGAACATCGCTCCACCGAAGGGAGCATGGTCGGTCTGATCGTGGATCCCGCTTATGTCTATCTCTTTGACAAGACGACAGAAAAACGCATCAGGTAGTGTGTTTGCCGTAATAGAGTCCCACCACATGCTCTGCCTCTGCGAAAAACAGCCAACGCGCAGCGAGGATGCCGGCGACGTGTGAGAGGACGGCGAGTGCCGCGAGGATGTGGTTGAAGGGCAGCAGCAAAAGCAGGATCGGCAGCGCGAAACCAAGGATCAGCGCGATGATCCGCAGCCGCAAAGCGTGTTTGCGTCCCACGACATGGACCATTTCGCGCAAAAGGTAATTGGTGCCGGTGTGGGGCGGCTCGAACGCGCGAACCTTGCCGATGTGGCCGAGGCCGGTGGCAGTTGCAAGATTGGTGCCGCTGTCGCGTAGGCGTGAGTCGCTTGAATACCAGATATAGAGTTGGACAGCGCCCGATATCGCTAGCAGGGGTAGTGCAAAGCGGATTTGCCCCGCGAGAAGTGCGCCGCCGGACACCGAGAGCAGCAGGAACAATACCGGCGTGGTCCAGTGACGCCAGCGCGGGACGGTGCGCATCTGCGTGTAGATCATGGCGGTGGTGAAAACGGTGGCGATGGTGAGGGCGCTGCCCAGCAGCCCGATGGGCCATAAGCGACTGTTTGCAAAGACCAATCCCGCGCCATATCCGGCCATGACCAGCAGGGTTGCGACCGATGTCCATGCCTCGCGGCTGAGCCAGCTTGTCTGCCATTGGCTGAAGGCCCGCCAGGCCCGTTCGGGGTGGCCGAGGTGGAAGGTGGAGGCAAGCAGGCCGCCGACGGCCAAGAGGTAAGCGATTGTAAAGAAAGCGAAAGCTGACCAGCCGGTGACGGACGGAAACCCGAGCCCGAGCCAGAACAGCAGACCAAAGCCGAGCCCGGAGAAGGTGGTGAAGATGATGACGGAAGCGGCCGGATGCATTCAGCGCGGTTCTGGCAGGGCGGAGAGGGTCCGGTCGAGCCAGCCAAGGAACCCTTTGGGTGTAACGGCGATGGGATCGAGGAAAGGTGCCAAGATATCAATGTCTTGGGTCTGATCCTTTGGACGCGGTGGCAGGTATTTGTTAACCGGTTTGGTCAATTGTTCGGGCATCAGGTCAAAACCGCCGCGTTCGGCGACAAGTTGGCTCACGGCGGAGTCAGGATCACCAAGATCGCCGAAGTGGCGGGCGTTGCTGGGGCAGGTGCGGACACAGGCGGGGACGCGGTCAACCTCTGGCAAGTTATTGTTATATATACGATCTACGCACAGCGTGCATTTCTTCATCACCTTCGCGGCCACGTCCATTTCGCGCGCGCCGTAGGGGCAGGCCCAAGCGCAGAGGCCGCAGCCGATGCAGGCGTCTTCGTTGACCAGCACGATGCCGTCCTCGGCGCGCTTGTAGCTCGCACCGGTCGGGCAGACGGTGACGCAGGGCGCGTCTTCGCAGTGCAGGCAGGATTTGGGGAAGTGGACGAGTTGCGCAAGCCCTTGATCCGGCTGCACTTCGTAAGAGTGGACCCGGTTGAGGAAGGTGCCGGAGGGATCGTCGCCGTAAGGGTCCTGATCGCTGAGCGGGGCGCCGTAATTCTCGGTATTCCAGCCTTTGCAACTGACCACGCAGGCGTGGCAGCCGACACAGGTGTCGAGATCGATCACGAGGCCAAGTTTTACTGAGGATGGCGGGGGGAGCTGGGTCATCGGATCACTTCGGTTTTGCGTTGGTGGTTTTGCGTCGGTGGATTGTCGGTATCGGCGATTTCGGTATTGCGTCGGTATTTGAACGGTATTCCGTCGGTGTGGAATCGCGGTTTCGGTGCGAAAGACCGCGCCTCATGTGCCGATCTTCCACGCGAGTTTGGCCGGACCAAGCGGAACCGGTGATGCGATGGCGGGATGCGCGGGGAGCGTTTCGGTCAGGGGTGCCGCGCATTTTGCGATCCGCACGCGCAGGTCGAACCATGCCGCCTGTCCGGTGATCGGATCGGAATTGGCCCAACGATGCCCGTCGCCGCGCGCGGGGAGCAGTTCGGGGATCAGGTGATTGAGCAGGAAGCCTTTGGTCGCCTCGGGTGCGTTGGCGTCGAGCCCCCATGCCCCTTTGCGTTTGCCGATCGCGTTCCATGTCCAGACGGTGTTTTCGTTCAGCGCGGCCATGTGGGCCACCGGCACGGTTATCGTGCTGTGCGGCGAGGTCACGCGCGCCCAGTCGCCATCGGCAAAGCCGTTCGCCTCCCAGATCTTTGTCGGAACGTAAAGCGGGTTATGTCCGTGGATTTGACGTAGCCATGCGTTTTGAGAGCCCCAAGAGTGGTACATTGCCATCGGTCGCTGCGTCAACGCGTGGACGGGATAGCTTTCGTCGCCGGGGGTATCGGAAAGCGGCGCATACCAGATTGGCAGCGGGTCCATCGTGGCCATGATCCGGGCGCGCAGATGGTCTGGCGGTTGCCGCGCGCCTTCGCCCTCTGCCGCGAGTTGGAACCGGCGCATCGGTTCGACGTAAAGCTGAAAGATGTAGGGCTGCGGGCTGTCGTAGAAGCCCATTTTGACCGCCCATGTCTGATAGGCTTGCGACCATGGTTTGTAATATGCGGCCTCTGCCGGGACATGTTCGGACCAGAAGCCGCCATTGGCGATATAGCTGTCGATCTGCCCCTGATTGGGTGTGCCGCGCCCATGCTGGGTGCCGGTTTCGCCCATGCGCCAGCCTGCCAGCGGTCCGATGCCGGGGCGGCGGATGTGGTTGGTGATGTAATCGGCGTAATCGGCGTATTTCGCGCTGCCATCCTCGTTGATGAAACCCGGCAGTTTGAGCCGGTGCCCGAGGTCGCAGAGCACGGATTGAAATGCGCGCACCCCTGCGTGTCCGGGCCGGTCGGGCTGGATCACCGGCCAGCGGATCGCGTCTGCGACCGCGTCAGCCTCGCTGATTGGCCGGTCGAGCAGCGAGATGCAATCGTGCCGTTCCAGATAGGTGGTGTCGGGCAGGATCAGGTCGGCATAGGCCACCATTTCCGAGGAATAGGCATCGGAATAGATGATATGCGGGATGATGTAATTGCCGTCCGCGTCAACGTCGGTCAGCATTTTCATCGTGCCGGAGGTGTTCATCGACGAGTTCCACGACATGTTGGCCATGTAGAGGAAGAGGGTGTCGATCCTGTAGGGGTCGCCCGCATGTGCGTTGGCGATGACCATGTGCATCAGCCCATGCGCCGACATCGGGTTTTCCCATGAGAACGCCTTGTCGATGCGCGCGGGGTTGCCGCTGTCATCAAGGCAGAGGTCATCGGGGCCATGCGGATAGCCGAGGTGCGGGCCGTTGAGTGCCTGTCCGGGGGTGACTTTGGAATGCGGGCGCGGGTGCGCTGTGGCCGGTTTGGGGTAGGGCGGTTTGAACCGCATGCCGCCGGGGGTTTCGACGGCGCCGATCAGGGTTTGCAGCACGTGCAGCGCGCGGCAGGTCTGGAACCCGTTGGAATGGGCGGAGATGCCGCGCATGGCGTGGAACGAGACCGGCCGTCCGGTCATGGTGGGATGGTCGATGCCGCGGAAATCGGTCCAGGGCCGGTCGAGTGTGATCGCCTCGTCAAAGGCGGTGCGCGCGATTTCGGCGGCTAGAGCCCTGATCCGCGCGGCGGGGATGCCGGTGAGCGGCGCGATGTTTTCAGGGGAGTAGGTGTCGGAAAGGTAGCGATCGGCCATGTGGTGAAAGACGGGCCGGTGCGTGATCCCGGCGTGCCGGTGGGTGCCGGAGAGGTCCGGTTCGACCCCCTGACCGTCCCAGCGGGCGAGTTGTCCGGTGCGCCGGTCGATCACTTGCGGGTGTCCTTCCTCATCGCGCAGAAAGAGGCCGTTTTGTGGGGAATTGGGGTCTTCGTTGATCAGCACGGGCGCATTGGTGAATTGCGCGAGATAAGACAGGTCGAGCCGCCCGGCCTGCATCAGCAGATGGATCAGCGAGAGGATCAGTAGCCCGTCGGTGCCGGGGGTGATGCCGAGCCAGTCGTCGGCGACGGCGTTGTAGCCGGTGCGGATCGGGTTGATCGCGATCATCCGAGCGCCGCGCGCCTTGATCTTGCCGATGCCCATCTTGATCGGGTTGGAGTCGTGATCCTCGGCCACGCCGAACAGGATGAAAAGCTTGGTATGGTCCCAGTCGGGCTGTCCAAACTCCCAGAATGCACCGCCGAGGGTGTAGATGCCTGCGGCTGCCATGTTGACGCTGCAAAAGCCCCCGTGCGCTGCGTAGTTGGGGGTGCCGTAAGATTGCGCCCAGAGGGATGTGAAGCTTTGCGACTGGTCGCGCCCGGTGAAGAAGGCAAGCTTTTGCGGAGCGGTGTCGCGGATGGGCTGGAGCCAGTCGGTGGCGAGGGTGAGCGCCTCTTCCCAGCTTATCTCGGTGAATTGCCCCGAGCCGCGCGGGCCAGAGCGTTTGAGCGGCGCGCGCAGCCGGGAGGGCGCGTTGATCTGCATGATCCCGGCGGACCCCTTGGCGCAGAGCACGCCCTTGTTCACCGGATGATCGCGGTTGCCCTCGATATAGGCGACTTTGCCGGATTTCAGATGCACGTTGATCCCGCAGCGGCAGGCGCACATGTAGCAGGTGGTTTGCCGGACCTCGTCGGAGACATGCGGCGAGAGGTCCAGATGGGGCGTGGGATAGGTCATGTGATCCTGAGGCGCGTGCTGTCAGAGCCGGTTAGAGCGGAACAGCGTTCGCCGGACAAGGTCAATGTGAGAATTTTCTTGAGACTGCAATCGAAGTCATGTGTTTTTCGTCCCGAGCAGGGTGGTCGCGTCGCGGGCGATTTCGCGCTCTTCGTCGGCGGGAATGATGTGCATCGGGACCGGCCCGAGAAAGGCCAGCGCGGCGGTGATCCGGTCGCGGATGGCGCCAGCGTTTTCGCCGATGCCGCCGGTGAAGGCGATGGCGTCGAGCCCGCCCATGGCGACGATGGCGCTGCCCGCCTGCCGCGCGGCCCAGTGGCAGAAATGATCGACGGCAAAGCGCGCGGCATCGTCGCTGCGGTCAAGGATCGTGGCCATGTCATTGGTGCCGGTGAGAGCGGTGAGCCCCGATGCACGGTTCAGGATGTTGGCCGCGCCGTCGATGCCATGGTCCTGCGCCAGCCGCAGCACGGCCATGCCGTCGATGCTGCCCGAGCGGGTGCCCATGACCAGACCGTCGAGCGGGGAATAGCCCATGGAGGTGGCGACGGAGCGCCCGTGGTGGATGGCGCAAAGGCTGGCGCCGTTGCCGAGGTGGAAGGCGAGGAGGCGGGCGGGGAGCGGGGAGATCTGCCGAATGAGGGCGGCGTAGCTGAGGCCGTGAAAGCCGTAGCGCCGGATGCCCTTGGCCCTTTCGGCGGCGGGGATGGCGTAGGTTGTGGCAGTCAGGTCGTTGGTGGCGTGGAAGGCGGTGTCAAAGCTCGCGTATTGTGCAAGTTCGGGGGCGAGGCGGGTCATGGCACGGATGCCTGCCAGATTGCCGGGGTTGTGCAGCGGGGCGAGCGGGATCAGCGCGGTGATTGTTTCGATGACGGCAGCGGTGATCAGGGTGGGCGCGGTCAGGTCGGCGCCACCATGCACGACGCGGTGCGCGGCGCAGGTGAAGGCGCTGATCGGGTGGCCGGCGTCTGAGAGTGCCTGCAGCAGCAGGTCGAGGGCGGCGGTATGGTCGGCGGCGCTGGCGGGCCTTTTGCGGTCCCCGAGGCGGAGTTGGCCGGTGCTGCCGATCTCGGTCACGGCCCCGCTGATGAGGGAGGTGAGGCCGCGGGTGAACACCTCGACCTTGATCGAGGAGGAGCCGGCGTTGATGACGAGGATCATGCTGCGGTCCAGGCGGGGGCTCTGCCCCCCGACCCCTGCGGGGCCGTCCCCCGGGATATTCGGGACCAAAAGATGCACAGGTTCATCGCGCCGCTCCGGCGACTATCGCGCCGAGGGCGGCAGTCGCGATCCGGTCGGGGGCCTGTTGGCTGCGCGAGGTGAGCAGGATCGGCACCCGCGCCCCCATCACCACACCGGCGGCGCAACAGCCCATCCCGAGCACCATCAGTTTGAAGATCGCGTTGCCGGTCGTCACCTCGGGCACGACGATGATATCGGCGTCGCCGGAAACTTCGGATGCGTAGTTCTTGGCCAAAGCTGCGGCCCGCGAGAAGATCAGGTCAAGCGCCATTGGCCCCTGAACCACGGCCTGCGGCAATGCCTGTGCGGCCCACGCTGCGATTTCGGCGCTTTCGTAGGTAGCGATGAGGCCGGGGGTCGCGTCTTCGGAGGCGGCGAGGATGGCGGCTTTTGGCCGGGCAATGCCGAGCAATTGCGCAAGTGCCACGGCATGCGCGAGGCTGGCCTGACGTGTGGCGATGTCAGGCGATATGTTGAGCGCGCCGTCGGTCATCAGCAGGGGCCGGTCGCTATGCGGGGCGGTGATATGAAAGACATGGCTGCAGATCGCCCCCTTGTCACGCAGACCGGCGGCGGAGGGTAGCAGTCCCTTGAGAAAGGTCGAGGTGTGAACCTGCCCTTTCATGATGCAATCGGCCTCGCCCGCACGCGCAAGGGCGGCGGCGGCAGGGCTTGCAGTGTCGCCGGGTGCCACGATCAGCCGGAATGGGGTGATGTCCCAGCCGATGGCGCTGGCGGCGGCGCGGATCTTGACCGGGTCACCAACAAGGATCGGCTCGGCCAGACGCATGTCTGCAGCTTCGCGCAGACCCTGAAGCGGCACTGTGGCACCGGCGTTGACCAGCGCCACCCGCGGCACCGGCATGTGCAACGCAAGGTCGAGCAGCCGCTGCGGGCAACGCGGACTGATCGGGGAAAGGAAGGGGTAATTGTCTGGCATGGCGAGCTTCTGTGATAATGTCAGCCGCAGCCTAGCAGCGTGAATGGGACAGGCACAGGTCTGTGGCTCATATCAGCGACTTTCCCAGCCCAAACAGCGCCAGGACTGCCAGAAGGATGATTGCAAAGCGCCGGAAACCGAGCGGTTCGGCGGCGATGAAGCGCCGCGAGCCGAGCCAGACCCCGAGGATCATCACGGGCAGCCCCATGGCGGTGGCGATAAATGTGTCCCGCGTGATCAGCCCTTGCCAGGCCATGATCGGCAGGGTCCAGAGGTCGAGCAGAGTGAAATAGGCGATGAGCGTGGCCCTGAACGCCGCCGCGCTGAGCGTTTGCGCCGCAAAGAACACCGCGACCGGCAGCCCGCCGACTGCCGCCCCGTTGGCGAGGCCGGAGATGAAACCGGTGCCGATATGCGCCGCATCCCCAGTGGCGCGCCGAAGTTGCCAGCCGGTGAGCAGAAGCGCGCACATCGCAAGGATATAAAGCGAGATGATCGCGCGGGCCAGATCGACCCCGATCGCAGAGAGCGCCCAGACCGAGATCGGCACACCTGCGAGACAACCCAGAAACAGCATGCTGACGCGGCGCCATTTGATATGGTGCCAGATCCCGCGCGCCTGTTGTGCCGTGAGCGCAATGTCGGCGAGGATCACCACCGGCACGAGCAGCATCGGATTGGTCACGAGGCCGGCCCCGGAGACGACGAGGGCGGCAAAACCGAAGCCGGAATAGCCGCGCACGAAGGCCGCGACAAAGAAGGTGAGGCCGAGCCAGAGTGCTGCGGAGAGGCTCAGATCAAAGGGCAAGCGGCATCCTTCGTCAATTTGCGGCGCGCCGACCTGTTGCGCCCCTTGGTCAAAAGGCGGGGGGCCAGCCCCCCGCGCCCCCCGGGATATTTGTGAACCAAAGAAATGGCAAAACTGTCAGGATCAGATCGTCTGCTCTTGCATGTCGGCGGGGTCGATCCCCGCAACGGCCACTGGTTTTTTCATCGCGTCGCGCCGGAAAGGCTCCCCCAGTTCCTGATTGATCAGCGCCTCGATCAGCGTGGTTTTGCCGTTCTTCTGGTCGATGAGCGCCTGTGAAAGGGCGGCGGTGAGGTCGTCCATCGTTTTGGCCTGCACCCCTTGCAGCCCGCAGGCCCGCGCGATGGCGGCGTAGCTGACCCCTTCGTCAAGTTCGGTGCCGACGAAATTGTCGTCATACCAGAGGGTCGAATTGCGCTTTTCCGCCCCCCATTGGTAGTTGCGGAACACCACCATGGTGATAGCGGGCCATTCCGGCCGCCCGATGGCGGTAAGCTCGGTGACCGCGATGCCGAAGGCGCCGTCACCGGCGAAGCCCACGACCGGCGTGTCGGGGCAGGCGATCTTGGCGCCGATGATGCTGGGCAAGCCGTAGCCGCAGGGCCCGAACAGGCCGGGGGCGAGGTATTTGCGACCCGCCTCGAATGTGGGATAGGCGTTGCCGATGGCGCAGTTGTTGCCGATGTCGCTGCTGATGATCGCGTCTCGCGGTAGGGCGGACTGGATCGCGCGCCATGCCATGCGGGGCGACATCCAACCGGGTTTGTCCGCACGGGCGCGCTGGTTCCATGTCGTGCCCGGATCGTCATCTTCGTGGTCCATCGAGCTGAGTTGCTGCGCCCATTTGCTCTTGGTCTGGGCGATGGTGTCCTTGCGGGTGCTGCGCCCTGCGTCGCCTGCGGTGGCGCCGAGTTGGTGCAGGATCGCGGTGGCCACCTTTTGCGCGTCGCCGGTGATGCCGACGGACACCTGTTTGGTGAGGCCTATCCGGTCTGGGTTGATATCGACCTGGATGATTTTCGCGTCCCTGGGCCAGTAGTCGAGGCCGTAGCCGGGCAGCGTGCTGAACGGGTTGAGCCTTGTGCCGAGGCAGAGCACCACGTCGGCCTGTTGGATCAGTTCCATCGCGGCCTTGGAGCCGTTGTAGCCCAGCGGCCCGGCGAAAAGCGGGTGGTTGCCGGGGAAGGCGTCGTTATGCTGATAGCCGACGCAGACCGGGGCGGTAAGGCGTTCAGCGAGCGCCATGGAGGCGGGGATCGCACCGGCGAGGACCACACCGGCGCCGTTCAGGATAACCGGGAAGCGGGCGATGGAAAGCAGGGCGGCGGCCTGTTTTATGGCTTCTTCGCCGCCTGCGGGCCGCTCGAACGTGACGATTGCGGGCAGGGTGATGTCGATCACTTGCGTCCAGTAGTCGCGCGGCATGTTGATCTGGGCGGGGGCGGAGGCGCGCTTGGCTTGGCAGATCACGCGGTTGAGCACTTCGGCCACGCGGGAGGGGTCGCGCACCTCCTCCTGATAAGCCACCATGTCCCTGAACAGCGCCATCTGTTCGACCTCCTGAAAGCCGCCTATGCCGATGGTCTTGTTCGCGGCCTGCGGCGTGACGAGCAGGAGGGGGGTGTGGTTCCAGTAGGCAGTCTTGACGGCGGTGACGAGGTTGGTGATGCCGGGGCCGTTCTGGGCGATCATCATGCTCATCTTGCCCGACGCACGGGTGTAGCCATCGGCCATCATCCCGCCGGAGCCCTCGTGGGCGCAGTCCCAGAAGGTGATGCCGGCGCGCGGGAAGAGGTCGGAGATGGGCATGAAGGCGGAGCCGATGATGCCGAAGGCTTGGCTGATCCCGTGCATCTGCAGGGTTTTGACGAAGGCTTCTTCGGTGGTCATGCGCATGGCGAGGCTCCCCTTTGGCTGGGATTGTAGGGGGAGGCTGCGGGGGGCAATAGGGCCAGATGGGTGTGGGGAATAGGGCCAGGGGGGTTAATCTTTAGTCAAAAAATCCAGACCAAGGATTGCAGTCTTTTCCGCTACATCACCAAAGTCTAGCCCCCAGCGTTTCTCCATGAAGCCCAGCAATTTCAGACCTCTTGAAAGGATTTTATCGGGAGTCCATTCTACCTCTTTTGCGACCTCGTTCTCGGCATAACAGCCAAAAATAAAACCTATAGAAGAATCACCCTTGCCGTTCACCTTATCCAAAAAAGTTCCATTCGAAAGGCTTGCATTCTTAGGTTGGGAAAGAGGTAACAAGTTACCAAGTGAATTCTTTAGACTCTCTCTCTCTTTCTGCGATAGATTCACAAATCTATCAGTCCAATATCTGCTCTGAGCTCTCTGGGGATAAATGTGCTCGACGGTTTTATAGTCTGCTTTAACTTCCGAAAAATTTTCCCAATGGAGTTTGCGACGTTCCGTCTTGCTTCGCAGTTGCAGAAAAAGATTGTACTCATAAAGAAAGTATTTAATAAGCTTCCAGTTGTAAAATCCACGAGTTCTAAAATTTGATTTCACTTCAGTTATAAATCGCGGATTCGAAACAACTATGGTGCAAGATTCAGCAATTTTAAGAGCAACTTGCTTTGAGGTGAGAGTCCCATTGTAGAGATCAATCGCTTCACGAATGAACTCATAAGCAATTGCACTATACCACGGGTAATAGTTAACTAAGCTAATGGAAAATAGATATCTCTCCAAATTCTTAAATATCTGAACCCTATCTTGCTCCTTTTCAACTTTAAGCAGAACAGACAGAATGAGCGGCAGAAACTCTCGGCTACCTATCCGGTCAAGTCGATCAAGCCAAGTGTCTTCGATACTATCATCCGTGGCCTTTTGCGAATTGAACATCCTATACCACTGCTCTACAGAGGCTTGCAAAGAGCTAACGTATTCGTAAATTTCCTTTAAGCCAATCTCGGGCGGATTTCCGTCAGTAGAGATAACCCGCTTGGGTACGAAAATCTCATTAAGTAATCGCGTGTGATCTTGCCCCTTAATTAACTGCCGTCGGAAGTTTGTTTGCAAAGCAAAATCAGCGTTCTCCTTGTCGTCCTTTGATTTGACAAAATAAAGAAAGTAGTGACTACTCAGAAACACGTCATCGGTCAAAAGCCTATGCTTGTTTCTTCCAAGGCTATGATATATTGCCTTCCAGCAGTCGTTAATGGAACGCCGAAGTTTTTCTTTCTCACTTTGATCGCGATCAATTTTCAACGAAAGATAGATGAGCCTATTTTTCAGAAGCTCCAAATATGAAAGTGGTTTGCCACGATTATTCATTGTTTCAAACGCTACGCAAACATCAACCTCATCAGAGATAGTAAAAATATTAAATAAAAGGTGTTGAGTAACCTTTCGGTATAGGTTCTCGAGTTGATATAATTGAAGTTCAGAGATTTTCGCACCAAAGAATGATTTAGCGCCCTCTAAATTGTTGGTATAAACTGTTTCCTCTTTCAGGGAACTAGATGAGAACTCGAGGAAGATCCGTGTTTTTAGAAACTCGTAACTCGGATTGTCTTTGTCGTAGCCAAAAATATAAGATCGCGATATATCTCCATCTTTCGTATCAAAGATGAATTTCTTGCGTATTTCCGATGTACTGGTGTAGTTGATGCTTGTGTTGTCTGGGATTGCTTCAAGTATCGCTTGGACGAGCACGATAGCTGTTGTGAGCCTTTGCTGACCATCTACGACGAAGAATGGTTCATATCCTTTCGACTCAATAATCCACCTATCCTCATGCCATAGGTTGACCGTCGCAGCAGGAACTTGTTCAAGTGTCAGAACCCCGGTATAGTGATTGCTCCCTTCCTCAATTTGCTGGATGTCATTCCAGAAGTCTTTCCACTGAGGTTCAGTCCACGCGTAGCCTCGTTGAAAATCCGGAATCCGAAAAAGTCTCTCCGTAAAGATCTTTGAAAGTGTGAAAAGCTGCGATTCCAACCTAGATTCCTTCGCATATTTCGAGCAAAGCTGCTTGTTGACCGGCTTAAATGTTTTTATATGTTTAGTCTAGCAACTATTGAACTACTTGAGCCTTACCACCCCCCCCGCAATCCTCCCGACCGAGATCGAGCTATAGGCCAGCCGGTAGAACTCGGTGGGCGCGGGTTGTGCGGCGTCGCGACGCGTGGGTTGCACCCACCCTACGAAGCAATTTCTTGCCGCACCAACCCCACCCCCTCCGCAATCCTCCCGACCGGGATCGAGCTGTAGGCCAGCCGGTAGAACTCGGTGGGGGGCGTCGGCTCTCTCCGCACTGCTTGTGTTGCGCCGGGAAGGTGGCCTGCGTCCGGGCCGTTAGCGGCAAAGAAGGGCGCGCCGGGTTCTATGAGGACGCCCTGGCTGCGCAGCCCCGCGGCAAGTTCCGTGGTGTCAACGCCTCTTGCGCGGAGCCAGATGGAGGAGCCGCCGTAGGTGCCCTGGCCTGCGACTTCCAGCCCGTGAGTCGCGATTGCTGAGTCCAGTTCGCGGCGGCGCTCCAGATAGGCGCGGCTCATGCGGCGGATCAGGGCGTCGTAGTGGCCGAGCGAGAGGAAATAGGCGGTGGTGCGCTGCATCAGGCCGGGCGGGTGGCGCAGGACCTGGGCGCGCAGGGCGCGGGCCTGGGCGATGAAGGGGGCGGGGCCGACGAGGTAGCCCAGGCGCAGCCCCGGAAAGATCGACTTGGAAAAGGAGCCGATGTGGATCACGCGTCCGCCCCGGTCGAGTGATTTGAGTGCCGGAAAGGGCGGGCGCAGGAAGGACATCTCGAAATCATAGTCATCCTCGACGATAAGGAAATCAAGGGCTTCGGCCTGATCCAGCAGGGCCTGACGCCGGGCGGCGGGCATGGTGGCGGTGGTCGGGCATTGATGCGAGGGGGTGACATAGACCACGTCGCAGGGGGGGATCGTGGCGGGGTCGAGGCCGTCGCTGTCAACGGCGAGGGGGGTGAGGCGGCAGCCGCGCTGTTGCAGGATGGCGCGGAGCGAGGGGTAGCCCGGATCCTCGATTACTGCGTGTTTATCGGGGGTTAGCAGGGTTTGGGCGGTAAGCCAGAGCGCGTTCTGGGCGCCGAGGGTGAGCAGGACTTCGTCGGGACCGGCGAGGATGCCGCGGCGGGGCAGGGTCTGGCGGGTGATGAAGTCGAGCAGGAGCGGATCGTCTTGGTCGTACTGATCGGCAGTGAGGGCGGTAAAGTCTTTCTTTCCAAGGGCTTGCAGGGCGCAGAGGCGCCAGTTGGCGGTGTCGAACAGGGTGGGATCGGCCTGACCGTAAATGAAATTGTAACGATAGTTGGCCCAATCTGCGGGTTTGATCAGACCCAGCGAAGGGACGGCTGGCCCCAGTTTATCCGCCCAGTCCACGGTGCTGTGATTGGCAGAAAGTGCTGTGAAAACAGAGGCTTCTGGGGCGTTGGCGGAGACGATGTAGCCGGAGCGGGGGCGGGCTGTGAGGTAGTCGTCTGCTACGAGTTCGGTGTAGGCCAATGTCACCGTAATGCGGGAGACGCCGAGGTGGCGGGCGAGTTGCCGGGAGGAGGGGAGCCGGTCGCCGGGGCGGAAACGCCCGTTGAGGATGCCTTGCGCGATAAGCTGTTGAATTCGCGACTGTAATGTGCCCGGCACCTTGGGATCGAGTTGGAAGGTTTCGAGGGAAATCATCTGACTGGCCTTATGATCGGTCACTCTGGACTTAAGGCTGGATCGGGCCGTGGGGCAATGGCAGAGGTTAATCTGTCGGTTTCGGGCTGAATCGGGGCTGCGGTATTACGTCGGTATTTTGTCGGTATCCTCTCGGTGCGAAAACGGTGGTTGGTCTGGTTAAGGCAGCGTGCGGTCATGTTGCCGCAAGGTCACAGGAGCCGGGTGGAACAAATCGCCGTCGCGTGGGTTTCAATGCCACTGACGGATCGGGGCGCAATGAGCGCGAGGCTGATCCGGAACCCAAGAGGAATACCCCTATGTTCACGAAAACCGCAGTCAGCGCGCTTGCGCTGCTCATCGTTGCAGGCACCGCATCGGCGCAGTCCGAAGCCTCTGCCTATACCGACCTGAACCTGCGCGCCGGTCCGGGACCGATGTATGAGATCATCGGCCTGATCCCGGCTGACATGGTTGTGTCGGTCGCGGGCTGTCTGGAGGCGGCGAGCTGGTGTGAAGTCACCTATAACGGCATGACCGGCTGGGCCTCGGGTGATTATCTGGTGGCAATGGTCGATGAGGCGCCGCAGCCGATCTATGTCAACCGCGAGAGCATGCAGATCGCCACGGCGGTCTATGAAGACACCACCACGGAATCCGCGCTTGCGGGTGGTGCTATGGGTGCCGTGATCGGCACGCTGATCGCAGGTCCGGTTGGCGGCGTTGTCGGTGCGGCGGTGCTGGGCGGCAACGCAGCGGCGAATGATCCGGGGCCGACGGTGACCGGCTATGTGCTGAGCAATCCGGTCGATCCGATCTATCTGGAAGGCGAAGTCGTCGTCGGTGCCGGGATCCCCGAAGAAGTGACCCTGCTGGAGGTGCCGGAGTCCGAATTCTCCTATGCCTACATCAACGGCGTGCCCGTTGTTGTGGAGCGGACCGATCGCCGGGTTGTGTATATCGCCCGCTGATTTTGCCAGCGTAATGATGATGGGGCAGTCCGGGAGACCGGGCTGCCTTTTTTGTTGGGGGGGGCTGTGTCCGATGGCAGTCGTCGATGATTTATCTGGCGAACAGAAGTCAAGATCTCCTTCGCGAATTTTGGTGACCGTAGCAGCTTCTGGTGATATTATACATCTGGCCGCATTGGGCAGCTACCAAAGGATAAGCGAGAATGGCCGAGGAAACTCCAATTGCGGGTTTGGCCGTCGGGTCCATAATCTTTGGTTTAGGTTGGGATGACCAGCCGCTAGATTCTGACCCTGCGTTGATCTTCGAGTTGCCGCTGACCGATGGTATTCTAGTATCTCTGGTCCTGGAAAACAGATTAGTTGTCGAGATTGGCAGAATCGGTACCGACGGCGAAGAGATTACGGACCAGTGGATAACCCCTGAATTGATTCGCCCAGCAGGTTCCGCCGCGGTGATATCGCTCCAATGGAACGAGGGAAAGTTCACAAGCCTTCGCTTAAATGCCAAAGACGTTCCGCGATCATCTGAGGCTGACGAGTTTGTTCTTACTTCGCATGAATCTGGCACAGAAATCTTAGACAAAATTAATGTTTATTCACCGATAAAGCTTGACTTTAGGCAAGGATCAATTCCAACGTCGTTTGCCTTACGACAACTAATTCAAACGGCAATCCGTCTTGAAAATTGTCTAACAGGTCTGCGCAGCAACAAACCTGAAGTTATACTCGATGTTGCAGTTTTGCTGCGGACCCTATTCACAGGGACAGCAAAGAACGGCGGACTGCTCTTGTTCAAATGTGCAGAAGAGATTGGTATGGTTCCGGTATGCTATACTGTCTCCGGTCTTGATGAGGACGGAGCTAAATTTCCGTTTATGGATGAACATACGATTTTGTTGCAGGGCCTTGCTGCCGGAATACCCAGATTCAATTTGAAAGTCGAGACTGACTTACAGAAGTGGCTAGAACAACCGGCACTCATCACTCTGAGCGATCCATTGACACACTGGCAATTTATTAGGCAAGTTGCAGATAAGTTCGGCTCTCACGCGGAAACAAAAAATGTACCAGTTCTCATGTCGTTTATGAGCCCGCATGATGCTGGGATCAACTTAGGCATCTTGATTCCTAAGTTGCGAAGCTATGGCCAATTGGCTCTTGAAGTTTCCAAGGTTGTAATTGATAGGGCGCGCGGCGTCAGCTCACATTGAAAAACAGTCGATAGTCGCTCGGCTGCTCTCAAAGAGTATGGCGCCTCCTGCAGAGCTTACTTCGGTGCTCAGAGTAGCGAACGACCAGTTCCAAACCCTCACCCCACAACCTTCACAATCGCCTTGTCCACCGCGCTAACAATCTGGTCCAGATCGTCTTTCGTCGCGATCAGCGCGGGCGCAAACAGCAAAGTGTTGTTGAACCCCGGCATGCTCCGGTTCGACGCGCCGATGATGACGCCTTGCGCCATGCAGTCGGCGACGATGCCCATGACCTGTTTCTCGGGCAGGGGTTCGCGGGTGGTCCGGTCCGCGACCAGTTCGGCCCCGGCGAAGAGGCCCTTGCCGCGCACATCCCCGATGCAGGGGTGTTTGTCCATGAGTTCCAGCAGTTTGTCCTGCAGGTAGTCGCCCATGCGGGTGGAGTTGCCGCACAGATCCTCGTCCTCGATGATCCGCATGTTTTCAAGCGCGGCAACCGGCCCCGCGGTGCAGCCGCCGAAGGTGGAGATATCGCGGAAATAGCCCATCTTGTCGCTGTCGTCCTTGAACATGTCAAAGACGGCTTCGGTGGTGACGCAGCAGGAGATGGCGGCATAGCCGGAGGCCACCCCTTTGGCCATGGTGACGATGTCGGGCTGCACCCCGTATTGCTGGTAGCCGAACCATGTGCCGGTGCGCCCGAGCCCGCAGACCACCTCGTCTATATGCAGCAGGATGTCGTATTTGCGGCAAATCTCCTGCACCTTTTGCCAGTAGCCGAGGGGGGGCGTGATGATGCCGCCGCCAGCGGTGATCGGCTCAAGACAGAGCGCGCCGATGGTGTCGGGGCCTTCGCGCAGGATGATGGTTTCGATCGCCTCGGCCGCCTTGACCCCGTAGCCGTCGCCGGAGAGGTCACCTGCCCGGTATTCCAGACAATGCGGCACTTCGACGAAACCGGGGGTGAAGGGCCCGTATTGCGCGTTGCGTTCCTGTTGCCCGCCCGCAGAGAGGCAGGCGATGGTGGTGCCGTGGTAGTCGCGGTCGCGGTAGAGGATCTTGGATTTGCGCCCGCCGTGGTGTTTGTGGCTGATCTGGCGCACCATCTTGAACGCCTTCTCGTTCGCCTCGGACCCGGAGTTGGCGTAGTAGACGCGCGACAGCCCCGGCATTTTCTCGATCAGCCGCTGGGCGAAGTTGGCGCCGGGGATGCTGCCTGCGGCACCGGCGAAAAAGCACATCTTGATGAGTTGGTCGCGCACCGCGTTGGCGATGCTTTCGCGCCCGTAGCCGACATTGACCGTCCAGACGGCACCGGAGACCGCGTCGATGTGTTCCTTGCCGTTGATGTCCCAGACGCGCAGGCCGCGGCCCTCGACGATGATGCGCGGGTCGATGGTTTCGAAGGGTTTGTGCTGGATCAGGTGATGCCTGACATGGGCCCGGTCGGCCTCGATCACATGGCGGGGGTCGTTCTGCATCAGGGTGTCCATCGGAGCCTCGGTCAGGAAAGGGGGAGGGGCTGGCGAATCCGGTTCGCCAGGTGCCGCAGTTATGCGCAGTCTGCCCTCGCGGGGCTGCTCGTCAATAGGGCCAGAGCGGGCGCGTGGTTAGAGCCAGTTGCGCGCCTGTGGCGTGATCCGATTCGGGGTGGATGGCGGAAGGTCGTTGGAAAA
>Ga0105054_10005740_pt1 | contig 17709 bp, 20 predicted proteins | sample BON02_FD_78091 | JGI IMG/M metagenome (GOLD analysis project Ga0105054, IMG submission 78091) | Freshwater microbial communities from Lake Bonney liftoff mats and glacier meltwater in Antarctica - BON-02 (megahit assembly) | ecosystem: Environmental > Aquatic > Freshwater > Ice > Glacier...
ACTGCGAGTACAGGTCTGTGTCGCACTCGAGATCATCACCAGAAGAGGGGCAGGTGTGCCAGCATGAAGGCGCTGTTGCGAACGTGGATTGTAAAGAGCGCGGCATGGTCTGCCAGGGGGTATGGAGAGAAAAAGCGGACGTGCGAGGAAGGGGGGAGTGTTGGGAAGATCGAGGGATGATTCTGTTCTAGTCACGGTGTTTCAGTGGAAGATTTTGTTGTGTAGGTCTCTTTTCATGCATGTAGGTCCATTACATAGGTCTATGTTCACACATGTGCCAGTGTGTCTCTTTGATAGCACCTGTTCGCAGTTTGAGTGTTCGTACAGGGAAAACTCAATCTTGTCACGGTCGGCCGTGATTCCAGTTTTCCCTGTCGGCCGTGACTCCAGTTTTCCCTCGTACCAATTAGGGGGGTAAAAATCGGCAATAATGATGATTCTAATAAAGGGACTGGTCCCATTTTACGGTACTTTTAGATGCCGCACGAAACGCTTCTTGAAATTCATGGGGTGTCGAACCTGTCCACTCGAAAGCAGCGGATGTTGACCCCGGCTCAGTCAATCGTGGCACAAATCATAACTGCGCGTTATTTCCGTTTTATAAGAACAAATCAACCCAAAGTGTGGTACCAGGATCGAGAACCCGCAACCAAGAAGCTTCTTTGGCAATATGTGTGTGCATAAGTGTACACATGTAATTTGTGATCATGAATATTTTGAATCCGACACTGATATATCCGTCTTGACTTGGAAATACCAACATGATCGAATCGAAACACAATGATTTCAAATTTTGCTTTCTCTCGAAACTTGAAAGAACGTGACAAGTACACATACAGCACAGGTCGCAAAATAAAATCGTGGGTACTCTACACTGCCGATTCTTTCGCTCCGTCGTGGCCAGTTCAAAGTCTTTGCAGTGTAGGCACTCCATTTGTTTGAGAGGAACTACGACTGAGAAGTTAAGTAGTCTAGGTCCTTACAACAATTTTAGGTCATCAAAATACTTTGTACATATCCGCCCGCCACTATGAATCATGCAAAAATATTTAAGGGCTGGCCCCGCTGAGATGCCTCTTGGGAACTGATGAAGCTTGAAATCAAGCGCCCCCCCCAGATTCATCCCAGATTCACCACTTCCCAGGAAATACGAGCTTCCCAGGAAACTCGTATTTCTTTCGTACGAAGGAAGCTTCGTACGCTTCCCGAGTTTCCTGGGAAGCGGGCGAGTCTGGGCGCTGAACTCCTGGCCGCCGTGGAAATCTGAGAGGAGAACGAGTCTGGTGTGGAAGACAATCTGACAGGGGGGAGAGTCTGGGGCGGTGTGGAACCTGGATCGGGAAAGAATCTGGGACAGGGTGAAACCTGGGAGGGGGTGAAACCTGGGGCGGGGTGAAATCTGGGGTGGGGTAAATGACTCATTTCCTGGAGGACGGGCGAATCTGGGTGCGCGGCGACTCTGGGTGGCGTGCGAGTCTGATAAGGACTGGACCTGCACAGCGCAAAATCCTGGCAGCAATACAAAACTGGAAAGAACACTGCCTGACCTCGAGCGAAGTCTGGGAGTGGGTGAATCTTGGGAGGGGGTGAAACCTGGGAGGGGGTGAAACCTGGGGCAGGGTGAAACCTGGGACGGGGTGAAACCTGGGGCGGGGTGAAACCTGGGACAGGGTTAAATCTGGGCAAGCTTGAGGCAAATTCTGGGCCCTACCTGCAGAAATCGACGACATGGCAACCAGGATTTGACAAGCGACGCCTTTCTCGGTCGAACTCTGGCACCTGGAAGATACCAGACCATGAACAGTACCAGGATCAGGACGCGGAAAAAGGCCTGGGAAAGACACAACGCTGCACAAAGACCAGCTGCCCACACAACCCTGCCAACAGAATGAGGTCAACCATAACCCCGGCAGCACGCCTCGCGCCTGACGAGACCACGAGGGTTTGCCACGCTGGGGCTGTGGAAGAACTGGGGCTGCAGCGACCCGGGCCGCTGGGCCTGCATGTCAAGGCGGCACCCACATCTGCAGACAATGTACTGCAGCCACCGCTTGGATGGTCAGACAACCGGGGATCGCGCGACAATGCAGGCTGCGCCGTGCCTCGTGCGGAGCCGGCTGCTGCTGCGTCGATCCTCATGTCGTGTCGATGCTGGACGATGGCCAAACCTGGGAGGCGTTAGATGGCACGCCCTGACACGGCCAGCATGCTGCCGCTCTTCGAGGACGCCGACACTTGCCCCCTGTGCCCATCAGAGTATAAGCAGCGTATGATGAAGTACACGGCGTGCAGCCCCTGCAACCTCGTCGTCGCGCTCGTCTATTTGCAGCGCCTCAAAGACTCGGATACCAACCAAGCCTTTGCCCAAGAACTGCGCCTGACAAGCCACAATCTACAGCGCCTGTTGCTAACGGCGCTGCTCTTGGCCTCGAAATTCCTCGACGAGCCCTACGTGAGCAACAAGCAGTGGGCACTCGTGGGAGACTTGTCGACAAAAGAAATGAACGCCCTCGAGCTCGAGATGCTCTGGTGCCTAAAAATTTCCCTCTCCATGTCTCGCGAGGAGTACGACACCTGCCATTTGGCCATCATCGAGCTCGACACGACCACACACATCACGAGCACTCCCTCCACGGTCAGCCAGCGCAGGCCAGCCCCGCCGGCCGCTTCTGCTACGGGCTCGAAGCAAGAGGGTTGCACCCCCGAGGTCAAGCATGCCGAGGCACATGCTGTCAACATGGAGCCGCAAGGTCCTGCCACACCCACACGCACAAAGCTGGCCAGCCCCACCAGTACTTTCACCTGCACATCCAGCTTTCCTACAAGCTCGACAGTCACAGAGTACCGGACGGAGCGTCTGAAAGACAATATTGCATCCGCCTGGCAACTCGCCCGACTTTTCCACTAAGTTTGAATCTGCCACCAATGAACTAAGTTTGAACTGAATAAATCAATCAAAGTAAGGTTTTTTCGATTTTGATGCGCTGGTCTTGGCACGCAGGCACGCGCGCGCAAGAACGTATAGTTCATACATTTTTCTTGTTTTGTGTATTATGTACGTATGTAGTAAAGATTCAGGGAAAATATAAGTGTGCATTTCAGTGTGTGCGAGAGGTACATTTATTCTCAGATATAAACCGGTGCAATCAAGACCTTTGAGTCATATTAAATTCCCAGTCTGCAATGCACACCCACATCGCAGGAATCACCTTGTAGGAGGTAAGTGATAGGACGTGGTGTGTGGGTGCTTTAGACTTACCACCAAAACTCTCCAAATCAATAGGGGGGGGGTCTAGAATTGGAAATTGATATCTTCGAAAAGAACACGCTCCTCAAAACAGAGAAATGATTGATTTTGTATGGCGTGGGAAAGTGATTAAATCCACAATTATTGGTGTCTCGGAGTGCAATGAATGTAATGGTCCAATATTGTGATCATTCAAATCCCGGAAGATGGCAACAACGTAGGAGGAAATTTGCGAAAGCCTGAAATTCGAGGCCTTTCGAGAAGAAGTTCAATTTTGTCCGATAAATACAGAACGCGACAATTGTCATAACTTAGGCGCTATAACAGTAGCCTTTAATCAAAATTGTACCTTAACGCCGGCAACATCAGAAACAGCGATCTGCAATAGAATCCCGCAGGGTCCTGGTAAAAACCCAAACATGCTTCACAACGCTTGAAAGGACCTTCATTTCTCTTCCGTAGTTACAATATTCTTAGGTAACGATGACTAAACTTTAAACCCGAATCAAAAGCTCAACCCTGAACCAATGCACTCTATGTTGACATATACTGTTGAAATACAACGGTGTTATTCACCCTACATGTAGCTCATAACCCCCAAACCTAATCCCTGATTGAAAGTTCAACCCTGGAACGGACTGGACATCATCAACGACCCACTGGCCGCCACACTTTTCAAATCCCTTACGGGTCGCTCACAAGGCAACCTCATGCATGAACTAGTCTCGGGGGGGGCGGCGGTGGCCCTAGCTCGCCTACCAAAGAACGTCAGATGCCACAAGGATTCCAAGAAGAATATGACTCCCTCCCCGGAGGGCAGGATATCCATACGCACCCTAGACCAGGAGGTTAGGATGTTACACACAAGTGCAGAACGCCTGGAAACATTTGGGCAATCACCCCAACACAAACAAGTACCCAAGAGTGCCAACGCCCTCGGCAATATCTAACACACACTCAACCCGGAACTGTGACCTCTGCTGCAGCAATGGGCAAGAGACCTCTCTCTCTTAACCTCACGACACATCTCGAAACAGATCTCAAACCATACCTCCAAGCAGCAAATAATCGAAAGCATTAGCTAGATTGTGTGGAAGTGGGTGGAAGAAGGTCCGAGCCCTTTCCCCATAACCCTGGGTCCGATCGACGACCCAAAGCTGCTCTTTAACCTTAGCCCGACAGACGGGGTGACCCAAGAGTGCAAGGACTCCACTCAGCACAGACTCCTTACAGGTGCGATGGCCTTCATCCTATATTGTGACCATATGGTCCCTTTGGAGAGCATCTGCGATATATACCTCAATCTCACGGAAAAAGCCATCACGACCCCCGAGACTAACATCTGGCTGGCCTGGGCAGCAGTGACCCTAGGGAACAGGCTCCATGTGGGACTGCTGGAAATCCCGGCGGAGATCACGTTTATACACCCACTGGAGTCGAGGGAGAATTGGATTGCGAAAGGCCCTAAGTACGAACTCGGAGATGAAATCATTAACCTTGGGGCTGGGTCGCCCACGGGGTTAGTGCACGGCTTTGTCAATCAGGCGAATAATAGCCTACTGGTCCTAGTCTGGTTCAACGAAACGGATAAATACAGACAACTGAGCCTCGACCAAATTAAACCCGACAGGGGGATTCATCATGCAGAACCAGACTGGGCCGCCACGGGAGGGCATACATGTTTATCAGGCTGTACTCTTCTAGAAGCTCCGACAGGGGGAATCCAACTGCGGGAAATACGACCTGGCACCCTCCTCATTAACACGAAGGGAAACACGGCAAGGGTTACGAATGTATACTTCAGCACGGAGAACTCAGAAATGGTCCAGATCTTGGAACGCTGCCATGCGTCAATCACCCACCCTATACTCGACACCAAACGTGGTGGGTGGGCGTGAGGTGGCCAGAGACCCAAAGGGGAAGACATAGTGGCAGCGGCGGAGTGGCATAATCAGAGACCTCGTCATACCTTCCGAAACACTACTATAGACAGCACGACCTTCGAGCCCCGTGGCTCTCACGTAGAACGCTACCTCCATGCCTCAAGCCCACAGAACCTCCGGGAGAGCAGTGACATGTGGGGATTTAGTATGGAGGGCAACCGACCAGAGCTAAGTTTCGACACCCCAAGTGTATGATCTGCCGCATCCAGCATCCGTAGAAGAGCGTTGAGGAAAAGGTCAAAGAAGAGGGGGGAAAGTACGGATCCTTGTACTATTCCCGTGTCTAGTTGTGTGGGGGCGGTACAGTCGGCACCCACTTGTATTTTCATCCACGAGTTGCTGAATAGATCTTCCAGAAAATCCACGTCCGGGACTCCCAGTCCTCTGAGGATCACTCAGAGACAGGAGTATCCTGCTAAATTAAAGGCAATTTTAAAGTCTAACAGAGTGCCACTCTCTTTCATCGCCTGCTGTTGTACCCAATGCGCCCTTTGTACCACCATTTGTACTCCGCGGTGTGCTCGAATCCCATATTGGGAGCCTTCCATTACCGCGTATTTCTCCTAGAGTAGCCTAAGCTGGCTCGTGATTATAACATGAATCAACTGGTAAATGGTGTTCAGGAGTGCTATAGGTGTAAAGTGATCAAGAATGGCGTTGTCTTTATCCTTATGGATGAGGATCACTTTCGCCGAGTGACAGAACCTGCCTCCCAGAGCCACAAATTTGCTTCCCAGAGGCAGAATCTGCCTCCCACAGTCACGACTCTGCTTCACAGGGGCAGAATCTGCCTCCCAGAGCCACAAATCTGCTTCACAGAGGCAGAATCTGATTCCCAGAGCCACAAATCTGCTTGACAGACGCAGAATCTGCCTCTGTGCATCCCCTGTGTCCGACACAGAGGAAAGCACGGGTGGTGATCCCATTTATGGGCAGGAAGGTTTGTCCAGGCCGGGAGCCAGACTGTCGGCAAGGCAGGGGCGTCAACCCCGCAGCCTCCGCGCGCCACAGCCTTACTTGACACCTCACCCTTAGTGGGTGCCAATCGATAAACAAGAGCACTGTGGACATCCTCCTTCGGCTTTCCCATACCCACCTCCCCAAGATGCAGCGGATAGACATGGTTGGACTTCGCCTAGAGATGTGCCAACAGGCAGCCAAATCCTTTTGTCCGGGAAAAATTGGGGAAGCTAGGCAGCCTGGGGACAATGGGTGCCTTCACACTGGGACCGGGGGGTATTCTGGGCGAGGACCTCTCAGCCAACCACATGGTTCAACTACTCAAGAAGGGCCAAGATGACGACAGGCGAAGGATACATGACGCCACAAATATCCACAATCGCCCCCCAGTGGGGCTCCAGGTGAAAAACCAACGCGAAAACCCCTCGTGAACCGTCCCATTCCACCACTCCGCCAACATGATCGAGAATGACGAGGCGGACATCCCCCAAATAGCAATTCCCTGGTCGGACAACGAGACACGGATAATGCACCTACTCTTCCCACACCCAGATTCCCTCTGCCTGAATTTTGGAAGAACATCGGTCTTCCAATGAAAAGAACCTAATCCGTCGACCATGCGTCAGCCCCAAGATATTACCGCGGAATCAGCCCGAGAACGCAACGTGGGGGGGAATAACAAACCGGGCAAGAGAACCTCAGCTGCAACTACCATGCGTCATCTTCAGAGACATGGAACCGCACCTCAACATATATGCCATCAGTGGGATACCTTGTATCCTAGGATAGACCCACTGTTTCTACGACAGCAAAACTACAGTCGCAAGCATCGATTTTCGAAAGCTCCAACTCCTCCACCTCCTGCCACACCTACAATCAAATGATGTTTGCACAGGGATAGAGTCGAGGGGAAGCGACCTACAACTGCTTGCAAGAGCCATCAAGCATAGAGTGGGACCAAGCCCCCTCTCCAGCCCCCATAACCTGACAACACAGAGACAAGACCAAATGACTGGAGAGCACCTCCAAGAGGAGAGGCACCAATTCTGTATGACAGCGGCGGAAGTGATAAACATCCTGTGTAGAACTGACCCACCAGCCACGAGGGAGGGGGGGGGGCAGGAGGTAATGTCCCCTCGGAGTGACTACCTAGGTACCCCTAGCGAAGCGAAACTCCCACTAGAACCGCACGCAGGACATATCCGAGGTTACTCGGACAAGGAGGGGACCGGGTGGGGCAACTGGTTTGGCTCCATCGCTTGCGTGTGCAAAGCATGGAATGCCATAACTCAGGTACGACGGAGAAACCCTTTACACTTCACAATAGATGACTGGCACCACGATCTCAACCTATGGGAATACTACGAGGGACAGACAATTAGGGAAATTTTGACCTTCCACGCATCCTACTCGACCCTCCACAGCATCTACTTGGGGGCAGGGGCCATACAAAATATCTCACAAGTACACAGATTGATAAACCTTTTATGTGACCATGTCCCAACGCGAAAAAACTATGTATGCCTGACACCACGACCGAAATCGGACCAGTGGGGAAAACAAACGTACTATAGGCCGGCCAAAGATTAATTAATTAATAAATTAATTAATTCATTAATTAATTAAAAGATGAAGATTCTGAGCTGAGATTTGTGGAAAATAATTTTCTTACTGCATTAACAGGACAGAGTTCCCATGAGGACTTAGTCAAAAAATCCGGCCTGCGGCGCATTTTGTTTGATAAGTCTTGCCTGCGGCGCATTTTATTTCATAAAAAATCTGGCCTGCGGCGCATTCTTTTCATTAAAAATACTTCTTTTAAACATTCGGGGATGCATTTTATTCAAAGTTTCTTATTCTGTCTACCAATTCATTAGTAGTGAAAAATATTTGAACTCCAATACTGAATGATCACAACGACACAATTTCCACCAAACAGTAATTACGAAAGTTTTAAATAACAAACCCTTTGTCAAGTCAAACCTCATGATATACAAATTGCACAACACAATTTCAATTCTAAAACAATTTATTAGAAACAACGTATGTCAACACATGTAACATAATTGTCACAAATACTGGACTTATTTCTATTCTTTTTTGTTTGCACGCCGGTTCTTCGCGCCTCCTCCAAAACCTCTGGCACAGTAACGGTCCTGAGCCGAAGGTCCATTTTTTCCTGCTGGAGTCGAAGTCACGTTTAAGTCCTGTCTCCTGTCCATGATGATCACCCACTTCTTCGACACACCATATTCCTTCAACAGTAACGTGTGCACAATCTCATTCTTAATGTCTTTGTAATAAAAAAGTAATGTCCTTGTGGTCGCCTCCAACAATGTCATTTTACGTTTGTGTGACCCTGTTGACCAACCATCAGCAAATATGTATGCTGACCTGTGCCCAGCCCACTTGAGATCTAACAGATTTTTTTCCATATTCTGTTGATCACAGCCCAACGCTGTGACGACACCGTTGACAAGAAGCGAGTGAATTCTTGTGTACTAAAACACCTGTTTTTGGAGAGAGTCGAGCCACCAAAATATTTTCAAAAAAACCCGGAAATGCCCTCTCCGACGCGCTACTAATGTCATGTTTTCAAAATTTCGCAGCTGACGCCGCAAAAAAAAATCGCGCTCCGCGCGGTTTTTTAAAACCGCGCTTTGCGCGGTTTTAATTAATTCATTAATTCATGAATTAATTCGAATTAATTAGGGGCCAAACATTCTGAGAAGTTGTTTTCTTCACTGAATCGGACTCAGGGCGATGAAGACCCTGGCAATGAGGGGACTGTGCCTGTGGGACAGCATACAGTTGGTCACCTGGCTTCATGGACTTCCCATCACGAGGGCGAAAGACTTTCTGAACCATGTCAGGGACTCCCCGAGAATGACAGTGATCCACATACTTGAGGGCTGTGAACAAATCGCACTCCTCACATTGGCCACGCAAGGAAACCTTTCGGGACGACAAAAACATAGCCCCAGTGGGGACCCGACAGGGACAAAGTTACTTCCTTTCTTCCTGGTATTCGACCACGAATTATTCCCACGACTCACCTACGTGACAGAATTAAAAGCCAGCACCTACTGGACGCCAGAAAGAATATCTGAGGACCAACTACGGAACCTGCCTTTCCTCTACCACACACTACCCGACAATGAAATCCAGAAATACCCGATAAAACTCCTACCCCAACGTACTCCAGCCAACAACCACCTCAGACCCATCGTAGAGACAGGGCGGGGGACCATTGTAAACCAGGCCAGACAGACTCTTAGGGAGCAGCCGGGACAGGATTTGGGCCATAACGACCTCTTGGTACTGTTCGAGTACGATGAAAAAATGGGATTATCCCTCCTGACATTAGATAAGGGCACCGAGATCGAGATCCCCGTAAAGGACGTCCATGGAATGATATTTTGGATCGCGGGCCAGGTCACCTCCGTCCAAACAAACTCTCTGATGTTTAAGGTACAGTTTCCGGGATGCTTGTCGAGAAGGGAGATCGGAGCCGGACGCGGAGCAGAGCTGACATGGAGATCACCTGGCGCCTCCCTGATGCCTGGGGAAAACAGCCACCAGGACACATGGCACTCCAGACACAGGGATTCACACCGTGGCATCACCCCCTCCACGGCTCACACTGGCTCAGACTCCAAACACGAGGAGCGTGGTGTTATAAAGATGATAATGATGAGAACTACCCGGATAACATCTACGGCTGGATCAAAGCCATGGCTGCGGCAATGGAAGGGGGCACTATCTCAAGGGAGCGGGTCTTCACCATGACATCAGTCATCGAAAAACATATGTCCAAGGAGGACCTAGGGATGAATACATCAGAGTGAAATTGGGTGGACCTGCGGACCCTCCGAGACCTGCTTCGATGGTGGGAGGACACGATCTACGTCCTGGGCCACCCAAAAAAGGAGAGGAATAGATGGTCCCAGGTTCCCTACTCAGGACATACCTGTGGGAACACACCAATCAAAGGAAACCCGGGCCCTCCCACAACACCAGCAAAACAGGCGAGGGAAAAAGCATCTTGTTTCCACGCCAGTACCAGAGTCAGGATCTTCATGGAGGATAGAGGAATCTCAGAATATAAAAGAATGGACAAGATAGTAAAGCGGGATACACTCTGGGTCAGAAGATTCTCGAGAGGCAACTCAAGAGCAGGTCGAACCCATGTAGGCATCGTAGAATGTGTGATGACTTTCGCCTGCCAGCCGACTGGACAACAGATGGTGGAGGTGGAAGGCAATCTTATAATTCCAGAACATTATGTGTCCAGGGGAGAGGGGCCGTAGGCGACAGCAGGGGAGCAGACACAACTCGAAACCCCACCCCAGGTAGGCTCTACCTCCATAGTTTACAACATCACGCTACAGGAAGGAGATAATATTGAACTAGGCAACAGAATCCAGGCCGCTACCCTTGGGGCTCATATCGACGCAGAAGGGTTGGGACAGGAACCCACGTACTCGAAGGAGGATGCAAGATATCTCCAAGGCCTCCCTAATAACGCCTCCAGCCACATACACTGGGCATACAGAACAGCCAAGGTTGACATCCACGGGATGCCAACCTTCGAACCAACAACAGGTCCCCCCTCGACGGCAGGAACAGCAGTACTCCTGGATAAGGATGTCCTTTACATCATGCTCTCCGCACAGCATGCGGAACAAGGATGATTTGACAAGCGCAGGATGCTCCGGAAGGTCAATAGCATCTGGGACCTTGTAGCCCGGACAATCTACCCCGATTTAACCGACTACATCCCCGAGGGACAGCAAAACCCTCCTGGAGATCAGCCTTCCACCGCGAGAGATATATGGCCAGAGGCCAGATACTGGGACTTAATATGGCCAGAGGCCAGATACTGGGACTTAGGAATCCAAAGGGCTTCTCTGACAAGCCAACGGTGAGACAAATCCTAGACATATTCCAAGCAATTTTCGCCACCCTCGACATCCAGATGGAGGCCATGAGGGCCCTACAATGGCGGCTAGACAATATTGATGCAATAATCACGAAAAGGTAAATGAAGCAGGACCTTACGCCACTACGCTCTACTCCACCCTCTCTAGACACGTCCTACGATTGGGTCCCTACGCCGTTCTGGATATCGAAAATCAAATCAGGGAACACAGCATCACAACTCCTAGAACCACGATGGTGTATCATCTAGGAGCCTTGATCCTAGTAATCCTTGACGAATTCTACCATCATTGTCTGTCACAAATAACCATACTAGTAGGAACCCTACAAGTGCTCACCTTAGGAAGAACCCCCCGACAAAAACTAGGGAAACACTGGATATTTACGAAACAGGTGGCCTCCCTCCTCCTAATGCACTTACGGGGAATGAAACACGAAGACTTTGCCAGGTTGGGCAGCCAGCATAACAGAAATCTTGACAACATTTGTCTAGACCCACCTGATCTCTAGCGGTCAACACTGGATAGAAAGGAAGGCGTTGAAAACATGGACTGAAGTCAAATTGCCTGTAGCTGCAATCCTGTATGAACTCTTAAGGATGCAGAGTGGACATGCAACACTCCAACAAGGAAACCTGCTGACTACCATAGCAGGTTCAGTTGGGGATAACATACAGAGGGATGACATTACCATCCAGGGGTTCAGGGTATTGTCTAAACTAAATGCCCAGCGAGACATTTCTCCCCTTGACGGAGTCATACTTAGTGTCCTACGGGCCAGATGGAATACGAACACCCTCACTCCACAGTTGTGTTCCCAGGGACACCTCTACAGGAGAGAGATGTATATAGCGGGCACAATACTCGACAGCCAAGAAGTCATTCAAATCATTCAACTCACGGCGGAAGTAATCAAGGGTCATTTCGCTTGGCTCACCCGCCTGAGACATTTGTCTCCTGTACCGAGGTCGTGGATAGAAGAAAAAACAGGACCCATGGCTGAGCATAGAAGCTTCCTCCAGACAGGCAGCCTGTGGCTACAAGAAATAGCCATAGACAGCATGAGCAACTGGAGTTTCCTAAACAAACTGACAACGGAACTCATCTTGGAAACTATGGTATTGATGCAGGACGACCCGATTACTTGCAGCAACTGCATGGGCACCCTATACCTGCTTAGCTCGGAGGAGAAAATCTGTGGAAAGATAACTGGACTCGGTGGGGTGGGGAAAATAGTTGACCTCCTGCCTCGGCAATTTCCTGACGGCAACGGACTAGGATCAGTACCGGGGTCAATCTATGGGCGGTACTCGAAACTCTTACGGGATTGGGAGGGGATGAAACGACGATGGGCCCTGCACTCCAAGTGATCTATAATGTGATGAGGGAAAAGGACGGAATGACAGGACAGCCCCCCTCACTACGAGACGGTGGACGAGGAAGGACTGACCCAAGTCTGACCAAACCCACAGCGGTATCAACGGGACCCAGACACACCACACGGGCCCAGAGTTTGCTCCACAGGCTGGAAACGGAAACCTACGCTATTGAACAAGCAATAAGATCACTGTATAAGAACTCTTCACAACATCATATTGCACAAAGAACAGGTATCAAAATCCTCCAGACCCTAACCCCAGAAGGCTACTCCCACTCAGAAAGGACACCCGAGGACCGAACCTTTTTTTGGATCCACCCCTCCTCGGGCACCTTTTTTGACACGCTACCAGACCTGGTGGACGTATCAATCCACATAACATACTGGCACAGGCACACGGAAACTTGGCAAACCAGGGATGGCACAATTTCAGTCCCAATCTCGGGCAGGGCTAAACAACTCGTACAAATAACCCTATGGAAACACCCTTATATCGACATGGAACCTTTCCTACAAGGCATAACAGCCCATAAGATAACACGAGACATTCGGATGCCTGTTTCCCTCAACAGTGACATACGAGTTATGGACGCCTCGTTTCACCAATTCAACCTACACTTCCAACTACCACACTGGGATGCAGGCCATTCACACCGGTTTCAGCAGTCAAAAAACCGTGACTCTCTAGAGGAAGGGAGCCCCCCTGACGAAAGATCATTGAGTCGAGAGGATATAACATTGGAAATCTGGACTTTGGATGCGGGGGCAACACTAGGAAGGTCAGGGAATCAGATCCTGGGTATCGACAAAATGATACCTTACCCAACTGTTCTCGTACCTCCGCAGTAGCTGCGGATCACGATAATAGATCATTGCCTAAACCCGCACACCCCTTGGGTCATAGGCGTACGAACCCACACTCTCTAAGACCGTATCCTGAGACACCCTCACCTTAAGGCTATTGACCTCCAAATTCCCACCCACCATAGACAAACAAGCATAGACGACATTCTTCTCGCACTACGGACAGTAGGTTGCCAGGAGGAGAGATTGCTCAAGCTGAGCGCTGGAACTCAGGTCTTCACGTCGCACCAAGCACACCAGCAGCATCCCTCTAGGCTCTGCCGCCCAAGGGGAATCCACAGTAACCCGAAGGATCATATCGCACTCCCCAACCACACCAGTCTAGCGGAAGTCATGTCACCGGACTATCGTAAGAGAGTGACGATATTTTTACCGATGGAGCCAGGGAGCAGCACGACGTGGCCCGGGGGCTGCATGCTTGGCGAAGTACACAGAAATCCGACTGGCTGACGGAACCTTTGTCCAAATACAAAACACTGCGGGGAAATCAATCTGGACCGACCAGAAGGAAGAGAGAAGAATCACCTTGATCAACAAATTTGACACAGAAGAGGCAGACCCTCGATTAGTCGAGGTAGGTGCTGTGATGACGGGTACCCACTTCATCTAGGGACAGAATAACCCCAACCAGTGGGGCAGGGCATGTGAAATCACAGTCGAACAAAAGATAGCCAGGACCCTTCCAAAGGGACCGGTCTACTCCATGGAACTCAGCACCAATGGCCACCTGACACTTCAAGGAGGCATTCTGGCAGCAACCTTCAGAAACTGCCTCCTGGTAGAACCTCACTGTCAGGGGTACACACAGCCTCGGACCTCAACTTTAAAATTGAAAGAGCACTACAGGAGAGAGGATTACTGAAAGCACAAATATGATGATGATTGCTTTTATTGCTTTCAAAAGTAGTTTAGTACACATGTTTGAGGGTCTATGAAGTTCAAATTCATGAAAATTTGAGGTATCGGGTTTTAGGCGGAATCGAACCGACGACCTAGGGATTGACAGTCCCTCGCTCTGACCAACTGAGCCACGCTTGCACGTGAGGTCGAATAGAATGGTACCCCATGGGGGTGGTACATAGGGCAGATGGCTCTCTGGACCTAGACACAAGATAGATCAAACCCCCCCACCAAGCCACCCCAGGACGGGGAGTGAGGGGCATCGTGAACACCTGGACGGGACCCCAACCTCAGGAGTAGGAGTACCAGGACTGTGGTAGATGTCGGGAGCCCGAGGCGAAATTAAATTGCGCGTGCCTGGCCACCCACTACTGCGACCCATCATGTCAACGCAAGGACATGCCCGACCACCAGCAGATCTGCACACACATGATCCTTAAGAAAATTACTACCTACCAAAGCCAATTGAGCAAATATCAAGCTTCCCACGGTGTGTTTACGATAGAGGTGGCAAACCTGGAAACACCATTGACAGGGCTTCACATCAAAAATGCAGACCTACTTCGTATAGCAAAGAACAGGACGAATTATGAGCAATCTGAACACCATTATAGACAAGCTATCCAGATACTCACTGGGCTCATCAAAAAGGCAAACCTGACCCAGAGGTACACACTGATATACACCCTACTGACGGACCAGGCATGAGCTTACCTCGGCTTAGTCTGTCTGCTTAGATGCTGGGATCAAGATCAGGAGGCCATGGTGGACCTAGAGAGGGCATATGATCTTACCAAGAAATTGACCACTTCCAAGGACAGTTCGACAGGCCACCAGAACAGACTAGGAGTGATCCTAGCCACGCAAGGGGAAATTCTCAATAACGCGAAGAATACCACACCGGAGGACAGACGTAGGGGCCTGGAGAAACAACTTGAGGCCTTGGGAATATACCGCCGACTGGCTAAGACAGCTGCAGGCACGGGACTTCGTCGACTGGTGGAAACCCTGTTCTCCCTGGCTGACACATTCGAGAGCCTAGAACTCCACGTAAAATCCCAAGGGGCCATGCAGGAAGCCAGATCCCTAGTGGAAAGGAAACCCCACACTAAAATCCTCCGACATCCCTTCACCAACACTAACAAGGGTTTGCCAGTATTAAAGAGACCAAGAATGCCAGAAGAGTTTGAGACCAGCGCACCTCCACCTTGCATGTGGGAAGCGAGATCAGTCTGCACGGTCTACTAACACAGGGGATGAATGAGAAAGAGGGGACGGTTACAGGACCAGCTGTCAACAACAGGATAGGCATTCAATTACAGGAGGGGAACCGAAGAGTTAGTGTCAGGATCCTCAATATACGATATCAAGAAGGATTGGAAAAAAACTGCCAAACACTCTATTCTAACTTGGTTGACAAGGCCCAAGCAAAAATTATACTCTTAGAAGAAGGACTATGGGCACAGATACGAACAGGGGGGAACAAACATGTTGATACGCACACATGCGCTACAGCCTGGGAATGGCCTTATGGCTCTCTTACAAACCGGGAGAAACAGCCCAGGCGTTGGGCGAATTCAAAGCGGCCATCATATTTTTAAAACAACGTGAACCCACGCACCACAGCCTGACCGCCTTCGAGAAGGCTCACGAAATGGCCCAGGAGAGCCTGAAAATCTTCCAGGAGCCAGGAACACGCACAACATGGCCTTACTGGTGCCCTCCCACTTCCACCAAATACCAAGGGGATACAGCCCTCACCATCCCACCCTTCGTCAGAAACGCGGGGAGAGGCAATGAAAGAATCTGGGGAGAAGAAATCTCGACCCCACAAACAACGGTAATTAAATGGTGAGACGACAAGGAGAAATTCGACCTGATCCCTACCCTCACCGCAACACACAACTGGATCCTCCTCACCCAACCGCTAGGGGCGAGCAACAAAACCCAGCCCGCGCAGTTGGTAGCTAGGACCGACGGTAAATGCAGCAGACACAAGGGCTGGTGGCACGAATTAGCCACACACTCCATGACAACGGAAATATGGATCAGCACCAGAGGAAAGATACCAGAGACAACACGGACAGTCATGCAGGAAGCCCTGGAAGCAGACAATACGAAAGACACTCCCTCTCTTGGTACGGAAGACCTCGAAGATATTCACAGAGCCGACACAGAAGCGGGCCTCCTAGGCATCTATAACTTCCCAGGGGTAGTCTACGCCACAGATGGATCCAATGACAAGGGGGTCATGGGGGCGGGTTTCTATAGACTAAATGAAAACAGAGGAAGCTGCCAGCTGGGAAGAGGTGAGGAAGGCAACTCCTCTAACAGAGCAGAACTAGGGGCGGCGTGCCTAGCACTGGAAGATGCCAAAAGGAAACAGGACAGGAAACCAGTAATCCTCCCATCAGACTCGGCACGCTTCCTATCCTCCTCCCAGAAATGGATAGGGGAGGGAAAATCCCCCTGCATGTTGGGAAACCCAGACGCCGACATCATGCGAGACATAGTACAACTTTTACGAGAACGTATCGAACAAGTCCTTCTTACTGTTTTCATTAAGATAAAAGCCCACCAAGGAGACCCTTTAAACGAACTAGCAGATAGATGGGCAGATGATAGGAGACAGAGTGAAAACATTCGACGGTCCCTTCCCACAAACAGACCCATCTTCTCCTGGACTGATAACGGGACAACGCACCGAAGACCCATGAACCCAACGGCCAAAAAAAGAATTGACTTCAAGGTAGCACGGCAACAACTCAAGACAACAGCAAATTTCTTGATTAGGGAGGACAACTCAAGAGACCTGCTAGGTAAATTTCACAAGGACAGAAGCGTATGGATACGGGCAAGACGAAGGGTCCTACAATGCCTCTCATACCAATTCTCTTGCGCACTCCAACTTAAAAAGTGGGGTACACCCAAAGATGTCAAATGCAGACTATGTGAAAATATTACATGGAAAAGAAAATTGGAGAACCCCCAGACTTAGTCGAAAGTGTGGCACACATACAAAGCTATTGCCCAGTCCTACAACTCCCACGAATAGCCATTCATCATGGCACATGGAGGGAGCTGTTGTCCTCGATACGGAAATCCTCTACTGAACTAAATGACATATCGGAACCCCGATGGCACTTCCCCTCTGCCTTAAGGGTGGACCTGAACCCCTTGAAAAAGAAATTCACGAGATCTTATGTTCGAAACGTGAGGATCGATTTTCCAACCCTTTTTTTGAATTGGCACCAAAAACCTGTCAGGTTCATTTTTCGTACCTGCTTTGGCTTGGTAATTTCTGTAAGGGCCCACTGACACTGCGAAAGTTCCTGCAAAAGTGCTAGAAGATAGCCGGGTGTTGAGGGTGCGCCGTTTATGTACGCAACCTTCGATCGCATTGAAACCTGGCTCATCCCCTCCGGAACGACCCGGTCTAGACAATACCACGAGTCAACCATGGTCTGACGCAATGCA
>Ga0105054_10005742_pt1 | contig 17705 bp, 25 predicted proteins | sample BON02_FD_78091 | JGI IMG/M metagenome (GOLD analysis project Ga0105054, IMG submission 78091) | Freshwater microbial communities from Lake Bonney liftoff mats and glacier meltwater in Antarctica - BON-02 (megahit assembly) | ecosystem: Environmental > Aquatic > Freshwater > Ice > Glacier...
CATGGGTAAGGGATTTTATGCTCCGTGAAACCTAAATATTTGCTCTGACCACCCGAAACTGCGCCAAATCTCCCCAGAAATTTACGACCTCAACTCAAAAAGGTAACTTGCGGAATTGAGGTAGCTAGTATTCCAAGCAACATCAGCATAACAAAGCGAATTTTCATGTACATACGTCTAGGACACCCCTTCATTAAACATTCGCTGCAAAGGTGATTTATTCCCATAAAAAATGGGCGGCATTTTTCATGATTACAAACAAAGCATTTTTTCTAAGCAGCACCGCCTCATAGCCTAAAATGGCCATTGATACTAAACCTTGTTACTCCAAGTCGTCCAACGGAATATCTGCGTCTGGATTTGGGTCGTCGTAATTGACGCCGGGAGGATTAAATAGCCCCCATGTGTCGATATGGTAATCCCAAGGATCAAAACGTTTCACCCATTCGGCAAAAAGTGGCCGAAATTCTTCTATCTCGTTTCGTATCACCTGTAAATACATTCTTTGCCCACTATTGGCCGCTTGAATCAATGCTCCACAAGACAGGTCTATCTCTCTTGCCGCTTGGCGAATGATGGCCGCATTTTCCATTTTGATATCATAAGGAGCTTCATGGGTTCCAGCAATCTTGCTCGGGATACACAGGACTCCTTCCTGTATCGAATTCAACATATGCTCTGCCAGAAAACTGGTTAACCCTTCCTGTGATTGAATTTCATATGGCATCCCATCCGGTACGGCGATTTTAGTAAGATTTAAGCCATCTATTTCCTCGTGCATAAGGTCTACAAGGGGAAATGCTAGGTGAAAAATGTCCATGGCTTTTTGGTAAAGGGGCATTGCTTTGATTGAATCATAGTGGTGTGATTCCTCATTATGTTCTTCAAACATGAGTGTAAATAATTGGTTCAAGCCTCAAGTTAGGAACACATTTTTTCCCAGAAAAGGGCATCCGTAATTTTGACACAAACCTGACAATTCATACCACACAAACTCTGTGCCCTCTGCCCCATGCCCCATGCCCTCTGCTCTATGCCCTCTGCCCTATGCCCTCTGCCCTACTATGCCCTCTGCCCTATGCCCTCTGCTCTATGCCCTTCGCCCTCTGCCCTATGCCCTCTGCTCTATGCCCTCTGCCCTCTGCCCTTCGCCCTCTGCCCCATGCCCTCTGCCCTCTGCCCTCTGCCCCATGCCCTCTGCCCCATGCCCTCTGCCCTATGCCCTCTGCTCTATGCCCTATGCCCTCTGCCCTTCGCCCTCTGCCCTATGCCCTCTGCCCTTCGCCCTCTGCCCTCTGCCCTCTGCCCTCTGCCCTCTGCCCTGCGTACTCGTTAAAGACATTGAAAAAAAAAGTCCCTATTCGTCTCGCCCAAAATTAATGACCAGCATGGGGGATAAAGTGTTTTTTGTGACTGCGGCCAAATTCGGTGAAGAAGAACTGAATGTTTCTGACGGCACAGAGGCAGGAACTAGGACCCTAGGTGCCGGTGATATTATTGAAGATTTAACGCCAGTCGATACCCTGCTCTTTTTCCGCAGGCACTGCAGCTTCTACGAAGATCTTTGGGTATACAAAAGTGGAAATGGCGCTACATGGATTAAACAACTCAACCCAAATGGACTTGGAGACAAAGTAGACAACCTCACTCCACTAGGAAATAAACTCTATTTCACAGCAGATAATGGCAATGATAATGGCAACGAATTATTTGTAACGGATGGAACTTCATCCGGAACAGTATTGGTAAAAGACAACCGCTCAGGCTCTTCCGATGCCAATCCAAACCATCTCGCAGCTGGCGATTCTTTGCTCTTTTTTGCTGCGAATGATGGGACCAATGGAAATGAACTTTGGGTCACAAACGGAACAAGCGCTGGCACCAAAATGGTGAAAGACTTGAATCCAGGAGCGGCAGGAACAGGCATCACAGAAACCCATTGCATTGGGAATATTCTCTATTTTGTTATGGATGATGGCGTTCATGGAAAAGAATTATGGACGAGCGATGGCAGCGATGCAGGAACCTTTATGCTCAAAGAAATCCTGGTAGATGCCTCGGGCAGTTCGCCTAAAAAGTTGATGCATATTGGCACTATCCTCTACTTTGTTGCCAACGATAGCATCCATGGCGAAGAGCTATGGATTTCTGATGGAACAACAAATGGAACTCAAATGCTTATCGACCTAAACAACGGACCCACAGGGAGTGATATTGGTGAATTGATCCAAGTACGCGACCAACTCTTTTTTACTGCCAACGATGGCATTAACGGAAAGGAGCTTTGGAAAACCAATGGTACGCCAAGCACTACAACCCTTCTACCAGAAGTTGTTAGTGGAGCTTCAAGCAGCAATCCACATCTTTTAACCCTTTATGGAGACACCCTCTTTTTCGTAGCCACTCATCCCTTCTATGGCGAAGAACTTTGGTCGCTCTTTACAAACTGCATGCGTGCAAACTTTACGGGAAACGAAGCCTGTATTGGCTCGAGTATTGATTTTAGTGATCAGAGCGAAACTTTTGGTACGACGATAAGTAAATACCAATGGTATTTCGGTGATGGAGATAGTACGAGTGGAGCTCAGGTTCAGCACACCTATCAATCAGCAGGTAAATTTTCTGTAGAATTGGTGCTTGAAGACGGCCTTGGCTGCTCTGCAAAAACATCGCGAGAAATCACCATTTATTCTAGTCCAAAAGCATGGTTTACTATTGATGATAGCATTCAATGCGCCCCAAATAATTCATGCACTTTTACCGATAGCAGCTAAGTGCTGGGAGGGACGCCAAGTTATAAATGGAGCTTTAGCAGCGATAACCCTACTGGAAGCAAAGTGGTAAAAAGCTTCACTTCAGCAGGCATGTATACGGCAAAACTGATTGTTGATTTAGGCGGACAATGTATTGATTCAGCTACCCGCTCGCTCATTCGAATTATTACCAAGTCCGCAAACAGCCTCAATCTTGGGCAAAACATCAAGCACCATAAACAAGGACACGTTCAATGTTAAAGCAACAAGCGGTTCGACATCTGCATGGACACTCACGGGAGGAAGCATTATTTCAGGGAATGGAACCAATCAAGTGATTGTACAATGGAACAACCCACCATTAACCGCTATACTCTCCGTGAAGGAGACAAATGCAGCAACATGTGTAGGGAATAAGGTTGATAAGATCATCAATATTGTGAAGCCCACTGGCTTGGAATCAAATGCGAATTTCGCCTTAAATAGCTACCCCAATCCAGCTCATGATAGGGTCCAGTTTGATATCCCGAATCAAGTGAACGGTTCTATGACCTTGGTTTTAACCGATATGATTGGACGGCAAGTGACGCGAAAAGTGTTTAAAACACAAGAAGACGCTAGCTTCTCGGTATCTGATCTTCCTTCAGGCATGTATTTGGTCAGCCTAGAAACGACGGCAGGAACCTATCGCGTTAAGCTAGAAGTATTGAAGCAATAAGGTTTTATCGAATTTAAAGGGAGGTATGTTCCAAGGATATTTCTTGAAATCTACCTCTTTTTTTTGGTTCGCAATTAATCCAATTACAACATAAATGAAACAATATATGACCCAAGTCATATATATATATAATTATCTCAATATCTGTGAATTAATAAAACATTGGCTGCAAATGTATAAGTTATTCCAATAAAACTCAACTCACCTTTACATCATTATAATTTCTAATTAATCAAATCCACGAAAATGATGTCAAGTTCAGCAAATTCATTGCAAAATGCTACCTCCTTAAATCCTTCGTCTGAAAACAAAGTCAGCATGAAAGGCTTGGTTTATGGTGGCCCTGGTATTATTGAGTTTAAAGACATTCCTAAACCCATCATCGAAAAGTCTACCGATGCGCTCGTAAAAATAGTAAAGACCACCATCTGCGGTACCGACTTAGGCATCTTGCATGGCAAAACTCCTTCTGTAAAACCGGGAACAACCCTTGGTCATGAAGGCCTTGGTATTGTGGAAGAAGTCGGAAGTTCTGTGGGCAATTTCAAGGTGGGAGACCGCGTCATCATTTCCTGTATCACGGCCGATGGTACCTGCGAATACTGCAAAAAACAAATGTATAGTCATTGCGAAGACGGCGGATGGATTCTTGGAAACCTCATCAATGGCACTCAAGCAGAATATGTACGCATTCCGCATGCTGATAATAGCCTCTATATCGCTCCAAAGGAAATAGACGATGAAGCACTCGTTATGCTAAGTGATATCCTTCCAACCGGTCATGAAATTGGCGTTATCAATGGTTGCGTAAAACCAGGAGATACCATTGCGATTGTGGGAGCTGGCCCTATTGGAATGTCGGCCTTACTTACCGCACAATTTTACTCGCCAGCAAAAATCTATATGATTGACTTGGATGATAACCGCTTGGAATTTGCCAAAACAATGGGCGCTACGGATACTATCAATTCTGGAAATGCCAATGCTGCTGAATTGATTATGGCCGCAACAAAAGACGGCGTGGATGTAGCCATTGAGGCAGTGGGTGCTCCTGCCACTTTCGATATCTGCCAAAAGATCGTTCGTCCGGGTGGACATATCGCCAATATTGGGGTACACGGAAAAAGTGTCGACCTACAAATTCAGAATTTATGGATTCAGAATATCACCATCACGATGGGGCTGGTTAATACCAATACCACACCGATGCTTCTGAAAACAGTGGTCTCAGGAAAAATTGCTCCAGAGAAACTGGTTACCCACCATTTCAAATTAGACGAAATCCTTCATGCCTATGAGGTCTTTGGAAATGCTGCAGAAGAAAAGGCACTCAAAATTATCCTGACGAACTAAGAGTTAGGACTGATAAATCATGAAAAAACAGCCAATGATAAAATACACGAAGAGTCTTGGATGGGTGCTTCTTTGCATCACAGGACTAGCGAGCAACGCATATTCACAGTCCAATTACCACGCTGAAAGCACCAATGAGATTGCCATGCGCATAAAGGGGACTTCTACCTTACACGATTGGGAGATGGATACCAAACAGGTGACTGGAAACGCGCATTTTGTCTTCAAGACCGGCAGCGACGAACTCGTTGGCCTTAAATCGCTCACTTTCGCCATTGAGGTGAAAGACCTCAAAAGCGATAATAGTCGTCTCGACGAAAATGCCTACGAAGCGTTGAAGGCCGATAAGTTCAAAGACATTCGCTACATGCAAAGCCAATATACGCTGGTGCCTCAAACAGGCGGGTATTTGATTAAGTCGGAAGGCAAACTCACTATCGCTGGGGTTACCAATGATATCGTAATGTATGTCCACCTCGTGGTCAATGAAAACAATAGCATCACGTGCAAGGGTAATTACAAGCTCAACATGTCGGACTATGAAGTAAAGCCCCCTTCCTTTATGCTGGGAGCCATGAAAACCGGCGATGCAATTTCCCTTGATTTCACTGTCATCTATAAAAAATCACTTTGAACACTTTGCTCCAATATCACAAACCTATAATCATAAAAAAATGAGAATCATTCCCTTCCTCCTAGTATGTGCCTTTTCCACTGTAGTATCAGCACAGCAAGCCAATCTGCAATTTTTCAGACAAAATAATCAGCAGGGCTTAAACATTTTTGAGACCTCTAAAGTTGACACCGTGCGCTACGAAGGCGTAAGGGTGCGAGTTGGAGGCGATTTTGCCATGCAGTTTCAAGGTATTAATCAAAGCAATACAGCCAATAACCTGGTAGAGCTTGGTTCAAATTTCAACCTTCCAACTGCCAACCTGAATTTGGATGTTCAGTTGGTCGATGGAGTTCGGATGCACTTGAGAACCTATCTATCTTCTCAACATCACTCGGAGTCTTGGGTAAAAGGCGGACATCTTCAAATAGATAAGCTCGACTTTATCAAACCAGGCTTTTTAGAAGGATTCATGAATATAGCTACCCTCACGGTGGGCTTAGATGAGTTCAACTACGGCGATGCCCATTTTCGCAGAACGGATAATGCCAGAGCAATCTTCAACCCCTTTGTAGGAAATTATATCATGGATGCCTTTTCTACCGAAGCTTTTGGAGAATTAACCCTTCAAAAATCTGGATTTCTCGTAGTTGCGGGTGTCACCAATGGCAAGCTAAATCAAAGCACAGTGGTGAATGACAAAACCGACAATAAACTCTCCATCTATGGAAAATTGGGCTTCGACCAACAAGTGAGTGATGACCTAAGAGTTCGTTTAACTGGATCCATCTATAGCAACTCAGGAACAAGCACAGGAACATGGCTTTATGGAGGCGACCGTACAGGAAGTAGGTACTATAATGTATTGCATACCCTTCCAGATTCACTTGGAAATACTCAAGGTGGCCACTTCGAAGGAAGGTATAATGCCCGTTTCGTTAAATTAACGGCTATCCAAATCAATCCTTTTATCAAGTTTAGAGGACTCGAGTTTTTTGGAATCTATGAGCTCGCTTCAGGAAGCAATGAAATCACTGCACCTGCTGCTATGAAAGAGGGCGCATTTACCCAAATAGCTGCTGAATTGGTCTATCGTTTCGGAAAAGAAGAAAAATTCTACGTAGCTGGAAGGTATAATACCGTTCAGGGAAAAACCGTGGAGAGCGCTACTGAAAATCTTGAAATTAGCCGATTCAATGTGGGAGCTGGATGGTTTCTATCCAAAAACATTGTAACCAAAATAGAATATGTAAATCAGCAATATACTGGGAATGCATGGACAGGAAGGTTTGCTGGAGCACAATTTAACGGCATCAATATCGAAGCGGCAATTAGTTTCTAGGGAAAAAGACGCCAGTGCACCCACCGGTCCCTGAGCTTGTCGAAGGGCCAGACGCCAGTGCACCCACCGGTCCCTGAGCTTGTCGAAGGGCCAGACGCCAGTGCACCCACCGGTCCCTGAGCTTGTCGAAGGGCCAGACGCCAGTGAGCGACACTAACCCTAGCATTCCATCCGTGAATTATGCAAGTATACAGCATGATTCTGTAAGAAATAAGCTTTTGAATAGCCGCAATTTTACCAAACAAATAAAACACCACCTATAAAATGAAAACCACACGAAAAATCCTTGCAAGCCTCCTAATTGGAATTGCATTTTTTGCATTTAGCTGCCAAGGAAATTCTGCAGAAAAATTAAAAGCAGCACAGGAAGAAGCCGATGAGGCGGATGAGAATTTGATTATCGCGAACGAAGAATTCAGAGCAGATATGGAAAACTATAAACAAGCCTCGGAAGTACAAATCTCTGAAAACGAACAAAGTATCATTGCGTTCAAGGCTCGGATTGCGAATAGTAAAAAAGAAGCCAAAGAAGACTATAACAAGAAAATCGATGCTTTGGAGCAAAAAAACACCGATATGAAACTCAAACTGGAAAGATATCAAATTGAAGGAAAAGATCAGTGGGAAGCCTTTAAGGTAGAATTCAGTAACGACATGGACGAATTAGGGAATGCCATCAAAGGCCTTAATGAAGACGACGTTAAATAAATTTCACTACTTATTGACATAAGGGAGAGACAGGAACTAAAAAGCCTGTTTTTTTTTTGCCCCTCCGGTACCCTCTTCGCAAGAGTATTTCTTCATCCAATTCCAGAGAAAAAAAACATGTTTCAAATCAAAAAAGAGGGCGTGATCCTCGACACAACCGTACTAGAATTCGAAAATGAAGGAGTGCTAAATCCTGCAATAATGCAAGAAGGCGACGCCGTTCATATGTTTTATAGAGCCGTAAGAAAAGGCAATTACTCGACCATTGGCTATGCCCGCTTTGATGGCCCCCTAACGCTCGCAAAGCGGAATGATACTCCTCTGCTAAATCCGGTATTTGATTATGAATCACATGGCATTGAAGACCCGCGCATTGTAAAAATCGAAAACCTCTATTATATGACTTTTACGGCCTATGATGGAGCCAATGCCTTGGGTGCCTTGGCGACTTCCGAAGATTTGATCCATTTTGATAGGCAGGGACTGATCGTTCCTTTGATAACCCATGAGAAATTTCTTAATACAATTCAACACTCCCACCTGAATAAAAAGTACAAGCGCTTTTATAGCCAAACCCACACCATGGGCGATTCGCCTTATCAGGTGCTTTTATTCGACAAAAACCTCATCTTATTCCCACGGAAAATCAAAGGAAAATTCTATTTCCTTCACCGAATACATCCGGATATTCAAATAGCTTCTGTAAATACAATCGAAGAACTGAACGAAACCTATTGGGCCAATTATTTCCTGCATTTTGAAAACCATATTCTCATGACTGCCAAACACGAGCATGAGATCAGTTATATCGGCGGGGGTTGTCCGCCAATTGAAACAAAGGATGGCTGGCTTTTGATTTACCACGGCGTTCATGATTCCACTGATGGCTATATCTATTCCGCATGTGCCGCCTTGCTTGACCTAGATGACCCGCGCAAAGAAATAGCACGACTTCCTTATCCGCTTTTTAGGCCAGAGCTTGCTTGGGAGCTGAATGGTGAAGTAAATAATGTAGTATTCCCCACAGGAACCTCCCTGTTTGGTGATACCCTGTATATCTACTACGGAGCTGCCGATACACGCATTGCCGTGGCCTCAGGAAATCTTTCTGAGCTAATTACTGAACTTCTCACCTTCAAAACATGAGGGGAAATGAACTATTGATGATTAGCTCCTACCCGCCCCGAAAATGTGGGATAGCCACCTATAGCCAAGATTTAGTTTTTGCCATAGAAGAAAAATTCTAAGATGATTTGAAGGTGAATATCTGCGCCTTGCAAAAAATGGATATTCCTTGGAGCTATCCGAAACAGGTGATCTATACCCTGAATGCTTGGATAAAAGAAAAATTGATCGTCATGACCCGCCTTTCTGCAAAAATATTGATGGCGGAATACCAGATTGCGGAAGATAAAATTCAGGTCATCGCCCATGGCACGCACCTTATCAAGCCTTAAAAGGTGCTTAAGCGAAGAGAGATTCCATTTCCTGATAAAACGATTCTTTCCACCTTCGGACTTATTAGCGAAGGAAAAAGCATCGAAACAGCACTCGATGCTCTGCCCAAAATTGTGGCCCAATTTCCGGATGTGCTTTATCTGGTCATTGGAAAAACACATCCCGAAGTAGTGCAGAATGAAGGGGAAAAGTATAGGGATTTTCTGTAAAATAAGGTGAGCGAATTGAAGATGGAGCCCTATGTTTTATTCGTCAATAAGTACTTGTCGCTGGAGATCATCCTCGAATATTTGCAACGAACAGACATCTATCTATTCACTTCCAAAGACCCGCAACAAGCAGTGAGCGGAACCTTGGCCTATGCCATGCCGCGGGCTGTCCAGTTATTTCCACTCCCATCCCTCATTCCTTGGAACTTTTGGATGGCGCAGGAATCAACTTCGATTTTCCAAATTCGGAACAATTGGCCGACGCCGCTATATTGATGCTATCTAATCCTGAGATGATGGATGAAATGCACATGAATGGACTTCATAAAATTAGTCCTACTGCCTGACAAAACGCCGCCATTGCATATATCGAATTGGCAAGTCCCTTTTTTAGGGATGGAAACTTTAAACCGACTTACCAATATCCGCCTATTTCTTTGGAACATATCAAAAGAATGACTACGGAATTTGGCATCATACAATTCTCGAAAATCGCCAAACCCGACAAAGTCTCTGGCTATACCGTGGATGATAATGCGCGTGCCTTAATCGCCGTAACCAAAGATTTTGAGCTCACTGGCAATTTTGAAGACCTGCATCTTATCAATACCTATTTGCGCTATATCCTTTTTTGTCAGCAAGAGGATGGTTCCTTTTTGAATTATGTAACCATTAAACAGGAATTCTTCGAAAAGAACAAAGACGAGAACCTAGAGGATGCCAATGGAAGAGCCATTTGGGCTTTGGGCGAATTTTTATCGCTGCGCCATTTGCTGCCCCTCCACTTGCAGAACCAGGCAGAAGTTGCCTTTCAGAAAGCCATTCCCCATATCGCCCAATTGCAATCGCCGCGTGCTATTGCCTTTTGCATCAAGGGGCTGTTATTATCATGCATTTAATAATGATCCAGCGCTTTTAGAAATCATCACCTACTTGGCCGATAACCTCATTTCCAAATACCGCGGTGTTTCTAATGAAAAATGGCAATGGTATGAACACTATCTTACCTATGCGAATGCCGTCTTGCCCGAGGCGATGCTACTTGCTGGGAAATGCACCGGGAGTAACATGTATAAAGATACCGCCAAAAAGACCATGGACTTCCTCCTTTCTATCACCCATGCAGAGGAGCAGGTATCGGTGATTTCAGATAGTGGCAGGTATCAAGAAGGGCAGGACAAAAAACCCTTTGGAGAGCAGCCCATTGAGTTTGCTTATACCATTTTGGCTTTGGACACTTTTTATGAAGAATTCGAGGATGAAGCATATTTAAATGACATGAAATCCACTTTCAATTGGTTCTTGGGCGAGAATCATCTTCATCAGATCATTTATAACCCCTGCACGGGTGGCTGTTACGATGGATTGGAAGAGCACCAAGTTAATCTTAACCAAGGAGCTGAATCTACGGTGAGTTATTTGATGGCGAGACTTACGATGGAGAAATATTGCTAAACCGTCAAGGGTTCCACAAAACATAGGAACTTTATAATTTTTTGCTGCAATTGTGCAATAAAGGTGGTGCTATTCTATCGCAATTTAGTACCGGAATGAATGAGGTCATGCGCCCATTCAGCTAAACAAGAAGATCATGTCAAAAGAAAAAGAAGGCAAACCAAAATCTGGCAAAACCGCTCCAACAAAAACCCTCAAAGAAAAGAGAGTGGCCAAAGACGAAAAACGCAAAGGGAAAAATAGGAAGTCTGAAGATTAGTCAAAATTAATTCAGGGCGGGAACAAGCGAGAAGAAATCATAGAAGCATAGAACCCCAAAATTACAGCTCAGAAAGCTTGGAAAATGGTGCCTCGAATAGTAAATTCCTCTATTATTCGAACCTAAATTCCAAGATTATGAAAAAAATGATGGGAATAGTATTAGTCATCCTTGCATTCGTGATGTTCTATCTCGCTTACCAAATGGGAGGACTACCACCTGCCATAACTGCCGTGGGTTTTTTGGCAATCTCATTGGTTTTTTTGACTGATAAGAAGTCGTGATTGCTTAATTTGGCAAAAACAGCCTGATACAATGTGAAAATTGAGAAACCCATTTTAAAGGCACTTTTTTAACCCCTTAAAAGCCATTTTTTTCCAGGCAAGAACCGTAATCGATGTTCATTCAAACCCTACTTATTGTAGTCGGACTTGCCTTACTTCTTAAGGGAGCAGATTGGCTGGTTAGTGGCGCGACTGCATTTGCTAAAAGATATAATGTTTCAGACCTAGCCATAGGACTTACCATCGTGGCGTTTGGAACATCTGCACCTGAATTGGTGGTAAACACGTTTGCTTCTTTTCAAAATCATGAGGACCTTGTTTTTGGGAATATTATCGGCAGCAATAATTTCAACCTGTTTATCATACTTGGCATTGCAGGTTTAATCTCTCCACTTGTTGTAAAGTCCAGTACCGTTTGGAAGGGAATCCCCCTCTCGTTTTTTGCCATCATCGTCCTGTTTCTGTTTGCCAACGGCTTCTTTTTTGATGAAATAGCCGTTCTTTCGCGCATTGAAGGTTTTATTCTTCTTTTCATGTTCGGAATGTTTCTGTATTACGTTTACAAGCAACTAAAGACTGACATAGTAAAGCCAGAATCGGCGAAAAATAAATTTTCATCATTAAAAATTTCGATGCTATTAATCTTGGGCATGGCAGGCTTAGTCTTCGGCGGAAGATTGGTAGTAACCAATGCCGTTGACTTAGCTACAACCTTAGGGATGAGCGAAAAACTCATCGGGCTAACTATCCTAGCAGCCGGAACTTCGCTCCCAGAATTGGCCACTTCTATTGTGGCCGTCTACAAAAAGAATACGGATATCGCTGTAGGAAATATAATTGGTTCCAATATTTTCAATCTATTTTTCATTTTAGGCATCAGTTCAATTGTGAGGCCTATTCATTATTCCCCTGCCTTTAATATCGACCTCTACCTACTTGCTGCTGGCACCCTATTTCTATTCATCGCTATGTTTACAGGGCGAAGAAAACAACTCGACCGATGGGAAGCGGGCATTCTATGCGTCACCTACATGGCTTATATGGCCTATCTGATTCATAAAGAGGCATAAGGTGTTTATAATCCTGATGAGGTCATGCTTGAAAAAAAAGGCTTGAGGCTATTTTAGGAAGAGGTTACAGGTTAGAGGTAATGGGTTAGAGGTAACCTTATTCTCTACCTTTTCCTTAACCTAAACTTTTACCTTAACCTCAACCTTATTTTCCGATACAAAACTTTCCAAAAATATTTCCCAATAAATCATCCGGCGTGATCTCTCCGGTGATATCGCCCAAATGGTGAATGGCGCTGCGGATGTCTTCAGCGAGGAGGTCTCCGCTGAGGCCGCTGGTGATTCCGTTGAGGGCGGCTTGTAGGGCTTTATCGGTGGCGGAGAGAGCCTCGAGATGACGAATATTGCTAACCGTGCTGCCTGTAGATCCGAGGTTCGCTTCTTTGGCTAAATCGTTGAGCGCAATGACTAGGCTTTCAATATCCTTTTCTTTGGCGCTGATGTTTAAGATATCGCGGCGTTTCTTCAGGTTCTCTTGAATCTCGGCAGAGGCGCTGTCTACTTTATTGGCTACGAGGATCAGCTTGGTGCCACCTAAATCGATGCGCGAAATCTCCTCTTCCACAGACTCCACGCTTTCACTGGAGGCATCAAAAAGGTAGATGAGGATGGCGGAGGATTTTATCTTCTCCAAAGCCCGGCCTATCCCTATTTTTTCAATCTCGGAATCGGAATCCTGACGAATACCTGCCGTGTCAATAAATCGAAACAAAACGCCGTTAAGCTGAATAGCTTCTTCCACTGTATCGCGCGTGGTTCCCGCAATTTCGCTCACAATGGCGCGCTCTTCATTCAAAAGGGCATTGAGCAGGGTGGATTTCCCAGCATTCGGTTTTCCAGCAATTACCGTAGCATATCCATTCTTTAAAACATTACCAAAACGGAAGGAGGCAATAAGCTTCTGGGTGGCCAGCAAAATCTTTTCTATCAGCTTCACCAGGGCATCGCGGTCGGCAAATTCCACGTCTTCTTCGGAGAAGTCGAGCTCCAACTCAATTAAGGAAGCAAAGTCGATCAGCTCTGCACGTAAGGCAGAAATCTCTTTTCCAAAGCCGCCTTTCATCTGGTATAAGGCCGTTTTTAAGGCCCCATCGGAATCGGCTGCAATCATATCGGCTACCGCTTCCGCCTGCGATAAATCCAGCTTTCCATTCAAAAAGGCACGCAGGGTAAACTCCCCCGGACTCGCCATTCTACAGCCTTTTGTTATCAATAACTCAAGAATACGCTCCTGAATATACGGCGAACCATGACAAGAAATCTCAATGGTATCCTGCCCTGAATATGATTTCGACCCTTTAAACAAGGTCAATAATACTTCATCCAATTCTTGATCTCCATCCTTAATCCTACCAAAATGCACGGTATGCGAAGCCTGCTCACTGGGTTTTTTACCTGTAAACAAGGCATCTAAAATGGCATAGGTTTCTGGACCAGATACGCGAATCACTCCAATGGCTGCTATTCCGTTGGCAGTGGCAAGGGCGGTGATGGTATCTTCGGGTTGGTAGAGAAACATGGGAAAGGGTTTTCAGAGTTCCGTTTTCAGTTTTCAAAAACTAGGGGCAAAACTACGTTATAGACGCCAGAAATCAGAAACCAGACGCCAGAAACCAGAAACCAAGTGGGGGATTTAGACAAGCTAACAGACCAAACCCTCTAACCCATTACCCCAAATCCCTGCCTTAACGAATTGGTGTTGGCATTATAACCGTGCCCAGTTTCCATCCGTCTTCCATGGCGCATTCCTCGCGTTTGGCGATTCGCGCTATGATATTAACAAGGACAGGCGTTACCGTTACAAAAGCAATGATTCCCGGAGCGGCCTTTATATCGGGTGAAAGTTCGCCGGTATTTACCAAGTACATCACTTGCCATAAACCAATAGCTCCTGAGGTAACAAGCATATTGGTAAGCCAAAGGTTCTTGCCAAAAACGCGGGGGTCTTCATCGACAATAATTTTGTCGATATCACTAAAATGAATGGAATCAGTTGGGCCGAAATAGATGGCTGAATCGCTAAATCCAGTGATGAACCCTCGAAGAGTAGGGAAATTACGGGTAGGTTTTACGATAATCTGCTGCCCTATATAGTAATGGTATTTCTGTTTTTTGCCCGGTTTATAGACGAGAAGAAAGTCTTTTCCCTGTCCAAAAGTGGAAAATGACAAACAGCCAATAAAAAGTGCAAACAGTAGTTTTTTCACGTTTTTGCTTTGGGAAGCACTTCCCAGGTTTTATCCCCCAATAATTTTACTGAGGCGATATGATTTTCAAATTTAGCACTTCTACCCCACTCCAAGGGACCTATTAGTGACAAAATATTCCTCCCTTCTTTTTCATACAAATGGTAGGTATTCCCCACTTCTGGCTTAAAGCGAAAATCCGCCTCATAAATTTGCCTTGAAACCGCCACACGACCCTCAATCTCCCGCACCTGCTGCATGAGCAATTCAGCCTGCTTGCGCAACATAGATACCTGCTGATCTGCATGATGCCGCATCGCCTCGAAGGCCGTAGCCTGCAACTTCCCTTTATCCAAGGCCCTTATCGGCGCAGAACCAACATGCATAGGTACCGGCGCAAAGGCCTGCTCTCCTGTATAATATTCGCTTACTTGTTTTTTTTCTTCCATCACTAAATTAAGTTCCAAATCACAAATCATAAATCACAAATCATAAATCACAAATCATAAATGAAGAAAGAACATTAATTTGCCCCGACTTGTTCATTCACCTACCGTGTCATTTCTAAATAAATACATCCAAGCTATTATCATTATTCTCTTTGGCGTTGGGAGCATCGGCTTCCATGTGCCACAGTTGCATGGTCTATTCTTGACCCTCATTCCTCCCTTTTTGTTACTCAGCTTGATCCTTCTATTGAGCCAACACAAAAATTGGAGTCTCCCTTTTATTGGCTGGTCTTTGGGAGTGATTCTCTATGGAATTGGCATCGAATGGGCCGGTGTAGAAAGCTCAGCTATATTTGGAACTTACCACTATGGCGAAGTCCTTGGTTGGCGTATCGATGGGATTCCGCTGGTGATTGGCATCAATTGGCTCATCCTCGCTTATTGCAGCAAAGACATTTCCGAGCGACTATTTAAGCATCCTCTGGCATCCATCCTTTTTGCTTCCTTCCTCATGGTCTTCCTCGACTTTTTCATCGAACCGGTCGCCATCAAATTAGGTTTCTGGCATTGGCCAAATAATGAAGTACCCATGCATAATTATGTCGGCTGGTTTCTCGTTTCCTGTATTTTATTCGGGCTTACGTCGCTTTTAAATATGCATTGGAAAAACAAAAGTTCGGTCACCATTTACCTGATGCTATTTATCTTCTTTGTCGCACTGAATTTTTGATGGATAAGGAAACCATTTTCAATGAAGGCTGTTACCTTTGTAAAAGACACGTATGAAAAAAATCATTCTATTATCGTCCTTGGCACTTGCCTCCCTCGTTTCATTTCGCTGCGCAGATGATGCGAAGAACTCTACTGAAAAAACAATCACTATGGAAACAGCTGTAAGCACCAACTTTTACGATCTATCCATCCAATCATTAGATGGAAAAAGCACCATCAACTTTGCGGATTTTAAAGGCAAAAAAGTACTCTGCGTGAATACCGCCTCAGAATGCGGGTATACTTACCAATACGAAGGCTTGGAAGAACTGAACAAAAAATACGGCGATAAAGTCGTGGTAATCGGTTTCCCATGCAATCAGTTTGGCGGACAAGAGCCTGGAGCACCGGAAGAAATCGAAACCTTTTGCAAGAAAAACTATGGTGTAGATTTCACCCTCACCGAAAAAATTGACGTCAAAGGCGACAATCAACATCCAGTATACCAATGGCTCACTCAAAAAAGCATGAATGGCGTGGATGATTATAAAATCAAATGGAACTTCAACAAGTTCTTGATCGATGAAAACGGAAAACTGGTGGCCTACTTCGAATCAGGAGTAAAGCCCATGGATGAGCAAATCACCTCCTTATTGAAATGAGTTTCTGGCTTGCCGCGCTAATCACTTTTGCCACTTTCTGGTTCATGGAGTTCATGGCCTGGTTTACCCACCGTTATGTGATGCATGGCTTTTTATGGAAGGTGCACCAAGACCATCACCAGGGCTCTCCCGGATTCTTTGAAAGGAACGATTTCTTCTTCCTCATTTTTGCCATCCCCAGTTGGCTCTGTATGATGTTCGGCATGATGGCCGGAAACGATTGGCGCCTTTTTGTGGGCTTAGGAATTCTTATTTATGGATTTGCCTATTTCCTTGTGCATGAAGTCATCATCCATCAACGTTTTAAATGGTTGAGAAACTTAGATAATACCTATATCAAAGCCATTCGTCGTGCGCATAAGATGCACCATAAACACCTTGGCAAAGAAGATGGGGAATCTTTTGGGATGCTCATTGTTGCACGGAAGTATTGGGAGATGGTGAAGAGATAAACGAGGTTGCGAGATTGAGAGATTTCGAGATTGAGAGAGCGTCAGATAGACAAAAAGATGGCCAGATTACCAGACAAAAAAGTGCTTGAGAATCTCGATAGTTTATTGAGAGCGAGCTCTATGAGCCGTCACCCTGAGTGAAGCGTAGCGGAACCGAAGGGTAAAGGCGGGTTTTCGAGATTGCCAGACAAACAGATTATCAGATTGCCAGACTAAAAAGAGGATACGAAATTGCGAGGATACGAGATTGAGAGGTTTCGAGATTTTGAGATTGAGAGGTTGCGAGATTTCGAGGTTGAGAGATTGCGAGGTTGAGAGATTGCGAGGTTGAGAGATTGCGAGGTTGCGAGATTGAGAGATTGAGAGATTGAGAGATTGAGAGATTGATTATCTGAAGATTAAACGTTTAAAAACGCCTTGCCAATTTTGTCTGTTTTATTTTTGATAGATGAAACGGCGCTGGTATCCATATAGTCCATATCTAACCAAATTCGCTCGGGATCTCCGGAATAATTGTACTCCCTCAGAGGCCTGTTTATGGCAATACCTCAAAGGCCGATACGATGGCATCTATGACTTCCACCGTCAAAAACCCCTCGACCGTTTTATTGCTGATTTTATCTGCATCAAACTTCAACTCGTCATCGAACTCGACGGCAGCATCCACGACAGCGCCGAAGCCCAAGAAAAAGACCGCGTGAAAGAGGAAAAATTAAATCAGCTCGGCATAAATGTCCTCCGCTTCCGAAACGAAGAAGTCATGGAAAATACCAGCATGGTCTTGGACACAATAAGCCGCTACGCCCTCGCCTTTGAAGCAGACGATTTGACGGAATTTCAAGGTAAGCTAAATCGCTTATCAGGAAGCGCCCCAATTCCAAAAGGCGATTACCTATAACCCAGTAGCGCAGCTACCACCCCAACAGTAGCGCAGCTACCACCCCAACAGTAGCGCAGCTACCACCCCAACAGTAGCGCAGCTACCACCCCAACAGTAGCGCAGCTACCACCCCAACAGTAGCG
>Ga0105054_10005762_pt1 | contig 17660 bp, 12 predicted proteins | sample BON02_FD_78091 | JGI IMG/M metagenome (GOLD analysis project Ga0105054, IMG submission 78091) | Freshwater microbial communities from Lake Bonney liftoff mats and glacier meltwater in Antarctica - BON-02 (megahit assembly) | ecosystem: Environmental > Aquatic > Freshwater > Ice > Glacier...
GGGTTTCAAATCTTGTTCCATTTACATTTGGTGCGTAAAAATGGAAACTCCTGAAAAAAAATATCGAGCAAATCGACCATTTTTGAAACATTTGTTGGGAAAAGTTAGTTAAATGTGTACGGAACACTATAGGTGGGGGGCTACCGTTATGTGTGTAGAAAAAAAAGCCTTTTTCAGTTTTTCAACTTTTTCAGGGTCTTTTTGACAAGGAAGGACAAGAAAAAAACGTCAACCGTTTCATTCATCATTCATAAATTATTATGAAACTGATTCGGAAAAAGATCCACTGCAGTTTCTGGTGTGAATTGAATGAATTAAATAACGACAAAGGGAAATTGAGTGATTATTATTAAACACAAAAGGTATCAACTGATAATGACAGATGTGTCGGTTCAATTTCAAGAGTATGCGAAGAACTTAGATAGGGATGACTTGGTGTACCACGCTCGTCTGGCAGAGCAGGCTGAGCGTTACGATGACATGACAGAGTTTATGAAAGGCGTGGCGAAGAATTCAGGGGACAAACCAACTCTGAGTGTTGAAGAGCGCAACTTGCTGAGTGTTGCATACAAGAACGTTATCGGATCGCGAAGAGCTGCGTGGAGAGTACTCAGTAACTTGGAGAGCAAGGAGCTTCACCGAGGTTCCGATGCGGAGAAGATTAGTAAGATTAAAGAGTATCGACAGAGAGTCGAGGAAGAGCTTGATTCAGTTTGTGACGAGATCATCAAAATTATCGAAGACCATCTTCTACAAGCGAACAACCAGGAAGAAGCGGCAGTATTCTATCACAAAATGTGTGGAGATTACTATAGATACCTTGCTGAGTTTAAGAAGGATGAGGAGAGGGAAGCTGCAGCACAAAGCGCTCTTGAAAAATACGAGGAAGCCCAGAAGATTGCCACTGGTGAGGGATCTCATGAAGGCCTTGCACCGACCCATCCTATCCGACTTGGTCTGGCACTCAATCTTTCAGTATTTTACTATGAAATTCTTGGACAACAGAACGACGCTTGCGAATTGGCGAAAACAGCCTTTGATCAAGCCATTGCTGATCTTGATACATTGAAGGAAGATTCTTACAAGGATGCCACTTTAATCATGCAGCTTTTGCGAGACAATCTAACGTTGTGGACTTCTGATGGGGAAGAAGAGAAGTACGACAACGCTAACGCTGATCAAGAGTAAATAACTTGGGGTCTTTCTTTAACCAATCAATAAGTTTATAAAATCCTATATGATCTGAAAAGATTGAAACGAATGATTTTTGTGGTTCATAATAAATTATTATTGTGCAAGTAGTATTATTATTATCTTGTGGGATGGACGTGGTGGTGGCTCAAGACTTCATTGCTCAGGATTCCTCAACAACTGATTCTTTCTCAAATGGAGTTTTGAAACGTCGGCGATCGGAAGACCAGACAACGAGAAGCATCCTGCGTCCTCGTTTATCAATGGACCACCACAGTCATAGCTTGGAAGATTTGGAACCTGATCCTCCAGGAGTCAGTTATCCGGTTCGAACTCCGCGGATTAGCGATGATTCGTACCAGGCTAGTTTGCCAGAACTGCGTCAAGAACCGCCTGATGCTGCTGCCGTTGAGGAGGTGTATGTTCCCGTGACTGTGCGTTGCCTTCGCGAGGAGCAGATGAAACTTGATGAGTTAAGGGTGTGGAATGGCTCGAGCGGCAGGAAAGTAGAGGAATACCTTCTATTCTGTCGAAGGCTGATGAGGCAAAAGCCCCTTGGGATTATGGTGCGACAAGGCATTGTTTGGATTGAAGTTGACGGTGATGGCGGCGACCTCGCATCAGATGGGAATAGTTTTAAGATTAGACCTATGGAATCTGATGAACTAGCTCTGAAGTTCCTCGATCAATGCAATTACAACTACGATACAGCAAAGTTCCTGTTACTCTCGACATGCGGGGTGGGGTGTGACGCAAACAAAAACTCCGCTAAAAGTCAGCTCACAAGGCAACAACGGAATGGAGGACCTATTGTTACATTGGATACGCTGCGAACAGGATCAGTTGTCTGGAAATCGTGGATTCAAGAAGCTAGAGATTCACTGACCAGAAAGTGCAGTAGAGATAACGCCATTGACCTTCTGTCACAACTTAAATGTTTATCCAAATCAGGAACGGACCAAAAAACCGTGGCCCAGGCTAACGAGCTTGGAAGCCAACTCGAAACTCTCGTTGTATCCATCAATGAATGGGTTGCTCAGGCTCACGATGCTGCTTCCCTTGTGAAACCTGATTTGCATTGGACTTCAGAAGAGATCAAAGATTGGATTGATCATGCTCCTAAAAACACCTCCATAAAAGAACTTGAACTTTTTAAAGGATTGTACACTGAGTGCGTCACTCTACAGAAGGATGTTGAAGTTGCGCTTTCTGGTGTAGTGGATATTAAGGTGCTTCGGAAGCTATCTGATACGGCGAAACGACTGCCGTTAGACACTGGTTTGTTAGCCTCACTAGAACGCAAAATATCAGATGTGAATTCATGCATCACAGAAATTGCCAAATATCTTCCAATGTCTCATGAATGGACTAAGCTACCAATACATATGCGTGAATGGACCACACAACCACTTGACAAACTAGTTGCGTTGGCTGCTGAAATGAAGCAACATCAAGTGACTTTCAAGGAACTGACGATGATCCAAGATGCTATTGACTCGTTCAATGACTGGCATTCAAATGTGACTAAAGCACTTGAAGAAAATGCAGGTTTGAAAGAACTCCTTCGACTTGTCAAACAAGGAGACAAGTTACCAGTGGATGTTGCAGTGGACATGGCCCCTCTCCAAGAGTCGTTACGTCGTCAACAAGAATGTCTTTCAAAATTGAAAACTTTGGTGCCGAAAACTGGCAAGGCGACTCGAGGCAAGCCAGTTAAAGGTAGCACGAAAGTTGATCTTGAGACTTTAATCGCCCTGAGAGACGAGGCTAGTTATATGGGTATCGCCGAAGATCAGGTGCAGAATATGAATGAGTTGCTTGAGAAGTCAATGGATTGGAGGAATAGAGCCAATTCTTTGTTTAGCCAGATGGATGTTACTTCCGCTGAGACCCTGGAAAATTTATTAGCAGATGGTGAAGGCATACCGGTGTCAATAGTACCAGAAGAAGACATAGTGGGTGCTATGTTAGACGCGAAATTGTTGATTGAGGAGATGAAAAAAAGTTCTAGTGGTAAACCTGATCTAGGCATTTTAACAGGGTTTCAAAGTCGCATCGCCCACTTGAAGCAAATGTTTCAAAAAAGAGTAGATTCTGAAATTATGAAGTCTACCGAATCCGACTTAAAAGCAACAATTCAAAGTGTTCGTGAATGGACTGAGAGAGTAGAGATTCTCTGTGGCGTAGGCAGCCATGATGAGAACAAGAAGAAAAAGCACAAGAAGAAAAACAAGTCGAAGAAACGAAAAGTTGAAACTAGGATATTTCATGCAGAGCTTGTTGACATATATCATCGAGGTCAACAGCTTCCCGTGAATGTTGAGGAACATCTTGATTTGCTGGTCGAGTTATCCAAAAATGTTGACGAACTACGCGCCGTGATTCGTGATGTGATTTCTCGTTGCAAGAATCCTGGACTGCTTGATGAGATCCAGCACGAAGAATCACTTGTGCAACAGCAAGTTACTCTTGTTGAAGAAGCTCCAGTGGGCGAGGCAGCAAATGAAGAACGAATCCCACTTGAAGACTTGGCAAATGAAGAATATGAAGGGAATATGAATCTAGTTGAAGTTCCAAGGGTTGAACTGGATGTTGAAGTTCCAAGTGTTGAAGAAAAAGTGCATCATGAAATAGTAGAACTGTCGATAACTGACCTGTCGTCTATCAAAGACAGTTGCCTCAGCATTAGTGTTATCAGTGCCGAAGAGAAAGTCCTTGACGACGCACTGTCCGCTTGTACCAGTTGGATCTCACTAGCACTCTCTTATTGCTCACCACCTGGAGAGTGGAGTGAATTCCCGGCAGAGGAGCCTCCTAGCTTAGTGACAACGGAGATGATTGAAGAGATCTTATCTTCATCTGATTCTCTTATAGTGAATGTAGATTCAATCGCGAAGCATCTACGTATTGTTTTACAAGTCTCAGTTGCATGGAGCCACAGGTGCGAGAGGATCAACCTGTGCTATCGAACCCTAACTGAAAAGTATTCTGGAGTTGACCTCGAATTGAAATACACCAGTAAGTGCTACGTGGATCCTGTTGTGAAGGCGGAGAACCCTCAACAAGAGGAAGAGGAAGAAGAAGAAGTAGGTCGTAAGAAACGCAAACGATCGGTGCACAATGGTGAAGAAAACTCAACCGTTTCAACTGGGAGCCAAGAGCGTGCAATGGATGAGAGACTGGATCTATGGCCAGGCAATGAAATGCAATTCTGGGACAAGTATGATTCCTTATCTACCGAATCGCGAACCAGATTTCCATTGGCAGATGACGCAGTTGAAATTCCCATCGCTTATCTTCAAGTGGAGGATATCCAGATGAAACGTTTGGAGGTTGCGATTTTACCTGTGGATATAGTAGAGTTACTTACTGCTTCGATGGAGGTGGCCCAGGAGATGCTGGTTGATGGACCTACTTCATTTGCTGTGAAGTTACCTCAAGTGCAGGAAGTACTTGCTATAGCAGGCGTTGGCATATGGATCGAAGAAGCGAAGCGCGCACTGTCTCATTGCACCAAGGAAATTCTACGACAACTAGTATTTACTTCAAATGTAATCCTCTCTCAAGACGATGGGGAAGCAATGGAAATGATAGAGGAACCCTTTCAAAGAATTTTAGATCTCGTGAAGCCTAACAAATGTCAACCGTTTGTGGTGGAAATGGTGAGATTTCTGAGTTGTATGTTACGGGACGTGGCGAAGCACACTATTTGTTGGAACAGATTTGCAAAGCAAAAATTCAGCGCGGTAAATCAGTTGAGTGAATTGATGGAACTCCGTGCACTGCTCGAGAAGAAATCTGAATTGGGTCTCTTCTGTGAAGCAGCCATGGAAGTAAGAATAGTCCAGGAATTCAACAAAATAAGAGAGTGGATTGATGCGATCACCCCTCTGCCTACTCTTGAGGATCTAGATGATCACATCGCTCGCGGCTCTAAGTTTAAAGTGGCATTGCCTCAGTTGCGAGAAATGAAGAACGCGTCTCGAGATGCGAAACATTGGTTAACAGCTCTTCGGAAGACAGGTATTGAGAAAGGAGAAGCGGTGATGGACGATCTCAAGCGATTGCTACAGGATGCAAGCGCGATAAAGGTGGATTTATCAGACCACACGAAAGTCCTGAGAGCAGCTACTCGAGTATATTGTTTGTGTCATGGGTCTTTCGCTGAAACGATGGTGTCATGCTCCCATTGCGATAAATGGTATCACATTAAATGCATCGCCATGTCCTTAACGAATGTCAGAAAGGTGGGCAGGTGGACTTGTGATGTTTGTGTTTGTGAAAGATTAGCGAAAGTTGAAGAAGTTCTAGCAAGGGCGTCCATTGCTCGTATTAAATATCTGGATGAAGATTATAGCAAATGCATCGCATTGAGTGAACCACTGTTATTGCAACAAGAACCACCTAACGAAGAGTTTAGAAACCAGGTATTGAATCTGATGAACCAAGACTTTTTTAAATCGGCTGATGGGTCCCACATGTACTTGGCTCTTGCATTACGAATTTGGTTCCATGAGGTAAAGAAATTGTTTGAAACCAAGAAGCCGTCTGTGGTTGAACTCAAATCGGCTTACGAGCTGGCTACGGTTCTTCAGCTCACTAGTATTGAAAGCGCCACACAATGGGTTCAAAGTCTTCTGAAACGTAGTAGCATATGGACAGAGCGAGCCAATTACCTCTTTGATTATCCGAAGCAAGTTACTAGTGAAGCTGCGTTGGTTGAATGTAAAAGCCTTCTCGCTCTCTCAGAGTATATCCCGGTGACACTCGCTAAAGAAAAGGCAGTGGCGTCGTGCATTGACGACCAGGCACATCGTTACTGCATATGCCATGGATTCAGCGATGGGACGTGGATGATTAACTGTGACCACTGCAATAAGTGGATGCATGGTAGATGTATCAATATCGACCAGAAGATGATTGGTGATATCGGTACATTGCAATGTCCTGAATGTGCTGCGAAAGCTGGAGTCCCTTATTTATATCCGGGTCAGAATGTACAGAAAGAATTGATTGTTCAACAGGCACCGTTTCAATAGGCTTAAGTATATATATAGTTAAATTTCATCATCGCTACAATTAGTACGTTCCATCTGAAATACCCAAGTTGATTTTGCCTCATTTTCAGATTTTGCCTCATTTTGAACATTTTTTAAGCCAACAACAACTATTTTAAAATACTTCAAGTTGTGGATAGAAGCCCTTAAACGTGAATTTCTCAAAAAACAAGAGTATCATGTTGAAACAAAAGAGCCTGATGGCAATCCGCGAGGTAATCAGAAGCAACAACATTATGAGAAATCACTGAATTCAAATTATATTTTCTCCTGATGTTATTGAATTGCATTCCCCGAGGCCTCGACTAGACAACTACGTCGCTTGCAAACACCTCATTTTTTTAAATGATTCATGTACGTGGTACCTCTGCTCGGATGCGTGACTTGAGGATTTCTTTTGGACTTCTGTCTTTGCCCTGTGATGAATTGTTTTTTATAAATCGAAACAAACAAAAATGTCAAGGATGGCAAACAGCAAAATTGCGAAGGAGTTTAAATTATATACAGATTCCAATACGTTGCGAGCTGTTAAATAACAGATGGTGGAGATCGGCTCCGCCTAAAGGTTAATACTGGGGACCGCTCCGCTTTCCACATCCGTGCGTGCATGGGCTCTCTGCACTCACGAACAATTATCTATGCCCTATCAATACACTGGAAACTATTAGAAATGGTTTGGGAAATTCAGATTCAACAAACTTCCGTTTTCAACTGACCTTACCCTCAATGGAAGGTGTCATTGGCAGTTACCTTTACCTCTACCAGCGTATACACTTGGTGGATACTATTCGTTCAACGACCACGGTGCTATTTTACAACGAGGTACAATTGCTTTGGACTAAAAACTCTAAACACGCTTGCGCCCTGGCGTAAAGGACATGAATCATCCATGATGCTCCTGGTCTAGGTTCAATCTGATTTACATTAAGAAATATGAAATAACTTGATCAAAAGCGTCAGGAAACTTCATATCGTATTAGTGTTTGCTTTTTTGAAAGCTTGACTTCATGATTTAATCACATATTCAAACATTTGGTGTGTTATGCTTACTTTCCCAGTCTTTTTTCTCTCGACGCAACTAGCCCCCCACATACATATTATTTATCCGTTTCGAGATCCGGTAAACCAAGAATTGATACAATGGATCCTCGATTTGCAAGTGGTCCTGTTTTCAGAAAGAATGCAGGATGGTCTGAAAAGCAGTCTGATCGCTATGAGACTCCATCTCGATATGAAGATAAAAGTGACATGATGAAAGGGCTATTCCGACGGAACATCCAGCCAGATGACATGCAATATGGTCAGTATAACAACCAGTATAGTAACAATGGGGAACAATATGAATACGAGGAAAAGCATGAACATATGCAATACCCAAGTAGCAAGAGCTTTGATTCATATGATTCGTACAACAATCAATGCTCACCAGACTACAGTGAGAAGCCGGAGTTCTACCAAGGACCCAAACAAGTAGTTCCCGATATTTTCAGCCTGACGAGACACAATAGATACGAGCAGGTGGAACAATTGCTGGATACAGGAATTCCAGTTGATGTTCAAGACAGGTATGGTAACACCATACTTACCATCGCATGCCAAAATGGTTTAAAGAGGATTGCGAAACTTTTGCTACGTCGCGGTGCCAATATAAACAGTCAAAATTACCATGGGAACACTCCATTGCATTACTGTTATGCATATAACTATGGGGATTCGCTGGGAACATATCTGATTTCCAAGGGAGCTAATCCTATGATACGAAATGCAAGAAATGAAGCTTGCCATGAAGCCAATCTACAGTAATTAGTACAAAAAGAAGGCGATAGTTTTTTTTACAAAGTAGTGGAAAAAGAATGAATTAATTAAGAAGAACCGTTTTTTAAAAAGACTATCTACTTGTAGGTTGTGGGAAATTACAACTTTTGTCGTTTGCCCTCTCTCTCGATGACAGCATTAGCACTCGCAGAAGTATCTCTTACAAAATGTGCTGCTGATGCAGGAACAGTTGCAGCTCCAATAGTGTCAATTCTGGTGCGTTGCTTCAATGCAGCATCAATAAGAACCAACGAAGCCATGGCTTCGACAAGAGGAGGTGTCCTTGGCAGCACACATGGATCGTGTCGTCCTTTGGCTTCGAGAATCGCTGCATTGCCATTGTAGTCAGCAGTATCTTGTGCTTTTCCGATAGTGCTAACAGGCTTTACAGCGACACGAAAGACAATATCTGCACCAGAAGTGATACCTCCCAGAGTTCCACCTGCGTGGTTACTACGAGTGGCGATGAGATTCACCCCATTATTGATTTTATTGCAACGAATGAATCCGTCGTTGTGTTGAGATCCTCTCATTTTAGTTCCTTCAAAACCAGATCCAATTTCAAATCCTTTGGTTGCTGGAAGACTCAGCATAGCATGAGCCATAAGAGCTTCTAACTTATCAAAGCATGGTTCTCCTAGTGCTGGAGGTACGCCCGTGCACATACATGCCACTGCGCCACCAATAGAATCTTCGTCGGCGCGAACCGTTCTGATAAGCGTCGCCATCTTGCAGGCAGTTTCTTGATGAGGGCAGCGTACATGAACCAACTCATCCGTAAGCTCATTCTTCACACTTTCCCTATTGTGCTCTGGCAATAACTGACCGTCCCTGTTGTACACGCGGTCTTGTATGTCTATATAGGCAGGAAGGGCAAGGTTAGAGACAGATACGAAGCGCGCTTCATCAGCATCATCCAAAGCACGTTGGTTCTCGGAGTCGATCTTCCATCCATGTTGGCTACTTCTCAACATCGTCAATTGACCTTCTTCATCCACTTCTTGTCGAGTCCAAGGTCTACCACTTGAATGATACATTCCCTACACAAACAATCATCACTTTAATAATCCTCATTTTCAAATGTCTACATACCTGGGGTGGAAGAAATACATCGCCAATCGAGTACACAAAAGAAACAATCTCAGTTCCATACGTTTCACGAAGCCACTTCTCAGCAACACCCCCCGCAGCAACTCTGCCTATAGTTTCCCGAGCGGAACTCCTTCCTCCGCCGCTGCTAGCGCGAACTCCGTACTTGAGCTGGTACGTGTAATCTGCATGACCAGGCCTAGGGACACTGCTCATTTCTTGGTAGTCCCCTGGTCTCACGTTCAAGTTTTGAACCATCAATGCAATAGGAGTCCCCAAGGTAACGTTGCATTCAGTTCCGCTTTGGATTGAAACAACATCTTGCTCATCTCTTGGGGTTGTCAAACGGGATTGACCCGGACGACGTCTCGTGAGCTGAGGTTGGATGTCAGTTTCGCACAGAGACATATTAGGTGGGCATCCATCGATCACACATCCCACACTCAGGCAATGTGACTCTCCAAATGTTGTCACTCGAAATAGACTGCCGAAAGTACTCATCGCCGCTACAATTAATTAGCAAAAGTAGCAACATCATCCAAATAGGATAAAATACTAATAGTGTTTACACCATTTTGCGTGAACTTTATGGCTGGCTGCCGATACCAACACCAAAAAAAATTACGAACATGAAACATTTTCGAATTTTTCAAATTTTCTTCAATCATAATTAGTTTTAAACACAACAAAAAACGATTTTTTCAAAGCACTACAGATTTTAGAACAAACTTATTAAAATATAGGTTTTTGAAAATAGCTGCTCGAATAACTTTGAACCAATACACGGATATATTGGGACCGCCAGCAATCTCATAGTACTTGATTCAACGGGATAAAAATGAAAAATCCATTTGACTCCGAAGGACTTGTCTATTTAAAATATAAGAGAATCTATTTTACAATCTAATTAGACGAGAAAGATTTTTTATGAAATCCAGGTTCCAATATTTGGTCATTTGCTAGCACCTGCTCCCGCATCGCCGCTACTTTCTTTTGAAACTCCTCAGTATATCTCGCAGCCCGTTTATCAATAAGTATTTCTCGCTGGCGGTCAATAGCCTGTAACCGCTCCTTTTCTGATATTTGCTCTTGGAGTAGCATGGAGTTCAACTTCCTCCTCTGCTTCTCCTCTTCCATCTGTGCTCTAATGCGCTCTTCGAGCTGCTCATCTTCTATTTTCTTACGTTGGATATATGCTTTATCTTTCATTTGATCTTCTTCGGCCAGGCGACGTCTGTGATCGATCTGCGCTCGTCTCGTGCGATCGACTTCACTCATCAATGCATCACGCGCGTCGTTCTCCTTTTTCCAACGGGTTTCTCTCTTCCTCCATTCTTTCTCCTGTTCCTCCAACCGTGCATGCTCCAAAAGCCCTTCATCAGCCTTCTCCTTAATAGCCATCTCCTTTAAGTGCTGGTTGAACTCTTTCGAGGCTCGCGAAACTGCGATTCGTTCAGCACGCTTACCCTCGTCTGCCAATCTGTCTTTCTCCTGCTGTTCACGGAGAAGATACTTGTCAAGTTCTTGCTCGCGAACTTTTTCTTCCTCTTTGGCTAATGAATAACGAAAGTTGGCACTCTGGATTTCGACCCTTGCGTCACGATTCTCCTCAATTTTCCTCGCTGCCATCTCTCGTTCTTCGTCTTCTTCTGCTTTCCACTGCGATCTCCACGATGAACGAGTAGCTTCGAGTTCCTCTGTCTCCCTTTGTTTACGTATCTCCTGTTCATGAACTTGCAAATCAAGGACATTTCTCGTGTGCTCGTTGCGTTTGGTCAATTCTAAAACTTCTCTTTCCTCTCTTTCTTTCTTTTGCTCTGCGGATGCTGCCCATTCACGAGCAAATTCTTCGTCTTCTCTCCTGCGGTGTCTCGCCTCCTTTTCTTTGTCATCGATTTGCCTTAGTTGATCTTTCACCACTTTTATGGTTCGTAATTTCGACTCTTCCAATCGCATTTCATCTTGTGCTAGTCGTGCTTGTTGAAGTAAACATCGTTCTGCTTCCATCTGTCTCTCGTTTTCTCTTCTAGACTTCAATTCATAAGCACGTTTCGCCATTCTCTCGCGAGTTTGATCAGGGGTTTCAAGACTAGCTTTATACCTTTCCTCAAGCTCGGCTTTGTCAGCACGTAACAGCAAAGATAGTTTCTGTCGGCGGCGATGAAGGGACTCGGCATGATCCTCTTGTTTCTTCGCCACCAATTCAAGAACTTTTCTTCGTTGTATCGCTGCGGTACTGTTGTTTTCCCACTTTGCCAAGCCAGTGGCTCTGCTGATCGACTGCGTTGTTGCTTGCATTACAGCTATCTTCTCATCTTGGATTCGTTGCTGGATGATTCGGTGATCCGCTGGCAGTCGTCTATGATTCATGCTCATTGTATAATAAGAAAAGTAACGACAATGATTCATCTACCTTTTACTTAGCACTCTTTCAACGAATAAATTTTTGAAAACTTTATTTTGGAGCCACTTGAACTCATGTGAAATAAAAAGAGATCATCTGTGTCACTTTGAAATATAAAAGGAATGTCTTAATTAATTGCGTTTGTACTTATACTGGAAACAGTGGAAAGTCAAATAGAATAAAAATGCAAGGAAACTGAAAATGCCAGTCGATTTAGGATGGCTTGAAAGGGCCGAGAAAACATAAATAGGACTAAAGATGGAGTATCGAAAGAAAAGAAAATTCTTTGGTAAGCGAAGAGTACCAGATATTCTGGAACATTGCAGCTCAAGCTCAAACTTTTAAGCGTATTGGCCGAATTTAATTATCCAGTCAATTAAACTTATAAATAAAGAAGAAAGAACGATCTCACAAACATTTAGATTTGCTTCTTACTACTATATTGTTGAAGCTGCTTGAGGAGGGTCTCTAATGGCACTACACTTGCCTGAGAGTCTAGAATAGGCTGAGCATAAGCTGTCTTTATCAAAAGCTTGTCAAACTGCTTTGGATTCAAAAGTGTTTTGAGCGTTTTAGTCACCTTGGCAATTTGGTCCGTGAAAAACGATCGGCCAAGAAAACAGAGTATTCGATGCATAGCAGTAAGTTGCATTTTTTCATACTGAAATCGGATGTAAATCGAATTAAGTTTCAAAGCTTGAGCCGTACTAAATGCTGGTGCTTTCTTGAACGGTCCAGTACGTTCTCGCTTCAGAAGCACCAATAATGCTGTAACATTTCTCTCCAAATGGGATATCTCATTCTGCAATATCACGATCACTGATCCGATGGACTTTTTAAGATAATTGTCCGACCCATTCAAAAACACCGACATTCTTCTCACTTGAATCTTGGACATGGCTTCTCTCTGCAGTTCCAAATCCACGTCGTCGAAATCCACATTTGGGTCTTTAATCAACGTTTCAGCAAGAGTGACGCTAGAAGGAGTTCTAAACAGTTTCTCCAAAATATCTTGCGGTGTTTCATTTAGGGTAATGTCACTTCGTGAATGATCACAATAACGATGACTTTGAATACCGGAATCAGTACTATCGCCACCAGCTGCAGTAGATATTAAACCTCGAGTGTTCTCGTCTAAAACCTTGTCTTGTAATAAGGCCTTTTCTAATGCTGTTTTTAATCCTTCTAGATGATGTACCTGTTCTGCCACAGCTCCAGTATATAAAATTTTTCGAATTCTGTTCACTTTTGCAAGTGTTTTAGTAGAACCAGGTTTCGTAGCACCTTTTACAGGAAGCTTCGCAACGTTTTTATTGATAGTATGCGTCTCTTTTATCACAGAGTTAATAACTGTTTTTGAATTCTGTTTTTCTTCAACTTGGCATATTTCCATATCCCAGTCACCCCACGTATTATTGGTCGGCTGGTAAGGGTGGAGTGTCATGGGGTCCGATATTTTACTAGAGCCTGCAGCAGCATTTGGAGGAGGGCTTTTACTTGGCTCACTGTGTGTCGTGACGGATGACGAACTTGGAGATTCGCCTACTTTTCGCTTGGTGCGTTTCTTATGCTCCGATTCTTTAGATAACGACGATTCCTGTGCTATCGGCTCAACAACGTTTTTCGAAATATCGAACATGGACTTTTCAGAGCCAGACCACTCGATCCACGAGTTGCTGACTGGTTGAGACGCATGGTAGTTTACGCCGAACCAATCAGGTGGAGGCGAAAGTCTTGGATCGCCTTCGATGACTAAAATACTAGGATCGTATCCATAAAAATCTATTTTCGCCTTCTTCCTCTTACGTGATTTACGCTCGGGGGGGGCCATCGGTGGATCATGAGCCCCGTTGCAAGACATTGAATATCACCGATTATATACAACTAGACTCCTTGTAATAATGTTCTATATTTGCGGATAGTCCCACATCATTTTGCTGTTAAATAAGACATCACGTTCTTGTTGGATGATGCTGAAAGTAGGTTTTTTGGCAGTGGTAGGGGGAGTCATCCTGCGAAGGTGGATGATGCATGTTGATATTCCAAGTCATATGCTTGGTCATCCAGCTGTGTACATCCCTGAGTTGTTCTCTACAAAAGTGCAGAACGATTTGTTGGCCCTTCTTGTTCGAAAAGGAAAAATTCCTTGCAATTCTGCTGATTTGAATTTTTACAAGACCGTGCACGAAGACATCGGTGAAATCCAGCCGATTGGTGATGATGGTGCATGTCCGCATGCAATGCTAGTCCCTAACATGAACCGAACCGCTTGCATTCTCCCAGGACGCATCGATGTAGCCAAACACTACGCGATGACCGGAGGCTTCAACGGATTGAAAGAGAATCTCCAGAGCTTGTTTTCAAGAATTCAAACTTTTGGAGTTTATATCTTCGACTTGGAGGCGGATGAAAACCATGTTGTTAAAGAATTGTTTTCCGCCGCCAACTTCCAGCAAGCAGCCAAGTCAGTATGTCCAAAAGATAAGCAATATTTGGATCCATTTCAATTCAATTTTATCGCTCAAATTCCAGGTCAAACAGTTCCTACACATATTGATGGTGTGTACTTTTGGGGAGCGAATCGGTTCGTGTTCCCCCAGTGGCTCCTTGCAACGATGAAGATGTCTGGATTGTTTGAAAATGAGTTTATCGATCAAGTGCAAGTAGTAGGTTACCTGTCAGACTGGAATAGAGATGAAGTTGCTGCAGATCCGTCCAAGTTCGGTCAGTTTGTGTATTGGGATGGCATCCAAACCAAATATATGACTCCCTATCCGCGTTCAGGAAATGCTATTGATGGATCCAAATTGGTGCATTCCACCACATTGTACCAGCCTCATAAAAAAGTTCCTTATTTATCCAAAGACAAGAAGAATGAATTGGTCTTTGACAAGCTAACGTCTCGTTGGGATTTAGTATCCGAAGGAACGAAGATTGATTCCTTCGCCACAACAGATTTACGAATATCAATTGTGTACCGGGCTCGATGCTTCAGAGATGAAAAGCAGAAAGACCTTCATGTTGCCCTGACGGAAAGTGGAGAGTCCGATCTATCTTTGGAGGCTGTTCTAGCGAAACTATCCTACAATAAACCATCGGAAAATCGTCTTGATTTAGCACTTTGGCTTCTTAGCAAATATGTCCGATATCCATATGCTGAAAACGCAATCTTTCCCTTCAATTATTGCGCACTATTTAACGCATGTTAAAATAAAACAGAACAATAAGTTAATCTTTTATATATTAGGTACCGAGTATTTCTGAATTTGAAATGATAAAAGCAACTCTCATTGAATATATCTTTAGAATTACCTTTTAATAGACGCAGCAGCTTCAGGAGTTAAACAGGAATCTTTGATTGCTTGGTTGAGAAATACATCTAGCACCTGCGTTGCCCCAGGTGCATCGAGTTCCAAGTCACTCAGACTCTCATACAATCTCTGGAACCCAATTTCAATCTGCTTTGGGGAAATAATTTCACGAACAAAGAGTTCGGCCAAGAGAGAGGACATCATGGCTTGCTCCCTTTCGTGGCAGTCAAGTGATAATACTACCGCACGTTTCACAACCTCATGGTGAAAATGGGGCACATTCAGTCTCTTCACACATGCACAAGCTTCATCCATATCAGACGAAGATAGAAACTCTTCGAGTAACATCTTAATCTCATGCTTCAATTCCTCCACTGATTTTGCACTAGGTCCCCACACATGTTCCAATCTTACCATCCCGTGTTTGATAGAAAGCAAGATCTTGGCCTGTTCAACAATCTCACCACCGAGATGCTCGAAGAGAGGCTCCGACAAGAATGATGGAGGGAGCAACTCATCAGCCACAGAACGGGCAAGAAACTGCGAGATGTACTTTTTAGCACGAGGAATGTCCAGCGCGATGTCATCCGCCAACTCAAACAGACGTTCAAATCCTTTACCAATAGCTTCTGAAGTTAATATGCGATTGCCATATAGTTCAGCCATAGCCAGTGATACCAATTCCCTGTTAATGGTAAGTAATCAACTACAATATTTTAAACCGTACAATATTTTAAACCGTACATACCTTTCTCTTGCTCGTCGCTCCATACCAAGGGAGACTGCCCTGCGAACGAACTCGTAATGCAACATTGGAGAGTGAAGGTCCTTCACTCCAGTAACAAGTTCACTCATGTCTTCACTCACCAAGTATTCATCCACCAAGTTCACGCAGTTTCGTTTAAACTCCGCCAAAGGTATCTTCGGTGGCAGGTCAGATGCACGCAGAGACAATGAGGGACGATTGGAGATATGACCGCTTCCATCAAGACCCTTGATGCTGATGCCCGCCTTCCTTGCCATCCTCTCGTGGTGATCCAAGACCGAGAATATGACGTCCTCTTCATCCTCTTCGTCCATGCTGTCGTAGTTGGGGTCATCGTGACTCAGCTTTAAGTCCAGGTCTTCATCTCCTGGCGCACCCCATGTGTACTTGCCGTGACCAGAGCCGCTTTTCTTACTGGACCCTTTTCTCGTTTTCAAACCAGTACCACGATCTGATCTGTCCGTTGTCTTTCCACCTGATGGAAACGTCGACTTTCCACCTGATGGAACCACTGGCATGGCATGCTGTGCACGGTTAGCACGGGACTTCTCCGCCGCAGCAGCAGTAGCAGGCTTCAGTATGCTGGGTGAAACTTCTCTCGCGCTTCCCCATTTGCCACTTACATCTCGTTGATAAACAGTATTGTAACTCATTTCAAGTACCAAGAGAAGCAATAACAAACCTGGGAAGTAGATATTCGATGTGGAATTGGGGGGGGCTATTCGAAACAAAAACAAATACATTTCAAATTTTATTTCTTCTCAGGCGTAGAATACTTAATAAAAGTGAACTAATTTTCGAATTTTTTTATAAAACTGAACCGGGAAGCGAACTTTTCCCTTTCTTCTTTAAAGAACCACCGCCTTTTACATGATTCTTCGTTGTTGCCGTAACATGATTCTTCGTTGTTGCCGTAACATGATTCTTCGTTGCTGTAACAGGAGGAGATTGCGATTTTTTCCTACGACTGCAGCAGCAACAGCAGCAGCTATAGTAGCTCACTGTCGATACCACAGCAATAAAAAATCTGAAGGCGGGACGAACCATCATAATCAATAAAGCAATGAATAATAGATACATTGTTGCATCTACTATGTCTTCCGCGTATGACTCCAATTGAGGAACTCGGCGTAGTTGCTTCACTGTCTTCCTGTGGGTTTTTTCGAACACCTCTGAAGCAATTTTCCAATAAACAGTCGCAACGTCGCTCAACTTGTTGTTTAATTTTGTGCATTGGGATTTGAAAGCGGAAACATGAGGTTGTGCTTGTTCAACGGGCAACTTGTCAAGATAAGGCTGAATCGAATTTTTCATCTTGTTCAGATAAGGTTCTGCGGACGAATACACCTGTTGCGTTTTTTGTTGGAAAGCAACTTGAGCTTTTTCCACAAGCGGGACTGCTTCTGCGTATAACACTCTCGCGAACTCTCTGACTGAATGCATTCGTTCCGGGGTTTTACCCATCTGCTCCTGCGTAGCCTGTTGTACTCTTTCAAAAGCGTATTTCGTTTGTTCTGAGATTTTTTGAACGACGATACCTGCCGTGTCCTTGAATTCCCTGGCGACTTTCAAGACCTTGGGCTTCAAGATGTCATATTGTTCATTCGTAAATTCACGCAAATCTTTCATCTGACTTCCGGCTCTTTCTTTCAGCACATTCACAACAGATATTTCATCCTTCATCTTGGCAAATTGGTTTTCAAATTGAGCTTTTTGGAGAAGAATGTCGCTTTCCGCGTTTTTCAACTTTTCTCCATATAATTTTGATGCTGATTTTGAGACTTGAAGTGAATTTTCCAATGAAGAAACCAAAGAATTTGAACTGCTTTTCAAATTTTCAATCTCTTTGGCACATGAAAATTTCGATTCTTCCAGTTGTTTGGCTGCGTTAGACTCGCAAACCATATCTCGAGTATTTGAAGACAAAGTTAAATCACCCACTTTCTTTTTCAAATCTTCAACTTGTGTATTTAAAGAGCTCTTGCTGTTGCTTGAAGACTCCTTCTGGGTTTTTAGGGCATCTTCTA